>Ga0074076_100091_pt1 | contig 16692 bp, 17 predicted proteins | sample YNPg_D_FD_63713 | JGI IMG/M metagenome (GOLD analysis project Ga0074076, IMG submission 63713) | Hot spring microbial communities from Beowulf Spring, Yellowstone National Park, Wyoming, USA - YNP_Beowulf Spring_D v2 (version 2) | ecosystem: Environmental > Aquatic > Thermal springs > Hot...
CACGGTCGCACCGTAACGCGACGTAGAGTACGCGGCCACGTCTCTAGCAATCTTCACAGGCACCGCATCTAGAGCTGGAAAACACACACCTATCGTGTCTATAATCCTCCTCTTAGCCTCAGCTTTCGTAAGAGGGTTATTCGGAATCCAAAAGCCTCCCCAAGACATCTCGGTACTTTCTCCTATTTTGTTCGTCTTTTCAAGAAGAATCACTTGTTTTTCGTGATTAGCAAGGTCGAAGCCTTTAACTCAGCTACTCTAGAACCTACAACGTGTGTGTAAATAGTGGACATAATGATTCAATTTGTAATAAAAATAGTTTGAGCGATGGTGTTCGGTTAAAGTTTGCGTTTGTCAAGGAATTTTGGAAAAAGTGGGGGATGCCATACACACTTGTGGGGATAAGCGCTGAACAAACCGTGGAAAATCCAGACACAATAGTGTCAAAAACCGATTTTCAAAACCTTGAGTATCACAGGATCGACAACTTTGTATTTTCCCCTTTCAACCCTTTGGATGTACCCTTCTTGTAAAAGCGAGCGTAGCCCTTCGGTCACACTAGACCTTGAAAGAGATATGCCTTTGATCAAACCACCAGTTTTTACCAAGTGTTTTAGCACGGCTTTTGAATTCTTGCCTAGCTTTTCGTACTCTTGTAAAACGAGCGACACCACAAGTGGGTCTTTCACCATTTGGTTTAGAATTTGTTTTGCCGTGCTTTTTTCCAAAGTTTTGCGCTTTAACGCTTTTAGTCCAAAAAGGTTGAGCCATGCGGGAATTCCGTCAAGCTCGTTCACCGCTTCTTCAAGCGCCTCCTCCTCATATTTTACACCCTCTTCCTTAAAACCCTCGCTCAAGAATTTTAAGGAGATGTCGCGCGAAAAACTTTGAAGGTGAATCGGGTAAAGGAATCCGTAAAACGGTTGTTCTTTGCTCGCTATCATGTGGTTTGAGCAAGCCAACAAGAAGACCAGAGGTCACGTACACCACTTGTTTTTGAAACTGCCATGTGTCTCTTAGAAGGTGAAAGAGACCAGGGTGGTTTTGCTCTGCAAGCCTCAAGTACTGGAATTCGTCTAGCACAACCGTGAACTTTTCGCCCGTCTTTTCCGCTAAGATTTGAGGTAGCTCAAGCGCTTCTTTGAGCACGTCTCTGAGTTTACTTCTGTTTTCGAAATAAAGCTCAATCGAAAGCGGGTTTATGTTGAGCGTCACCTTTAAGTAAGCGAGAAGCTCCCTAAGCGCCGAAATCGCCTCACGACCCTTTTCTTTTAATAAAAACGGAAACTTTGCTTTAGGCTCAAGCGTTCTTAGCGCTTCTGCTACAATAAGAGAAGAAAAATAAGCGATAAACGAGTTCAGGTCAAAGCTTTTACCTTCTACGTATTGCTCGACACTCAGATAAATCTTTGGGGGGTGTGAGAAGCTTTAGTGTCTTAAGAATCACGACGTTTTGCCAATCCTTCTTACGCCTATGAGAGCAGTGGGTTAAGCCCTTGCTATCATCGTGCGTAGCTCCTCTATTTCACTCTCCCTGTCGAACGGTTCTTCCACGGGTTTGCCGAACACAAATTTTATGGGTACCCATGCTTTTTAAACCTTTTCAGAAACTCGAACCAAATCAGCGGATTATTTCTAGTACTTAATGCTCTAGACAATTCTGAACTGTTAATTAGTCAAATTCCAAAATACCAAGGAGCCTGCGATAGTCGAAAACACGCTATGTACGAGATGGCAATCGCCACACCCCTCGTTACGTTGCATGGCTTTCGATTCACGGTGAAAAGTTCGGAGGATCACGGTGAGTTAAAGTATCGCCAAGCAAAAATCGAATGTTATCCATTTTACTCTTGAATCGATAAAAGTTTGCTTAAACGCTTCGATCCGTAGCGGTACGCTTTTACAAACGCTTTGCTTTATTCCCTTTTATCCTCACCTGGCAAGGTTTTGGAGGCTTTATGAGTTACACAGCTTCAAAAAGACCACGTTTTAACGCGTGCTCATACTTTAAAATGAAAATATGCAAAAGCTATACCAAAAACATTTTATGTGTGCGATGCGTTCTTGCCTTATGGAAGATCCGGCTACCGTTTTAGAGGAAGTTATAAAAAACGCGTTGACTGACCCCTCAAACAAGCAAAAGATTAAGGGGTTAAACAAAACGCTACAGTTCAAACCGAGTGGCGCAGATCCGTTTTACTTAGAAATCGCAAACGACACCGCAACCGTAAAGAAAGGAAACTCGCAAAACGCGGTTGCCACAATAATAATGAGCGCGCAGGACATGGTGGACATGTTTCGAGGAAAGCTCAACCCGATTTCAGCCTTTATGAGCGGAAGGCTCAGGGTTGAGGGAAACCTGTTTGAAGCGCAAAGCCTTGCCGCGCTACTAGGCTGAGTTTAAATTTTGGGATTATGCTATCTTTTTGGTGTAAAAATTGTCAAAGTGTTTGGGAGAGTACGACGTGATCGTTGTAGGAGGCGCGTCCGCGGGGCTTACCGCCGCGCTTTACACTTCAAGGCAAGGTCTTAACACGCTTGTGATAACAAAGGACATAGGAGGGCAGGCGCTTCTCACAGACGAAATCCAAAACTACCCTGGTTTTATAAGCATAAGCGGGTTTGAGCTCATGAACCGCTTTAAAGAACACGCCGAGGCGTACGGCGCAACCTTCGTGTACGACGAAGTGGTTGCGCTCGATGCACCCGAAGACTCTTGCTTTGTGGTGAAAACGAGAAACGCGGAGTACACCGCAACCGCGGTGATTTTGGCGTTCGGAAAAACACCACGTGACTTGGGCGTTCCTGGTGAGCAGGAGTTAAAAGGTAGGGGCGTTTCTTACTGCGCGGTGTGCGACGGCCCTCTTTTTAAAGGAAAAACCGTGGCGGTTGTAGGAGTGGGCGAACCCGCGCTTGATGCGGTGAACCTTTTGAGCGGTTTGGCAAAAAAGGTTTACTACGTTTTTAGGACCGCGGCGCCAATAGCGGACGAAGAGTCTATAGCGAACGCAAAGCGAGAAAACGTTGAATTCGTTCCGAACTCTGTGGTAAACAGGATTGTGGGCGAAAAAACGGTTAAGGCGCTTGAGCTTTCCAATGTAAGGGATGGTTCACACTCCACGCTTTCGGTTGACGGCGTTTTCATCGAGATGGGTTATGTCACAAAGACCGAGTTTTTAAGAGGGGTTGTGGAGCTCAACTCAAAGGGCGAAATCATCGTAGACAAAATGGCGCAAACTAGTAGGGAAGGAGTATTTGCCGCAGGCGACGTGACCGACACGCCTTACAAGCAGGCTGTGATTTCCGCGGGAATGGGAGCGGTCGCCGCGCTTTCCGCGTATAACTACGTGCAGAGAATAAGAGGAAGACACGCATCCGCGCAAGACTGGAAGAAGGTAAAGCCGAAAACCCAAAAGCAAAGCGCGCCGTTTGTGATAACCGAGTAATGGCTAGATACGAGAAGTTTGAGGCGTTTAAGAAACTCGGCGTGTCACAAATCGCAAACAAAGGACTCGGTCTTGTCGCTCTAGAAGACATCCACGCCGGTGAGCGCGTCTTAAAGCTTGGAGGTAGGCTACTCAAAAGAAGACCTGCGCGAGACCCTCGTTCGATGAGAATTGGTGAGAAGCTTTACTTGACGTCTAGCGGCTTTTTGGACGACTACCTGAACCACAGCTGTGAGCCAAACTGCGCGATCGACTTTTCTAGTTTGACGCTTTTTGCTATAAAACACATAAAAAAAGGCGAAGAGATTACGGTGAACTACTGCACGATCGAGTACCAAATCGCTCCTAGCTACAGATTCAGGTGTGCGTGCGGCTCGAAAAGCTGTGTGGGCGTGGTTTCGGGTTTTAAAAACCTTCCCAAAAACAAAAAAGAAGAGCTTTTGCGTTTTGTCGCGCCGTACATCAAAATGCGTGTTCAACTTTAAATAACTCGACGCACTAAATCACTGTGTCGACCATTCCTGTGGAAAAAATAAGAAACGATTTTCCTCTTTTGAAAAACTGGATTTACTTGGACAACGCCGCGACCACCCAAACGCCTTACCAAGTGATTCACGCGATGCACGAATACTACACCTCTTATCGCGCAAACGTTCACAGAGGAATCTACGAGCTTGAAGCGCGCGCGTCTGAAGCGTACAACTACGCACACGCGCTTGTCGCGCGCTTTATCGGCGCGGATTTTTACTGGATAGACGAAGAAAAGGACTTTGAGTTCTCGGAGCTAATCTTTACGTCGGGTGCGACGCAGTCTCTCAACCTCGTGGCGGAAAGCCTTTCAAGGGGTTGGCTCAAAAAAGGGGACAGGGTTGTGGTCACCGCGATGGAGCACCACTCAAACCTTGTTCCTTGGATCAGGATCGCTCAGGAAAAGGGTTTGGAGCTTAGGTATGTCGAATTCGACGAAGAAGGAGAGCTTAAGCTCGACCAGCTTGAAAGCCTGGTGGATGATAACACGCGTGTTGTTTCTGTGACGCTCGTGTCAAACTTCCTTGGCACGATCAACCCGATCGAAAAGATCGCGGATATTGCGCACAAAAAGGGTGCGCTACTTGTGGTGGACGGTGCGCAGGGCGTGCCTCACATGAAGGTCGATGTGAAGCGCATGGATTGCGACTTTCTCGCTTTTTCCGCTCACAAAATGCTCGGACCAACCGGTGTCGGCGCGCTTTTCGGAAAAAGAGAGCTACTCGAAAAGATGGAGCCTTACGAATACGGCGGAGACATGATTTCGGATGTCGAGCGATACAGCGCGAGCTGGAACAGGCTTCCTTGGAAGTTTGAAGCGGGAACGCCCAAAATCGCTGAAGGAATAGGTTTTGGTGCGGCTGTTGAATACCTTAACAAGCTCGGAATGGAACAGGTGAGAGCGCACGACTACGAACTCATCCGCTACGCTCTAAAAAGGCTAGAAGAGGTGCCCAGACTCAAGATTTTTGGTCCTAGCAAACCAGAAAAAAGGGGTGGACTTGTGTCATTCGCTTTTGAAGACGTAGAGGGTGTGGCAAAGGGACCTCACGCGCACGATGTGGCTGACTACTTGGCAAGAAGGCGAATATGCATTCGCGCAGGTCACCACTGCACGCTTGTTGCGCACAAAACGCTCGGGGTTTCCGCAAGCGCAAGAATGAGCACGTATATTTACAACACAAAAAGCGAAATCGACGCGTTCGTGGACAGCTTAATCGAGCTAGAAAAGAAGTTCAGGAGTTGAGCATCACGATCGCCCTAATAAGCTCGGCGTGGCTCCAAACAAGCGGAGTGACCGATGGGTAGTCGCCCTTCGGTGTGACCTGCTCAGGAAGAACACCGCTTTTTAGCGCTTTTGACAAAACCCATTGAATCAGCCGCCTTGCGCCTTCGAGATCACGCGTGAGCGCTTTTTGCTCAGCGAGCCATAGCGTGGTTATCACCCAGGGGTTTGGCTGCTCCGAAGTCTTTAGGTAAGTGTCGTTCTCATACCTTGCGATGCCACCTGCGACGCTCAGCTTCTGCTCGACCACTCTTGCGTTTTGTACCACTTTTGGGTGATCAGCTGGGTAAACTCCAAGCTGTGGCAAAAGCAAGCTACTTGCGTCGATGGTTTCGTCAAACCCCACGATTTTTGAGTTTTCGACTTTCACACTTCTTGCAAAGTGGTCGCCGAGCCACATTGCGTCTATTCCCGCTTTTACTTCTTCCGCTACACTTTCGTACTTTCGAGCGAGCTCTAGTTCACCAAAGAATCTTGTAAAGTTAGAAGCGGCTTTTAGCCCGGCGTAAACGCAAGCGCAAGTGTAAAGGTGTGTTCCAAACCTCTCTTCCCAAAGGTCGTAAGAAGGCAAAGGAAGACCAAGCTTTTTATCGCGAAAGTTTAAAAGAAAGTCCGCAGCAGCCTTTATCCCAGGCCTGTAGTAAGGTTTGACAAAGTCCACATCTTGAAAGCGCGAAAAGTGTTGCCAAAGCGCATGAAGAATTATCGCGGTTTCGTCTTCCTGAATCGGGAAAAAGCCTTGCGTCCAAGGGTGCCACGTGCTACCCCAGTGGCCTTCAACGGTGTACTTTTGAAACATGCACCCTTCGCGCATGATCAAAGGAAAGAGGAATCTGAAAACTCCTCTTGAAAGGTCGAGGTAGCCCAAAAGCGTGAGCGCAAGCGATGCGTAGGCGGCGTCGCGTGGCCAAACGTAATTGTACGTGTCCCTGTTGAACCTCATGATGTCGGTGTCAAGAGACGCGGGGATTGCGCCGTTGTTCTGACAGTGACACGCGATGATCAAAGCGCTCCTTTTTAACGCGTCTGAAAAGTCGCCCACAGCTTTGCTCACAGAAAGCCAAGCGCGCCAGTAGTTCGCCGTTCTTTTCATGAGTTCATCAGCGCTCTTTGTTCTTACGTAGTCGTTCACCCTTTTTGCCTCTAAAAGGTCTCTTGATGCGACAATCCAAGAGTAGAAGCTCGAATCCTGGAAAAATCTAAAGCTCACCGCGGAGTCGACCGCGCCTTGGGCTATTGGATTGCCCGAAAGCCTTCCGTCCTCGCAGTCCTTCCACGTTCCCACAAGCCCGCGCGTCTGCTTGTAACCCGTGGCATACTCGAAGAAAGGCTGGTTTGAGGAGAAAACGAACCACCTCGACTCTTTGTAGTGAATGATCGAACTGGTCGCTGGGTCGTAAAGCGCTGTGTCGCCCTCGTCATGGCCGTCTATTTTGTAGTCGAAGGCGAAAAACACGCGACACTCTTTCTGAGTTTTGAGCTCACACCTTCTTACTAGCACGTTGTACGCAAAGTCAACGCAATCGTAGAACTTGAGCGAAACGCCTTTAAAGCTTGCGCTCGCAACGCTCACAAGCGTGTCGTCCAAGTATCCAATTTCTGGCGAAAGCTCGGAAAACCAGGAAAAGTCACCATCGCACCACACTCCAATCCTTAAGGCGTTCGCGTTGTTTTCCGTAGTAAGAGGATAGTAAACTTCGCGAATCACATAGCCTTGGTCCATGAGAACGCTCAAGGCGCCGTTTCCAAGGATCACGCTTCTTGTCATGAGTTTAAAACGGAAAAGGAAGTAATACGCTTTTTGAGCTGTTTTTGGCACGCAACTTTATATATCTAAGTGTATTTTCTTTTAGAGAGCAGTTGAGCAGAAGATCAAAAAACTCAAGAAATAAGAAGCCGAGACTTGAACACTTTAACCTTTACGAAAACATCATAAGAATCACGGATAGAAAGCTCGGTAGGATCGTGGACGTCTACTATGTCAACCACGAAATGTACTGCGAGCTGTGCGAGACCACCGAATGTGTTCACACGGGTTACGCGTGGAGCGTTTACGAACACTACACGGAAAAGTGTTAACCTCTTTGTGTGAGGTAAACGCCGATAAGCGTTATCGCGGAACCCACAAACTCAAATTTTGTGGGAGTTTTTCCTAAAAGCGCAAAAGAAAGTAAGTAAGCCGAAATCGGAACGAGCAGGGAAAGCGAGCTTGCGCGTATCGCACCAAGTCTGTTTACCGCGTTAAACCAAAACAAAAAGCCAAGAGTTTGCGCGCTGAGCGGCACAAGAAGAGAAAGAAGAAGCGATTCGCGCGTCAAAACAAAGCTGTGGTTGAGCAAGAGTGTGGGAGAAACGATCAAAGCGGAAAAAAGCGTCATAAAAGCGTTGAGCTGTAAAAGGTTTGAGTTGACAAGCCTTTTTTGGTGGTACAGCGTGCCCACAGACCAGAGAAAGCCATCCAAAACCGCAAGAAACGAGCCCAAATCAAAGCTCGCACTACCAACAGAAAGTGCCACACCGAAAAAAGCGAGAAGAACGCCTAGCGACTGCTTTTTCGTGGTTTTTTTCCCAAAGAAAGCGCGCTCTAAAACCATCACGAAAACAGGTTGCGTGTAAATCAAAACAGAGGTCAAAGCCGGGTTTGAAGAGTAAAGCAGCGCGAAGTTCAAAATCACAACAAAAAGCGCGTTGTTGAGCAAAGCGCTGAGCGCCTGCGGCTTGCCAGCGCTCACACCTTTTGCAAAAGGAAGAAGAAAAAGCGCGCCTAGTGAAAACCTGAGAAAAGTGAGCACAAAGGGTGAAATGTAGGAAAGCGCGATTTTGGAAAGTGGATACGACAGCCCCCAGCTCAGTGCGACACCAAGCATGAACAAAAAACCAGCGCTAGAGTCTTTCACATCACCAATTTTTTGACACCAAAACTTAAGACTGACATACTCTTCTCGCTAAAGCTCGGAGGTTGCTCAACTTTTAGTAAAAAAACTGGGAGGTTGAATTGAGGGAAGGTTTGATGCGTAAATCACTGTTTCTTCTCTTCTTTCTTCTCTTCTTTCTTCTCTTCAGTCTTCTTCTTCTTGGCCAAGAAGACTCACCTCCCCATATTTTGAATTTCAAAAGGATGTATTTACGTTTTTCCGAAAAACGCAAACACCTCACCAAAAAACTCGAAAGAATCGAGTTTAAAAACCGCAAAATCCGAGTGCACCGCTTTTTGCGTATTATTAACTGAAAACGAAAGTTTCGATTCTGACGTCTCCCCGCCTCTCAAGGGCGAGGGTTCCCTCCCAGAGGGCTCATCGTTCCCACCATCGATTCGGGATTACATTTCTCATTTGAGGGGCAGTAGGGGGCGCCAGAGCTCCCCCCACAGAGGGGACTATCATCCAGCAGTCTAGTCCCTTTAAGAGGGATACTAGATGCTCCTCCCACAGTCCCATTAAGCCCTCAATCGAGCTCGGGAGGAGCGTCATTAGCGTCACTAAGAGAAAAATAGAAGAACTCATATTTAAATATAAGGGGGCTATCCATCCTCGCTCCTCAAAGAGGCGAGGCTTTCCGCCCCCTTAACCCCAGTTTTTGTAACGCACCGAAAAGATTCGACGCTTATCAAGGTTTTGGAAACGCTTTTTCCAAAAGCACCAAGCTTTTTGAGAACCAAAATTTGAATACGAGCTTGTGATTTTTAACAAGGCGCGAGTGATGTGTCCCGGAGATGCTGAGTGTGATGAGGCTGACCTAGTCTGACGCGCCTTTAGTTTTCTCAGAAACGATAATCGCCTTGATCACTCTTCCTGCAAGCGAGTCTTCAACCGCTTTTTCGAATTCATCGAGCGTGTAAAGCTTGCTCACCAGTTTGCTTACGTTTATTTTCGCTTGTGCGATAAGGCTGAGCGCGCTCCTTGTGTCCTCTTCAACCGCCGCGTTACTCGGTATTACGGAAAGCTCGTTGTTGAGTAGCTCACTCAAGTCGTATTCAAGAAAGGAGCCCTTGTAAGGAACGCCAAACAGCAAAACCCTTCCTCCTTTTCTCGTTGCGCGCAAAGCGGAAACAACCGCCTTGGGAGAGCCTGAAGCTACTATCGACAGGTCAGCCCCTCTTCCGTCCGTAAGTTTTATCACTTCTTTTTCAGGGGATTCTTGCGCAGAAAACACGTAATCTGCGCCGATTTTTGAAGCAAAATCGAGTCTGGTTTGCGACAAATCGGACGCAAAAACCTGAGACGCGCCAAAGTGTTTTGCCACCATTATGTGAAGGTCACCCATAGGGCCTGCGCCCACGACGAAAACGCTTTCTCCCTTTTTAAGAAGGGCCCTCTTTTGCGCCCTTAAAACCGTGGCAAGAGGCTCTACAAAGCAACCCTCTTCAAACGAAACGTGGGAAGGAAGTTCGAGAATCGCGCCACGTGAAACGTTGAACTCGGGCACTCTGAAGTACTCCGCAAAGCCCCCTGGGTCAAGGTTGGTTTTTCTGTAGTACGCGCACATCGTCGGGCTACCGTTCAAACAGTAGTAACACTCGTAACAAGGCACGTGGTGATGCGCGAAAACTCTTTGCCCGACTTTCACGTCTGCGCTTAAAGATTCAAAAACCACTCCAGTAGGTTCGTGTCCCAAAATCGGTTGAGACGCGGTGTAGTGCCCGCCGATTTTCTCGATGTCCGTTCCACACAACCCACAAGCCTTCATCTGAATTAACACGTCGCCATGACAAAGCTTTGGAACGTCCACTTGCTTTAAAACGGGTTTTCCATCGATCAAAACCACCGCTTTCATTTTGTCTTTTTACGCGGACGGGCGATAAAAGCGATTCGAAAAATAATACGTGTACGAGCAACTTAAAAAGCTGTAGAGAAAGAAAAGGGTGTGATCGTCACTTTCGACGTTTACGGCACGCTTTTTGACTGGGAGCGCTCTATCAAGGGTTGTTTAGAGCTTTTGGGAGTGAACCACGAAGAGTTCTTTCGCGAGGAGTTTAGAAGAGTGAGTGGTTTGACGCAATACGCCCCTTACTCACAAATTCTAAAGCAGAGCTTAAAGAGTGTGATGGGCGCTCGCTATTCGGATGAGTACGGCGATGCGCTTGTTCTTTGTTTTGCAAAGTCTCCTCCTTTTCCAGACACAATCTTAGGACTACAAAAGCTCAAAACCAAGGGGCACAAACTCGGCGTGATTTCGAACACAGAACAAAGCTTGCTTGCGATCACGCTTTGCGGTTTGCAAAACGTTTTCGACTGGGTGATCACAGCGGAGCACACGCGTTTTTACAAGCCCTCTTTAAAAGCGTTCGAAAAAGCGTACGAAATCATGCGCGTCGACCCAAAGCGAGTGCTACACGTTTCTTCTTATCCGAGCTACGACCTTGAAAGCGCGCAAAAGCTAGGCGTAAAAACCGTTTTGCTCAACCGCTATGGAGGAAGCTGGTCTCATGTCGTGAGTCGCGTGGACGAGCTAGTTCACATACTCGACTAGCTCCACTCGTACCCACAACTACACACGTGTTTACCTAAGTGGTTGAGCTCTAGGTTGCACGTGTGAGTGAGGTGTCTACCCGCGCTTCTGCTTTTTGGGTCGAAGGTTTTGCGTCCACACTTAACCTTTTCAAACTCCAACGCAAAAACTCAAAAAGAAGTTTGAGTAATAAGCGTTTCGATAAACTTTTTACACACGAGCTTATTTCAAGAAAGGCTTTGGGGCTTTTGGGATACATAATAGGAAGAGCGATTCGCTCTTTTTTGCTCGTTTTGGGAGTTGCGGCTCTCACCTTTTTGCTCACCCACGTTGTAGCGCCCAATCCGGCGTACATCTGGGCTGGACCGCACACCTCCAAATCTGTGGTTCAAGCGGTGATCGTGGAGTACAGGTTGAACCAGCCTTACTACGTTCAGCTTTACTACTATATCATTTCCACTTTGAGCTTCAACTTCGGTGTATCACCTTACTTCAAACAACCAGTGTCTTCTCTTATCGCGGTTTACTTTCCGAGAACGCTTGAGCTTGTGGTTTTTGCGATGATGCTCACCGCGTTTTTGGGAGTTTATAGCGGCGCGTTTGCCGCGGCACACAAGGATCGCGCTGGTGATTACACCGTAAGATTCTTTTACCTTGTGAGCTGGAGCATGCCTCCTTTCTTGGTCGCGCTTCTTCTACAGCTTTTTCTTGCGTACGAGCTAAAGCTTTTACCGCCAACACAGCTTGCAAACCCCGCGCTTTCCCCACCTCGCGAAATAACGGGTTTCTTACTCATAGACTCCTTGCTTGAGCACGACTACGCGTTCTTTTACTCGGCATTAAGACACTTGGTTCTTCCCACCCTTTCGCTTGCGCTCATATCCTTTGGCATCATCACAAGAATAACACGCTCTTCGATGCTACAAAGCATGAGCGCGGAGTTTTACAGAACCGCTATCATGAAGGGTGTTGGTAGAAGAAGAGCGATTTACGTTCACGCGCTCAAAAACTCGCTTATACCAGTGATAACGCTTCTTGCACTTTTTGTGAGCTCTTGTAGCTTTACTTGAAACTCCAGCAAAAGAGGTACGTTCACCCTTCCGATGCACCTCACCGCCATGTCTTTGTTCATACCAACAAGGCATATGTACCTCACTTTGTTGGATTTCACCACTTCCTCGTACACGCTTGAGTAAAGCAACCACTTTTGATTTAGCTCGATCCACACATCGCACTCAAGAAGAGCGCTTTTTAAAGCGTCTTTTGGCAAGTAGTGTTCGCCAGCCCTTCCGACGTGTGGAGGAGAGCTTGAGTAAAGCAAAAGTGGCTTTGCGGAGATTTTGTGAGCGGTTTCACAAATCTTCAAAGCGAAATCAAGGTCTCCCTCAAAATCACACGTGACGCAAACAACTTCGTCCTTTTTTACTTTGAGTATTTCAACAAGAAGCTTTTGCGCAGCGCGCTCAACCGCGTCCATTCGCTTTCACCTTGCAAGCTTTTCAAAAGGAACGTAATCGTAGTCAAAACCGAAGTGTCTTGGTCCGAATAGTTTCAGCCCAGCCTCCGAGCGCCAGATTTCTGGAGCGCTTGCGCCTATCACTACGACTTCCATTCCTTCTTTGAGCGCGTCATTTGTAATTCCCTTTGCTCTAGGCGTGACAAAGGTGTAGAGGTCTGGAGGCATTACATAGGGTTTGTCGTCCAAAAAGGCGAAGATGTGTTCGTTTTTGATCCAGCTTTTTAGAGTGTGAGATCTCCACTCGCCAACTCCTTCTAAAGTGGCCTCTCCAAAAAGGAAGCCCGCTTTGTCCTCCCACTTGTATTTAGAAACAACTCCTTTAAAAATCACCTTTCCGTTTTTGAGCTTGGAAACCACCGCTTGCACTGGGTCTTTTCCTTTTTCTTCACTTTGCTCTCTTACCATTCCTAGTTGTATACAAAGAGAAAGCGTGTTCGGTATTACGCATTTTTTCGCTAGCTCTTTGGTAAGAGGCGTGTCCACAACCGCCGCGTGGCCTCCTGAAATCACGCTGATATGGCGCGCTATTGATTCGTAGTCGTCCACGCTCGAGGTAGCCTCAACCAAAACTTTGTTTCCGCTTTCACTCACAATCGCCGCAGGCGTGGGCGGAATTCCAAAGATGTGTATCGTGCTCTGGTGTAGCTCAGGTCCAGCTCTTCCCATTAAGTCGCCGTCAACCGTGGGGATGTCTAACTGTGAGGCTATCGCAAGCGCTGCCGCGGTGTTACCCCCGCCTATTTCTGAGGGAACGGTTGCGCCCACCTTTTTCCCAAAGAAGCGCTCAATTATGCTTATAGCCTCGACAAAGGGTTCCTCTATCGTTTGCGTTTTTGAGACTTTGCGCTTTGCCACAGAACCCACGTAGTAGGGACTGACAAGCAAGTCATTGTCGTTTACCTCATCAAGCTCCAAAAGAACAAGCTTTTTTCCACGTTGCAAAACAGATTTGAGTTCAAACCTGCCTCTGGGTCTCCTCCACCGCCCACACCAAGAATTGTTGCACCCTCGACAAGCCACTGCGCTTCTTTTACACCAAGTTTCATAAGCGAGAATTGTCGTAACGGTTTTTAAGTATTTTTGAATCTTTTCAATCTTTGTTCGATAAGAGAAAGCATGGGTTTGTCGTTCACGAAAAAGCGACTTGGAAACATCACCATGTACTCCTTAATCCAATCGCTACTTTCCAATAACTTCAAATCTTCTTCCACCTGTGAGAAATTTCTTCTGCAAATCGCGTAAACGTACTTCGTTTTTGTGAGGGGAAGGCTCCAAACCGCACTGTGCAAAGCAATACCAGCAAAGCGCGTATCCCTTTGCGCCTCTAAAAGCGTTTCAAAAAACAGGTAGTAAGGCACATATCCCGAAATCTTACTAAGCTGAAGGTTGACGGTAAACCTTAAAACGCGCTTTTGCACTAGTCTGTTCAACCTGCGGCTCACAGTTCGGGTTGAAAGCGATAGCTCCTTTGCGGCGGCCGACACGCTCGCCTTTGGCTTCTTTATTAGGTAGTTTGCTATCTTTAAATCCCTCTTACTCAGCCTAACAGAAGGTTTTTCTTCCATGTAAAAAGTTCTGAAAAGCTCAAGCTCTCTAAATAGCTCTACAAGCTGATTTGCTTGCTCGTTCGCTTCTTTTTGTGAGCCAGCGAGAGTTATAACAAGCACATCGCCTGTGATGCAAGAAAGCGAAGCGTAAACATAGGGAAGAGACGTGAGTGTCGACAGATTCGAAACCAATTTTTTCCTTTTGTTTTCAAAATAGTGAACCGCTGTGGCGGCTCCAAACTCAGAAGGTTTGAGGATTGTGCGGTAACCTTCAATAATTCCTTCTTTCTCTAGTTTTGTTATACGATTTACCACAGCATTTCCGCTTAGTCCAATTTCTCTGCCTATCTTTTCTGGAGAAAGCCTTGAATTTTTGGACAGTAAAAGCGTTATTCCGAAGTCAAACTCGTCCATAAAAAAATAAAATGAAAAAGGTTTAAATTTTTATTGTGGTAAAATCACTTTGTCTATTACGTGAATCACGCCATTTGTTGCGAAAATGTCCGCCTTGATCACCCTTGCGTCGTTCACGTACACCTCACCGTTTCTTACGCTGAGTTTTACGGTTTGGCCTTGTAGCGTTTTCGCCTCGGCTGTTTTTCCTCCAGCGGTGAGTTTCAACACGTCTTGTGAAGTTATTTTGCCTGAAACCACGTGGTAAGTGAGTACAGCGGTGAGTTTTGGAATGTCTTTGAGAAGAGCGTCTATTGTTCCTGCTGGAAGCTTTGAAAAAGCTTCGTCGGTAGGCGCAAAAACGGTGAAAGGTCCAGGTTGCTTCAGTGCGTCCACGAGCTTTGCGGCGCTTAACGCTTTCACAAGCGTTTTAAAGTTTGCCGCACCAAGTGCTATGTCAACGATGTCAGCCATTTTTTATCAATCTCTCTTAAGAGATAAAAGTAATAAACGCTCAACAACTTGATTTTAAAAATTGCGACAATTCCTCACTTATTTAAAATGTGGAAATGTCACTTTTTTTAAGTGGATTCAGGATTACGCTTAAGATTTTTTGGTTTTCAAATGAGCTTATGTCGATAATCAGCTTTTCTATAAGAAGGCGTAAGCTTGTTATAGCAATTTGGGTTTTTGCTCTGATAGCGCTCACACCTTCACTTCTTCACTATTCGAGTTACTTGAATTACTCTCTTTCAAACGCGTTACCAAAAAACAGCGAATCCCAAAGAGCTCAAGCTCTTATTTCTAGCGTGCTCCCTCAAAACTCCACACTTATAGCGCTCATAAAACAAGACGCGTATTCGGTGCAAACCGCTAACAAAACTCTGAGCTTTGAGAAAGCTCTTTCGCAAGTGCCATATTTTTCTTCATCACAGAGTGTGTACACGTCGTACGCTAGTTTTTTGGACAAATTCTTGGGCAACAAAACACTTTACATACGAGATCTATAATGTGAGCGAGCTCGCACGAAAAGTTTTCGCGTTTCCTAGTGCGTTCTATTCAAACTGGTCGGCTTTTAATTTTTCTAATTCAAAAATCCTCGAAGCTTACCAAAAAGCTTCGGGTTTTGGGGAATACGACAGCCTATTTTTGAACTACCTTATTTCCACAAATACCACTCTTTCCGCTCTTCAAAGAGTGAATTTCGCTACACTTGAGGCAGCTAGATCTTACTACGGTGAAAAGTACTATGTTGTTTCCACACTGAACATAACAAACTACAAAGACGCTGAATCGCTTTTGGTGTCGAAAGCGCTCGGTGGTTTTGTGTCGCCGCAGCTCGTTCAAGCTATATCTAGAAAAGGCGACCCTGGCTACAATTACGTGAAAATGTTTTCTTTGCTCGGTGCGCCTAGCTTTGTTTTACAAAGGTACCTATCGAGTGACAACACAACTCAGATTGTGTTTACTTTAACGTGTCAGAAGAGTATCGAGGCAAAAACAACTTCTATCCCGCTCAAGCCGCCACCCCCTTGATTCGCTCTCTTTTGCAAAAGTACTTCGGAAGTGACGCTTACTTGACTGGGGAGGGAGCACTCGCATATGACACGCAACAGCAAACGAAAAAAGCGGGCATCGTGTTCGCGTTCACCTTTGTGCTTCTTGCATTCGCAGTTTCTCTCACCTTGGTTTCGCTAGTCGCCCCAATTTTGGACTTGGTTTTCGTTTCCATTGCCACCGCTCTTGGCTACTTTTCGATCTTCGTCACAGGGGTGCTTTTTATGCGCGTAGACTTCGTTGTGAACTACACTCTCTCAGCGGTTATTCTTGGAGTGACCACAGACTACTTGGTTTTCATGCTTGCAAGGTATCGCGAAGAACTTAGATTGGGAAGGGACAAACACACAGCTCTCCACGTTGCGATGGAGAAAGCGGGTAGCGCTTATTAGCGGGATAACCGTAGCCGCAAGTCTAGGAGCGCTGTCTTTTGTGGCGGAGCTAAGAAGCTGGGGGCCTGTTTTGTTTATGAGTGTGATTCTTAGCGTTTTACTTGTGACGACGCTTTTACCAGCTCTAACAAGCTATATCGGACCAAGAATCTCAAAAGTTCGCTCAAAACCCTCTCGATCGAAAAAACAAGAAGCTCCAGATTTTACAAAGCCGCAAGCTTTTCGAGCAAACACAAGTATTTTGTTTTGGGCTTTGTGCTACTTGTTAGCGCACCCGCAATCTACGCTTGGTTCACCCTTCCCACAACGACAAATCTGAATCAAGGACTGCCAAGCTCATTACCAAGTGTTCAGGCGAACGCTTTGCTCACACAAAAGTTCGGTGCGGGTTATTCTGCACCTATGGTGGTCATCGTAAACTCGAGTAAACCGTTTGCTTTTCAAAATGGCACGCTGACGCCGTTGTCAGCAGTTTCAGATTATAAGGATATCGGTTTATGAAATATATGTGTGTGAGCGGGTGTGCGCTCATAAAGGGTCACAGGGTGTTCAGTGTGCTGAGAATTCGCTCAAGCAT
>Ga0074076_100093_pt1 | contig 16269 bp, 16 predicted proteins | sample YNPg_D_FD_63713 | JGI IMG/M metagenome (GOLD analysis project Ga0074076, IMG submission 63713) | Hot spring microbial communities from Beowulf Spring, Yellowstone National Park, Wyoming, USA - YNP_Beowulf Spring_D v2 (version 2) | ecosystem: Environmental > Aquatic > Thermal springs > Hot...
CCCCCCGCGAGCTACCCGAAGCCGAAATATACCACAGGCTCACAAACACCACCCGCACAGCGGACAGCAACAGGCTCATCATGGTTACACACCCACCCCCATACGGCACACTGCTCGACCAAGCCCCCAAGCTAAAAGACTTCAAACCAGTAATCGCGGGAGGAGAAGTGCTCACAGAGCACGTGGGTAGCACCTCCGTGAGGCGATTCATAGAGGAAAAGGGACCACTCATCGGCTTACACGGCCACATACACGAATCCCAAGGCGCAGACAAACTCCAACCCACCGATGGCTCCAAAAAGAGAAGCATACCCATATTTAACCCCGGAAGCGAGTACCACATGGGCGTACTACGAGGAATACTACTAAACATCAAAGACAACGCAAAAATAGATTACATCTTCACACGTGGTTAAATAGTAATTCTATAAATTTTCGATCCTGTCCGGATAAGGATTCATCCGTGTCACCTCCACTCAGTGTACCAGTGCATGAATAGTTCGAGGAAGTCCACGAGTGGTGTAAAGAGTGCTTTCTTGGGGTTGATGTTATTATAGAACACTCTGGTCCTGTCTTTGAGGTAGCCGAAGAAGCGCTCGACTGAGCTCCTCAATCCAAAGGTCTGGTGGACGTGGTTTTGGAAGCCCGCCCGGATCACGGAGTCACGGTACCAGGGACCCCTATCAGTAAGTATCACCGGGTCTCCGAGGCATCTCCCCCTCAGCCTCCGCAGGAACCTGAGCGCGTTCTCCGTGGTCCTCCGGTGTGAGTGAGGCGCCGAACCAGACGGGCTGCCTGGTATAGGTGTCCACAGCCACCCATACATAGATCGGTCTGCCACCACGCTTCACCACACTCTAATCCACCGCGATCGCTTGGTGCCAGCTCGGCTCCGCGTCGAAGTTGAGTTTCCCCTCAACCCTCCTCACCCACTCCTCCGAGTACACTCGACTTCGAGACGCGCTCAGAGAGCACCCAGAAGAACCGCGAGGTCTTCCTGAGGCTCAGCCCAAAAGCGTAGAGCAGCACCGCAACCACTTTGAGTTCGAACCTCTTCTTATTCCTCTTAAAAACATTTAAATCCCTGAAGAACTCGAATATGTCCGTGGTGGGCTCCACGGTTTCTCACCAATTCAGCTCCGTGGCGCCCACCACTTAAGGCTTATCCGGACAGGATCAAATTTTCACTCAAATGCTTTAAAAGATTACTTTAATTAATCAATTATCATAAGCATGATTTCATTAAAAATAATAAATCTTAACACAAAGAGTATAATCGTTGTGTGACCAAAGGATTATTGCGTGATAGCATTTGAATAATTTATCCCCACACTTACTCGCCAATCCTTAAACCATTGTCAGGGCGGTCTTATTGGCGGTCGAAAATGTTATAGAAATGCGTACAATCCGTCTGGTAGTTCGCCCTCACTGACTATTAGTTCTCTGACAATTTTGTCTATTTGCAATACTTCCTCTTCTATCTCGGCTTTGACCAATTGCCGGATCTTTCCAATTCCAGAATACTGCTTTTCAAGCTCGGGTACAATCTTCGAAGCCTTTTCGCTTGCTCTTTTCGCTAGATTTACGAGCATCATATGCTCGTTCTTTCTAGGATTAAATTTTGGTAGCGGTAACTCTAAAACCTTTTTATGTATGTCTCTTTCTCCAAACTGCCCACGGCTCTGCATTGGTTTAATCAACGAATCAATTATTGGTGCATTGAGCAAAGCAGAAAGGAACAAAGCTTCATTTTCGTCATCTGTGTCATATCTATAAACTTTTGCGTCAGCCACTACCCCAGAAACCCTGATCGATGAGCTGTCAACCTTGACGTTCGAAGGCTTATTCACAACGATGCATGACACCAAGTAAGTCCCAGAAGTGTTATAGAGCACCCTATACTTAACACGACTTCTTTGGTCCGATAGTCCTCTTTGATAATCTAGCCTGTCATATATGGTCATCTTGTCTGCCTTCTCTCCACGCTTTCCACTCCAAACCTCTTCTGCTCTAATCAGCCAATGGTATAAACCAGAATAGCCTTTTTGTTTAGCCTCTTCTGAATGAATGATATGGTATTTTCCACCTTTGGGTTCTATGGGTAACACCACAAGAGGCAGTTTGGTGGTGGAAAAAGGTGCTATTTCAGAACCAGTTACAACCAAATATAGAAACTGAGACTCAACTTCGCCTTCAACAATAACGTCTTCATATTCTTTCTTTGCCTTTTCGATAGCTCTTTGAGAGGTTTTTAACCTAGGCTGTGTTGGATCAATGCCAAGCTTGGGGTGGACTTGAGGCTCAACAAACCAGAGTTGTCGCGGAACGATAGTAGCTCCTTGGGTAAAACTTTCATAATAATAACTTTTCTTGCCTCTATCTATTGCCTTAAGTACCGTTTCAAATTCCAAATCTTCTAGGAAAGACCTGTCTCCTATTGCATATTCCGTAAATTTTTTGTTTTCTTGATTTAAAGCTCTTAAGGCTTCCTTTAACTTTGTATTTCTTTGTAAGAGCCTACCTTTTAGAACTATGGTATCTACTGGATATACGTTGATGCCCTTTTTGGCTGTTATTACACAGCTAGGTACACGAAACAATGGGTCAACATGTTCGAGGTCTAATATTTCAATAAACCTCATATTTGGTTTGTATTTACCTCTTCTAAAGTTGTGATGATGGTCGCTTACAAAAATGCTGCGTGGCATTACAAAGGAGATTATGCCTTCATCCGCGAGATAAAGGTCGCTGCATCGTGCGAAGAAAAGCGTCGCGAGCTCCATTTGAGTTATCAACTCAGCCCTTTTCGTATCGAGTAAATTATACTCATTTAATATCATGTTTTTAAGAAACTTTTGGTAGTCTGTGCTCTCTACATATCTATATGAGAGCCAAGGTGGGTTACCCACAACAACATCAAATTTCTTGTCTTTTAGAAATAGCGGCTTGTAGATGTTTTTGAGAATAAATGCCCAAACGGTATCTCTCTTAAGCTTGATAAGTTCTGCCATAGCTCTTGCTGAATCGAAGAGAACCACGATGCTTTTGGAATCGATTTCTCTATTAATCTTCTGGGTGATAATGTTACTGAAATCGTCCAGTTTTGGTTTGTCCCCTTCAGCTATTTTGCGAGCATATTCCTTAACCCCCTCGACCACTTTATCGGTTAGATCGGGGTCTACTGTTATGCTGACCGGTAAGCGTAAGATCTTTTTATCCGCTTGAATTTTAAACGACTTTACGCCTTCATAGATAGTTACATCGGATTCGGGTAGTCGTATTGAATCAGCTAGATACACTGGCACTGAGATCGGTCCACGTCTTGCAAAAAGTAAATCCGTTCCTAGAGCCGTAAGAAAGTTTGTTCTTGCAAGTATTACTGCTAATGGATGCACATCCACACCTCTAACTGAAGTTAATATAGCCTGCAATTGTTGAATTGGCCTTCTGCTCCTTAACAGTTGTTTCTTCTTGCGAATACAGGCAGCGAGGAATGTACCTGAGCCGCACGCGGGGTCGAGGACACTCTTATCTGGATCATCTTTTAATATCCTTTCTATCATTAGCTCCGCTAGCCAGTCTGGTGTATAGTATTCTCCAAGCTCGTGCCTTGCATTTGGGTCCACTAGCTCTTGGTATAGGGACTTCAGAATATCTTCGTCTACCGTGGATAAATCGTAGGAGGCTAATCTGTCGAGGAGTATCTGAGCCGCCTTGATACCGGAATCCGTTCTGGCAACCCATGAAAAGAAGTCCTCTTCTAGGAAGTTGTGCACATTCCATTTCTCGAAAATCTTTCCCTCAAGGATTTCACATACCTGCTCGGATGAAACGGGTATAGCCCCGCCTGAGAAGGAGGAGTAAACAAGCAATTTGGCAAGCGTGGCTAAATAAGAGTGTCTGATGAATAAATCTTCGCTGTCAACACTGGAGCCATAGACTATTCTGAGAAAGCCAGCCCATTGGTCGTACAGTACCTTTTCCTCGCTCTCCTTCCAAGCCTGCTTGAGAAAGGCTTCTGAGTCTCTGAAGGCTGGTTTATTCAGACCGAATTCATTTGAAAAAGCCTCGGCTGTGGGCGGTCTTCTAGCCTTCGATAATATGTATCGGTCAAGCCAGACAAAGGCCTCTCCTGGATTGGTTCTTGTAAGGTTTATCTTGTCTATTTCATCTAAAAAGACATCGCTAGGTATTACTTCTACTTCTCCAGGATCAGCTCTTGGTCTGTAGCATACGAAGTTTATTCCGTCAGTAGCAATCGTGACTTCCTCTCCCCATACTCCTCTATCCACTCCTCAGCGAATTTTCCACTCCTCACTCTCTCTGCAGCCTCCCTAATCCTCTTCCTGGTCTCCTCATTGATAACCCTCTTGCCTACGGTGAAACCTCCGTATTTCGCGGTATCTGAGACAGCGTTAAGCATACCCGTGAATCCCTTCTCGTAGATCAAATCCACAATCATCTTAAGTTCGTTTATGGCCTCAAAGTACGCCACTTCGGGCTGATACCCTAGTTCAACTAGGGTCTCGAAAGCGGCCTTCATTAACTCCATGACTCCCCCAACTAAGATCGTCTGCTCTCCCACAAGGTCCGTCTCAGTTTCCTCCTTAAACGTCGTTTCTATGGCTCCAGCCCTGGTTCCTCCCAAGGCCTTAGCTATGGCCAGCGCCTTTTCCATGGCCCTTCCGGAATAGTTTTGATGAACTGCAACTAGAACTGGAACACCTCCACCTTTTACGAAGAAGTCCCTCACTATAGGCCCTGGTCCCTTAGGGGCTACCATGTAAACGTCTACGTTTTGGGGGGCTCAATTAGTCTGTAGTGTATGGTTGAAACCGTGGGCAAATACCAAGTCCATACCGGGCTTGAGGTTAGGCTGCACGTGCTCCCTATATATAAACCTCTGAACCATATCAGGAACCAAGAAGATCACGACGTCTGCTCCCTTCACGGCGTCCTCTGTTTTCTTCGGATGAAAACCATCGGCCTGAGCCTGTTGCCAGCTCTTGCCTTCCCTTTCGAGTCCCACGGTCACGTCGAGACCTGAATCCCTGAGGTTTAGGGCCCAAGCCCTACCTTGGCTTCCATATCCTAACACGGCGATCTTCTTTCCCTTTAAAGGATCGAGTCTTACTTCCGAGTCAACGTATATCTTTGCTATACGACTCACCCCAACTGTAGCCAGTAACCTTAGAGAAAACTGGTACATAAATTATGATAACCCTCCCATCGTTTGAGTCAGACTGAGACGGATTTCCAGTATTGTCGAAAGAGTGAGAGATCACTTTAGCGTCCTCAAGAATCTCAACTCGGTCCACGTCCACCATTTTGCTCAGGTTTAGTATAGCCAGATAAGTGTTCTTGGTCTCCTTTAACTCCATGAGTACCTCATAAAGCCCATCATCGTCGACCCTCCTTGCCTGTATCCATTCGACGTCCACCCACAGCTTCCTCAGCGACCCCATAACTCTCTCGAGGAACCCAGGGTCCCTGTAGTAGCCGTACAATCTAACTACCTTTCCTTGGGTCACTCACTATCACCTGCTTCAGTTTTCCTCCTGGTGGAAGGGTTGGGAGAGCCAGCTCTTCCTTATCTATAGGTACCCTGATCACTGCAGGAACGTTCTCCTTAATGGCTATGTTTATGGATCTCGAGATCTCGTCGTAGCTAGTGGCGTTGAAGCCTAAAGCTCCGTAGGCCTCAGCTAACTTAACGAAGTCTGGAGATGGACCGTAGTCGACACCCACTACCCTCTTGCTCTGGAATAGATCTTGGACCTGTCTGACCAGTCCCAGTGTCCTGTTGTCGAATATCACAGCGATGACTGGGATGTGCTCATCCACAGCCGTGGCTAAGTTATTTCCCGTCATCAGGAAAGAACCATCTCCGTCCAGATCCACCACTACCTTGTCAGGCCTCGCCATCTTAGCTCCCATGGCGGCAGGTAAACCGAAACCCATGGTTCCCATCCCTGTGGAGGAAAGGAAGGTCCTAGGTTCTAAGACTTCCCAAAACACCTCGGACCACATCTGGTGCTGTCCCACGCCCGTGGTGACTATGGCGTCTCTCGGAATGGCGTTCCTTATGGTCTTGAGTATCTTCCACGGTTTCAGCTTTCCGTCCTCTTCGTGATAGTAATACTGAGAGTAATAATCCCTAAGCTCTTTGACTCTTCTGATCCACGCCGTGTTATCTTTCTTTCTGCCGATCAAGCGAACTGCACTTATTATCTCCCTCAGTAAGACCTTGGCATCTCCATACAGTGGGACGTCTATCTTAAAGGCCCTCTCTGAGTCCGTGGGATCTATGTTTATCATTATGAATTTCTTTCTAGTCTCCACCATCTCGTCGTAGGAGGTGAAAGTTCTATCGCTCAGCCTCGCCCCAACGATGAGCATGGCATCAGACTCCAGTGCCGCCATAGAGGCCTCTGCTCTCCCGTAGTAGCCCATGGCCCCAAGGAACAGGGGATGATCGTGAGGTATGGCCGACTTCCCAGGTAGAGTTGAGACCATGGGGATTCCCAGAAGCTCGGAGAGCTCTAGGATCTCTGGGGTCGAGTTAGACCAAACCGCACCGGTCCCGGCGAGAATTATGGGCCTCTCTGCCTCAATTAAAATCTCTGCTGCCCTCTTTATCTTAACCGTATCTATTATCGTTCTGAAAGGTCTGTAGCCTTTGACGTTAGGCCTCTCTGGCCACTTCACATCATCTACCTTCTCCAACTGGACATCCCTCGGGATATCTACCACTACCGGTCCAGGTCTCCCTGTGGTGGCGATGAAGAAGGCGTTCTTGATCCAGAGAGGTATTTCGTAGATGTTCTTGACCTGGACCACATACTTCGTGGCGTTAGCGAATATACCTGGTGTGTCAGCCTCTTGGAACGCCATCTTTCCTATTACAGACCTAACTACTTGTCCGGTTATTGCAACGACCGGGGAACTGTCCCAATAAGCCGTGACCATCCCTGTCACGAGGTTAGTGGCACCGGGTCCAGAAGTCGCCGTACATACGCCGGGTTTCCCTGAGGCTCTAGCGTAACCGTCTGCAGCGTGAGCTGCTGCCTGTTCATGTCTCATTAGTACATGTCTCAACTCACCATTTTGAAGGTCCTCCAGGAAGGCGTCATAGATGGGCATATTCGTGAGTCCGGGGATACCGAATATGGTACTTACTCCTTCCCTTTTGAGAGCGTCAACTACTAGCCTAGCTCCGCTAGGCAACATAGAACACCTCTTCCATAGTGTGTAGATGCCTGGTATAACTTGCCTTCATTTTTTGAAAAAGTTTCAGACTTGGAGGGTATAACCACCTATCATCCTTTTCACGAGCATAAAGGATTGAGAGGTGGTTTTTAAACTTTCTTATTTCATTTTAACCTAATGAAGGTTATAAAATGTTAAAACTCATATTTATTAGTGAGGATAAGTTGGGTCACAGGTATTCCTGGAAATATTTGCTACAGGATTTTTTCCTGGGGCATCCAGAGGCCCTATCGATCCGTGTCGATCCTCTTCAGGATCTCCAAGTGATCGTTCACTTCCCTCCACATCTCTAGGCAACCACCCGGGCGAGGTTGGCGTCTTCGTTTAAACACATGTACCCATAGTAGACCAGCCAACCCACTATACCATCAAGTCTCTGAACAGCCTCTTCGATATTCACGGGCTCTTTGCCGCAGGCTTTGAAACCCCTGCGTAGAAATTCGAGTGAGTCTTCCCTTGAGAATCTCTTTAAAGCCAACTCGTAGACATATCTTCCATATAGGGGGGAGGCGGGGTCTTGGATGCCGAGGAAATCGTTTAGTAGACCAGTCTGGGAGCCAGCTAGGACAAACCTTATTCTCCTATTATAGTCATAGGAGTGTGCGATCGCCCCCACAAGAGGTTTGTAGCCACGCGCCTCCTGAGCTTCGTCGAAGGCGATCACGAAGTCTATCCCCATACTCTCCGCGTGCTCGTTTATCGTGTCGAAGAGTGTTGCGAAGCTAACGGTGAGCGGCTTTGTCTTCGCGAAGCTAACACCTAGAGGTCCCAGCGTGATTGAAGAGATGTGTTTTGATAGATGCTCCCAGAGGCTCTTTAAACCGCTCGAGTTAACCGCCTCCTCGAACCTGTTCAAAAGGAGGATGGGTGAGGGATTCGGGCCAGTCCCTCTGAAGTCCACGACAAGCGCATTCTTGCGTTTCAGCGCAGTCGCAAGTAGTGAAGATTTCCCAAGCCTTCTAATACCTGTGAGTGTGATTATCGGGTGTGTTGCCCTTTCAAGAATAGATAGCTCCTCCTCCCTATCGTATAGCTCCTCCCGCTCACTCTTGACACCCAAGCTAAAATAGTTGGGGTTACAGTTCACTCTGCCTACCCATAGTAACTCTGGGTAGGCAGAGTAATAAGGGTTTGCGGGGAGCAAAACCAACAATCGATCACACTAGAATGCCAATGGTTGACGCCTAGCGCCACTACTGCGAATGCCCACTATAGCCTCAGCTAGTCTCTGAGGAAAGGTTCATGTGACCGCAGATGGAGGATTCACTGAGCTTTAACTCCTCGTAGTCCTGCGGTGTATTTATATTTTTCAGGCTTTCTAGGTTTGCATCAAACCTTTTCAGGCTGTTCACATCCACATAGCATACATTCGCTAAATATTCGAAGAGGTGTTTTAGACCGAGCTTACCGTCCCCTACTGCTTGCCGGGTTGCGCTGAGTGTGTCGCCAACATTGTACACTGCGAGTAGTGGTTCAAGCTCTCCGCTTGGCCAGCGTGGGAGGGCCGCTGAGTGCCCCCCTGCGAGGCTGGCTAGGTATGTCAACACCTTCTCCCTGATAAGTGGCATGTCACAGCCCACAAGTGCAGCGTAGTCCACGCCCAGAATCTCGAAACCGGTGAGCACGCCGGAGAGAGGTGTTCCCAAATCCACTCTATCATTTACTACTAATACGTTTCCCGGTAACACGGCTTCGAATACACTCCTATTTTTTGAGCCAACGCACACAACGACCTTGTCGCTCACCTTGAGTGCTTTCTCTACAACTATCTCGATGAAGCTCCGCCCACAATAAGTGAGGAAGGCCTTATCCACACCCATCCGTCTACTTTTACCTCCCGCAAGAACAACCGTTGCAGGTAGACTCCGCCCCAACTGTGATAACCCGCTTTTAGCCGCCTGGCTACAACAAATATGTCTGAGGACGCACTCTTAAGGCTTAACTGACGCCGATTTATGGGCGAGGACACCCCCTCACGTTTTGGAAGACCGTAGAACATGAGGCTATAGTGAATCGAAAGCCTATCCTCTGCCGTCAGCAGTAAAAAATCAACCAGGCTAGGATAAGATCCATTTAACCTGTGACAAAGATGTATTCCAAATCTCTATAAGGTCTAATGGAGTGCCTCGTGTGAGGATTGGATACTAAGGGGGTGTACTGGATCACATACGTTTTGCTAACGCTCCATTGTATTTGAAAACGTCCACCAATTCACGAGCATTTTCCCTCCTATCCCTGTTCTGCTCTAAGAAGCTGTTGAGTTTTTCGACCAGCAACTGCTTTACTTCACCTGTGAGTATCCTACCCGAGGCGTAATCCTCCCCTAATCTCTTTATCTTCGAGTCATCCTCTTCGAGGAAGTAGTATAGCCATTGATACGGAACATCAATTTCAAGGTTGGCGCCAAGCTTCCTTTGCAACTCGACAGTGGGTTGCCCCCCTGAGAATGCGTGCCTCATCACTTTACGCTCAACGGTTTTGGGGTTATCGGATAAGTATACGGCGGACTCTGGGATAGAGGAGCTCATCTTGCCCTCTGGTCCCGTTAGGGGTGGTAGGAACTTGCTGTGTATCTGCGCTGCTTTATGGTACCCAAGGCTCCCAGCAATATCCCTCTGAAGCCTCCAGTAGGGGTCCTGGTCTATTCCCGCGGGGATAAGGCACCTTCTGTGTTCGAACATTGTTGGAGCTAGTTGAATGGCCGGGTAAAAAATCGCGCCGATATTGATTGAAGGTCTGAGCCCAAATGTGGCGCTCACCTCTGAGAAGTTGACCTTCTTCGCGATCTTAATGACGAGTGGGTATATGTTTCGAATATACTCGGTGTCTTGGAAGATGAATGTCTTGTCCGGGTCGAAGCCCACCGCTATTATGTCGAAGATGTTATCATACGCCCACATAGCAGTTTCCTCAAGCGTGTACTCGGGGTTCCTCAGAAACTTCTCGTCATCCGTGATCTCGATGTAGACATTTACTGCAAATTTCTCCTGAAACCATCTAGCCAACATGAAGGGTATCAGGTGACCGATGTGCATACCCAAAGAGGAAGCCCTACCAGTGTAGAGGAAGAAACCCCTACCACTGGCCCAGTCATCCAATATAAGGTCCAGGTCCCTATGCGAGAAGAAGACGCCTCTTCTCAACATCACGTGTAACTCTCCGCCCGCAGCGGATTGAATGCTACTGGCTTCTTAATATACTAATAGGTGACGTCTACTGCACGAGTCTGTTTGGTTTTGCAAGCTTGGGCCATAGGGTTGATAGGAGCAGGAATATTACGAGGTAGATGAGGCTTACTGTAAGGTTTAGTGTTACGCTGGGGGCTAAGTTGCCTGTCGCTGAAACTATTGTTATTGATGCTATTGGGAGTATTAGTATGCCGCTAAGCTGTTGGGCTTCCTTGAATCCTTTTGAGAAGGAGGATATCCAAGCTACGAGGCCTACGTTTGCGAATGTGATGGTTGGCACAACCACGAGCATCGCTGTCACCCATACGAGGTTCGGTGTCACGCTTACGCCAACGACGCTTGCATAGTGTGATGCAAGCACCCAGTAGACCGTTACCGACGCCCAAGTGACGCATAGTGCAACCGATGAAGGGGCTAGGGTTTTCCCGAGAAATAGCGTTGTTAGGGAGACGGGTTCTGCTAGCAGGGTTTCAAGCGTCCTCCTCTCCTTCTCACCGGCGAAGCTGTCGGATGCGAGCACGATTACGCTTGTTATCGGTAGCAGTAGGAACATGGGTAGCGTGACCACTGAGAACATGTACCAGTAGAGAGCTTGCTTCGGCCCCATGACGAGGAGGGCCTGCCTTAGCACGGGTGGTAGGAAGCGTTACCTGTGGGGATAGGTTTGTGGGCACGTTTAGGAGGAGGGTTTTTATGAAGAAGGGGATGGTTACCGATATGAGTAGTGGTAGAGCCACCACGGAGATCACTAGCGCCCTGCTTGAGAGGTACTCCCTAATGTCCTTGGAGGCTATTGTGAGTATTGTACTTTTCATGTGTAGCTACCCTCTCCCTGTTTGGGTAGTGACTCGACGGGTTCCACGCCCACCACTCTCAGACCGGCTTTCACCATATCCTCGACGATTTGGGCTATTTCCTCACCGCCTCTAACAGCCACTTCGAACTCTGATGTAACACCCGATTCCCCTTGGCTAGTGAGGGGGGGAGCCATCCCCCACCAAGCGGCTTATCACCCCTACATCTACCGCTCTAAGTAGCCTGATTCTCACTTTACGCTCAAACACGAGTAACTCCAATTCGCCCCTACTCTTGATGCTCCCGTCAGCCACTATGAGCGCATCCCTGCTCACCCTACGTGCGAAGTAGGGATTGTGGGTGCTCACTATTAGTGTGGAGCCCTGCTCGAGCTTCTCTCGTAGAAGGGAGACGGTGAGGTTTGCCCCGTCGGGGTCTAGGCCCGAGGTTGGCTCATCCAATAGGAGTAATGGGGGGTCGGCTAACAGTGTTCTGGCTAACGCCAACCTCTGCTTCATGCCCTTAGAAAAGGTGTGCACACGGGCGTGGGCGACCCCAGCTAATCCAAACGCCTCCAATAGAGCCATGGACCTCTCTAACGCGGTAGCCCTGTTGAGACCGTTGAGCTCGGCATGGAACAACATGTTTTGAAGCGCTGTCAACCTTTCATAGACACCAGGCCTTTCTGGCAGGTAGCCTATGAGGCGCTTCGCACCAACAGTCCCCGCCTCCAATCCAAACACCTTAACCCACCCCCTATACGGGTGGACAACACCCACAATGGTTCTGAGAATCGTGGTTTTACCAGCACCATTCTGCCCGAGTATCGCGGTGGACGACCCAGCGTGGAACACGTGGTTAACGCCTCTCAGCACAGTTTTCGAACCGTACTTGACGCACACTTCACCTAGCTCCACGGCGTAGCGCTCTGGCACACCCATGGTCTCTGATTTATGAAATGCCTAACACAATATTAAACTATACTATATAACAGTTCATAGGAATATTCATTAAAATGCTCATCGACATACCCCTCTAAGGTAGGCAAACCTGGAAAAAGGTATGAGGGATAATACTAGCCACCCCGGAAATTGGGCTACGCTAAGAATTTTGATGTAATGCTACACAACTGCTCTGGTGCTCCGACTCCTCAGTGTAACCTTACGATGAGGAGTGTGCACGCTGAACCCGCTATGATGTTGGCCGCACCGAACACGTCGCCCGAGAGGCCGCCGATGAGTCTCTTAGAGACAACCATAAGAAACGTAGCGCACACCAAGTCTAAGACGATGAGTGACAAAGTGGGTGTTAGCCCTACCAGTAGGACCATGGGGACGCATAGGAGGGTTGAGAGGACGGCGAGGACTGCACCCCTCCGCGTGTGCATGTGTTTGGTTACTGGCTCAGCGCTGCTGGGGGTCACCGAGCTTCCGAGCACGCTTAGGTAGACCATTGCGAGTTTGCCGAAAACCTCATAGACCAAGGTCGCGGTGAAGGGTGCTCGTGATAGTTGAGCCCAGCTGAATAGCTGCACTGAGAACGCTAGTAGACCCGCTGCCATCCCGCCTACCCCAAGGTGGGGGTCTCGCATAGCCTCCAACCTTCTTTGATATGAGCCAACACACATGGCTCCATCGGCGAAGTCGACGAAGCCGTCGAGTTCATTCGCTCCTGTAACCAAGAGAAGCGCTGCGATTGCGAGTGTGGATGAGAGAAACGGGTTGAAGACTCTGAGTGACAGGTATAGGATAACCCCGCTCACACCGCCTGTGAGGTACCCTATAATTGGGAAGATGGGTGTGGCCTGAGCCACATCCTCAATCGTCGTTGGTCCACCTGGCAGGGGTACCGATGTGAGGAAGCTGAGAGCCGCTCTGACCATCTTAGCAGGATTCATTTTGCACGCCCTATCCCGCTGAACACCTTTGATGCCACGCCGCCGATGAGTCCGCAGAGTGCGTCGTCCAGAAACATGGGCAACCTGCCTAGGCATCCGGGCTTAAGCCTATCGTAGTGGTGGAAGTTGTGTATACCCATCGTCCCCGCTAGATACCTCGCTATCATCTCCCCAATGTCCTCATCCGCCGTCACCTGTACTGGGTCCGCATCGTGCAGCTTCTTGGGGAGACTGGGAATCATGTCAAACTCGGCCTCATCCTCGAGCCTGAGAGCCGCTATTATAAGGGATGCCACGTTAGGGTCGTTCAGAGCAGCTCTGAGCTCGGCTAGAAATCTCTGCTCAAAGGAGTCGGGCTTTGAGCCCACGATGCCCCCCACAGCGGCCTCAACTAAATCATCCACGCTAACACCACGCTCCCTGAGCCTTTCAAGCACGCTTCTCCCAATGAATTTCGACGCCCTGAGTTGTTCGAGGAGGCACTCTGTAACCGTGAGTCCCACAAGGTAGCCGAGCACGGTGGCTGTCCCCCCATACTCTAATCTTCTACCAACCCCACTGAATATGACTGTTGTGGTGTCGGTGGACGTACCAGCCGCCGGCACCCCGCTGGTGCTACTCCTCACATCCAGAAGCCTGAAGAGGCTGCACTTCGCCTCCACAGCGGTCTGGAGGGCATTCACCATAGCTGGTTGGGTCGCCCTACAATCACAGAACACGATGAGGTTGACGGTGGAACATGTATTAGCCCTTGGGGGTGGCTCCATGACCCCACGCGTGTTGGTTAGACCCACTGTGGCCAGGGAGATCACGGATACACCCTGCATGCGGCGCATTTTCACGCTGAAACGTGTGACATCGGCCGCGGTCATCAGCCCTAAGGCTTCTTCGGGGGGGATTCCGAGGTGTGAGAGGGCGCTGAGCATCTCTTTAATTGGTGAGCCACAGTTGAAGTCTTCGGGCACTCGGTGGTTCACCACATATCTGACATTAGCTAACCCCCCATTCCAGGGTGCGTCGCTCAGAGCTTGGCACACGCTGGGTAGTTCCACCACTAGGTTGGCTCCACTAGTACCCACGTGTAGCCTTCCAACCCTCCTCACAACCACCACCTCAGATATCTTCCAGCCATAAGAAGGCTGAAGGTGATGGCTACCAGGGCCGTAAAGAGTAGGGTGACAAGCTTCATAAGCTTCAATGAAGCCTCGACCTCCCTGATGCCAGGGTAGCCGTAGCCCTCACCTATCACATACTCCGAGCGCTTCTCCAAGCGAACGTTGAGCGCACCAGCAAACGCGGCCATAGGGCACCCAGCGTTGCGGCTACGCGTCCTAGAGTGGTCACGCCTAAACGTGACCCACGAGCCCCTCGCATTAAGCCCTAGGATGTAGGCGGCTATAACCGTGAGGATGCCAACGAGGCGTGCGGTGAGATAATTAGCGGCGGTGTCCGCCTTAGCCGAGAACCACCCGATCTCCAAGTACTCTGGTGACGTGTATCCAACCATGCCGTCAAGTGTGTTCACAGCCCTATAGCCCAAGGCGCCCAGAACACCTAGCACTGAGAAGAATAGCAGGGGTGAACACGTCCCATCTACGAGGCCCTCCGCGACGCTCTCCACAACCGCGGAGCAGATCAACCCAGTATCCAAGTCAGCCGTAGGCCTTCTCACGATGAGTTGGAGGTGACGCCTAGCATCATCTATTTCTCCACTTCTAAGCGACTCGAGAATAGGCTTAACATGGCGATCCATTGAAAAGAGGGTAAAAGAGGATTTCAATAAGAACACCGACACAAGGAACCAGACGAGTACGAACCCTAGTGAATAGAGCACTCGTAGCAAAAACGCTGAGAGAGCCACTGGGACCACTACGCAAAGGACCCAGAGGAGCACACCAGCGGCCCTCAGCCTATCCGTGAATCTGAGTTTACGATCCAAGAAGCTGGCCATGCGCCCGATGAGCACCACGGGGTGGATTCTAAGAGGGGGCTCGCCAAGCAAGTCGGCGGCGAAGGATGCCGAGACAATGAGGAGCACAATCACCCAGGACTCAAGCACGGGGGCCACACTCCTAATCCCAGGAGCCACGCGACTGATGTGAGCCGTTATCCTCCTTAGTAGTCTATACCAGCCCTAGCCCACTCCCCATGTTCCGAAGGGGTGTTTCACCATCTTCATCTCAGTGACTAGGTCGGCTGCCTCTATCACCCTCTCATCAGCGCCTCTACCAGTCAACACCAAGTGCAGCCTCCTAGGCTTATTCGTGATAAGCCAGAGAACCTCCTCCACCGGGATAAGTCCGAAGCGTGTAGCGTTATTCAATTCGTCAAGCACAACCAAGTCGAATTCATCCGAGAGCACAGCCCTCTTAGCCTCCTCCCAAGCCTTCCTCGCAGCCTCAACATGCTCCTCGAAGCTCTTCTTGGGGTGCCACGTCACAAATCCCACACCCAACTTCCTGAGAACCAGATTCCCCCCAAACTTCGCAAACCCCCTCTCCTCCCCCGTCCTCCACGTGCCCTTAACAAACTGTAGCACGGCAACCCTCCAACCATAACCCAAGGCGCGCACAACCAACCCGAAGGCCGCAGTGCTCTTCCCCTTACCGTCACCCGTGTAGACAATCACGAGTCCCCGCTGATTCCCAGACATGTACACCAATCACCAACAAGGCTTAATAAGGATTTGGCTGAACAATCCAGCCATAAACGACAAAGTGGAGTAAGAAACACCACAAGGGTCTAATGTAGAGCATATAAATCTGGTGAATCGAGCAAACCCGTCGGTTGTCCACAACACTATTAGAGTGGGCCTCAACTTTGCCGAGTCTTCCTGAAACACCGAAATTCCGGAGCTGAGCGAAGCCGATCACTGACCTGTCATCCTAGCCATCACGGTTCAGAGAAATCTTCACGGGTCGCCGAACTCTATTAATCATAATGTAGCTGTGTTGAGACCACATCAAGTAGTTCAATGTATTTTTTCTGGAGGTACTCCTCCGCCTTCCTACCCCCGTAGACCACTACTCCCTCATCTATTATGGTCTTGAGAATGCTTTGGTCAGCTGAATCCAAGTCCACCAAGTCCACTAGGTCGTCGGGTAAACCCAGAGTGTCAGC
>Ga0074076_100095_pt1 | contig 16179 bp, 17 predicted proteins | sample YNPg_D_FD_63713 | JGI IMG/M metagenome (GOLD analysis project Ga0074076, IMG submission 63713) | Hot spring microbial communities from Beowulf Spring, Yellowstone National Park, Wyoming, USA - YNP_Beowulf Spring_D v2 (version 2) | ecosystem: Environmental > Aquatic > Thermal springs > Hot...
CATGGCATGCATGTATGCCAAAGGTAATAACCATATCTGACAAGGTCTACGAGGAGCTCTCCAGGCTTAAGGGAGATAAATCCTTCAGCGAGATCATAAATGAACTTGTAACTTTTTACAACGAGAGTAAACGGGGAAGAAAGGGAGTGTTACTGGAGATCTTTGGCATCCTCACCAAGGAGGAGGCGGAGGAGCTGGAAAGGGAAGTGGAGAGGACACGAAAGGAGTTTCAGATTAGGGACTTTCATGATCCTTGACACAAACGTCATAATCAGGTTAATGAAGGGAGACCACGACGTTCTCCGCCTCCTAGAGAGTTGGGAGGAGTCGGTGAGTACAACTGTAGTTAACGTTTATGAAGTCTTGAAGGGAAGGGGGGATTTGGTGTCCCTATTGGAAAAGTTTGTAATATATCACCTAACCGAAATGGAAGTAAAGATAGCGTCAGACCTCTACAAGAGATTAAAGTCCTCAGGGAGGGCCAAAGGGGATGTTGACATACTCATAGCGTCCATAGCCATATCTCATAATGAGACCCTAGTGACCTTTGATAGGGACTTTCAGGACATGATGGAATTCGGGCTAAAGGCCGTAATTCTAGGGTAGGGCGGGAGAGAAGTATAGAAGTTTGGGATTATGGTCTTAAATCGACCTCACTTCCTAAGAGGTGGAGCAATTGTCAATCTAATGGATGGCCGACTGAGTTATGGAAGGTCATCCCAAGATCAATAGCTCGCTTACTTACCTTCCTTCAGTTTGTCAATTTGAGCCATTATTCACTTAAAGGTCGATGACATGGCAGAGATGTCCGACATGAGGGCTACGAACCTGAAGCCACTCTCCATCATCTTATTCGCCATTTCCACATTGAAGGCGTGAATCCCCTGTACCACATCCAACTTCTCACACGTCTTAAACCAAGTTTAATGCGTCCTGGAACTCCTGATTGTGGAACTGTAAAGGAGTCCCCATGCTCAATGAGTGGTCCATGGGCCCCACGTGGGCCACCTCGATCTCCTCCGCTGAGAGTATTTGTTCTAGGTTATCTAGGGCCCTGGGACTCTCCACCTTTACCAGAAGTCCCAGCTGTTCCCCTCGAATTTGGTGTAGTCCATGAACTTGACCCCACCGCACCTCGTGGCTCTCCTGGGTTCCACACCCCTGACCCCCAGAGGAGGGTAGTGGATATGTCTGAAAGCGGCCTCCGCTTCCTCCCCGGTGTTCACCTAGGGGGAGAACTCCCTCGGCCTCTATGTCCAGGACTCTCTTGACCACCACTGGGTCACTCCATGGTACCCTAACTTGGGGCGAGATCCCTGTACCTCTCAGGGACATCATGAGGACCTCCACGTCAGCTACATCCAAGGGAGCATGCTCCATGTCGAACACGAACCAATCGAAGGGTAGTTCAGAGAGCGCGTTCACGACGTCAGGATGGTTGCTCGTGAGGTACTTAAGGCCCTTCTCCTCAACTTTCTCCTTAGGTCTCCAAAAGACTCACCATGAAAAATATGGGAGGTGGACATTGTGCCATTGGGCGGATATGAATCACAATTCCTTGATTTAATAGCGATCCTAGCCTCTACTTTTCTCCTGATCTGTGAACCCTTTTCAAATCTCTAGAGCCTAATCATAGGCGGACCTGTTAAAGACCTGGAGGTATCAAACCCCATAAGGTTGCCATGACACTCCAGGAGTGGAGAGGTAGGAATTAGGAGGACGTTGTCCGTGAGACGAAATCTTCAATGAATGGTCCCCCTCTGGTGGACCTCTTAAACTGTGTAGATCTCATTGAGAGCCATGCTAAGTGTCTGGTTTTCTGGAGGTTACCAAGGCACCTCCTGATAAACCAATTTGGCAGACAACAAAGGAGGATTGGAAGGTCATGAACTACTTCGTAAGGGACCTAAGTGAGGTGAGGAAGGTATCGGAGGCGGTGATGTCAGTGGACAGTGAGGCATCAATTAACATAAAAACGTCCTATGATATCAAGGTTCCCTTCACTAGGTCGGTTAACTCTTCCTCCTTCTTCTCCACAATAGTCTTAGTAGCCTTAGGACGAACAATAATCTGCTCCACTTCATGTTCTCACAGCGAACGATAGAAACTCCAAAATAAAAATACGAGATCAAGGCTTGATGAATATTCTTCCCTCCCTTTCCTTGGACCTCAGCATTGAGAGTGCCTTGGCACCCTCGGATAGAGGGAAGGTCTTCCATGTTCTGACCTTCAGTTTCGGCGAGAGTTTAGCCAACTCCATGAGCTCTCCCCTGGTTCCCCCCGTGGTTCCTACCACGCTTAAGTGTTTGCCATACAGGAATGAAAGCGAGAGCTTTAGCTCATCTCCACCTATGGCACCAAAGGTCACCACCCTACCTCCTGGTCTTAGCCAATTCAAGGCCTGGTCCATGTGAGCCGCGCCCAAAGTGGCAATAACCACATCAACCCCTTGACCGTCGGTGGCCCTATCAATAACTTCCTTGGCTCCACTGTAATCGGTCACGTGGTCTGCTCCGTAGTCCTTTAGCCACGATTTGGAAGTTAAAGCGATCACGGTGGCTCCCATTAGCTTCGCCAGCTCAACCGCGAATATACCAGTGTTTCCTGACGCCCCTATCACCGCTACGCTGCTTCCAGAACTCACCCCTGTATATCGTAGTGCGTGGTAGGAGGTCAGGGCGGCCACGGGAAGACTAGCGGCGACCTCCCAGCTTGTTTCTGGTAACTTCACAAAGTTCCTCTCAGGTGCCGATATGTAATCAGCGAAACCACCATTAGTGACTATGCTCATTATTCCTCCCGCCCTGCACTCCATCTCCATCCCAGACACACACATGTCACATGTACCGTCGAAAACTCTATTGTATAGCACAACCTTGTCTCCAGGCCTTAATGACTTCACGTGGCTTCCCACCTCCTCCACTGTTCCAGCTACCTCCGCTCCAGGTATGTGAGGCATGGGTTTAGCGAAGTTACCCGACACCACGGCGAGGTCCACTGGGTTGACCCCAGCCAACTCAACCTTGACCAGGACCTCGTGGGCCTCAGGCTTGGGCTTAGGGACGTCCACTACCTTTAGGTTATCCAATCCCGGTTTATCGAACTGTAATGCCTTCATAGGTGCAACTAACATGTAAGCCTAAAAACAAGTTGGTTACCTAACGTAAAGTTATGGGTGCTGATAGGTACCTACAATTGACTGTTAGATCAGGTAACCAATTGCCTTATATCATAATACTGTTCTAGTGATGCCCAATTGTCTTTAACAAATAAAAGTTTAATATCAACACTTGTTCAGCTAATATAATGTCTTCTCCAAAAAAGGCTAATCCGGCCCCCTTAGGGCTATCCGGTTTCGCCTTAACTACTCTAGTTTTAAGCATATATAATGCAGGACTACTTTCAACGGGTTCCAACGTCGTTCTAGGATTAGCTGCGTTCTATGGAGGACTTGCTCAGTTAGTGGCAGCGATCCTGGAATATAGGGAGGGAAACACCTTCGGATACGTTGCCTTCTTCACCTATGGTGCCTTCTGGGAGTGGTTCTTCCTTACGGTTTCCGGTGTATTTGGCCCAGTATCGGCAACAGGTATAGGAATAGCATTAGTAGCGTTCGGCATATTTACCCTTGTAATGTGGTTCGGTACCTTTAAGGCCAATGTGGGGTTGTTCGTTACTTTCCTGCTGCTTTGGATCACCTTCTTCCTTCTAGGTGTGGGCGCAATGATAGGTTCCGCAACACTTAGCCACGCTGGAGGTTATTTGGGTATATTGACAGCCATAGCCGCTTGGTACACAGGCCTATCCATAGTTGTGGCCGATTCCTTGGGAGCGAAGGCACCTGTGGGAGGCCCAATACTAAAGTAAAACTAGAATTTTTAGTTTGGAATCATCACTGCTCTTCCTAGGACGTTCCCTTCCTTCAGTTTATCCATGGTTTGGAGGGCCTCCTCAATTTTTATAGTTTGGGTGGGAACCTTCACCCTTCCCGCCTTAACAAGCTCAATGGCCTCCACAAGTTCATTCTTTGTACATCCAACTGAAGTAATCAATGAGATCTCCCTGGACACCAAAATTAACGGATCTATATCCACCTTTCCCTCATATCCCACATAAACTACCCTTGAAGCCCTTCCCAGCACCTTTACGGCCTGCGATAATCCATCCCCGACCAAGTCGAAGAAAACGTCCACCTCTCCCAAGGACCGCACCTTTCTCCTTATGTCCTCCTTGGAGTTTATTGGCTCAGCTCCCATCTCCCTGGCCAATTTCAGTTTCTCATCGTTCCTGGATACTGCGATGACCCTGAGTCCTGAATTCAATAGGACCTGAATCAAGGGGAACCCGACTCCACCCAAACCGTAGACCAGGGCCAACTCCCCCTTCTTTATTCCGGCCTTTTTGGATGCGTGGAGGGCCGTGGTTACGGCACAACCCACAGGTGCCAGGGAGGAGGGCTCAAGCTCGTCGGGAGCCTTAACTAGGCTAGTCGTTCTCACCTTAACGTAATTGGCCAACCCACCATCGGTTATGAAACCGTATTGGGCCCTGGGACTCGGACAAAGGTTCTCTCTACCGGAGCTACAATATTTACACTTTCCGCACCCAGCATAGTAGTATACCACCACCCTTTCCCCCTCCTTGAATTCGTCGGTTTCATTCATCACTCTCCCCACTATTTCATGACCTAAAGTTAGGGGAGTCGGTGCTGGTAACCTGCCAGAGATTAAGTGGAGCTCCGTTCTGCATATTCCCGCGGCCTCAACCCTCACCAAAACCTCTCCCTGAGATGGCTTAGGATCCTCTATCTCCCTCAACGCCACCTTGTTTTGTCCCTCCAACCTAATGGCCTTCATGTGGCCACCTCCTGGGCCGCCCTCTCCAAGGGCACCATGTTCACATCATATCCCATCCTATACCACCATATGCTCGCGGCAGCTCCTATTGCCCACAATATTAAATTGTAGTTAACGAAAGCGAAAAGGGTCCAGGAAGACGTCACGTACTCCGAGATGGCATATGTAGTTATGGGGAAAACCCTCACTAGACCTATCATGAAGGCCCTTAAGCTTGTGGGCATGAGGGTGGGTTCCTGAATTGTTCTGCTCGCCCAGGCGAACTCACTGAACGCCATGTTTAGGAAGAGAAGTCCGTAGAAGAGCGTAAGGTTGGACAGGAAATTTATGGCCAACAATATTGGGACGATCGTAATGGTGCCCCCTAGGAAGGACATCAATGTGAACTTCCTGGTGCTGGCCTCCCTAACGAACTTAAGAACCGCGAAGCCGGCGATACTTGCCCCCAGGTTGGCGAAAAGTACTATGAGGTCAAGGTTTATTCCAGTGAAATAGTAGTCCGCCACAACGAAGCCCATGAGGCCGTAAGTAAGGTATTGAGAAACTCCTATTAAGGCCAAGAAGAGGAATCTGCTCCATAGGGGCGTTACTTTTCCAGGGCTCTTGATGTTTACCTGTTCCACGGAGCCAGAAAGTTTCTGGACCTCCCTTTCAGCTTTCTCCTTCAACCCTTTAACTTCAAGCCACCTCACGGACTCAGGTAGTCTGTACCTCACGAAGAGGGCGAATCCAACTGTAACGGCCGCGAAACCTCCCAGAACAACCGCAACCAAGTAGTATGAGTTGGAGAGGGAGTATGTGACTAAGCTTATGACAGCGGCAACCGTAGCCCCGACGTTGTCAAAGTTGGGGGAGGCCACAAGTACTCGGTCCCTATGTTTAAGAGGCATGGTCTCTGCGGCCATGGAGAGTGCGACGGGAACTTCACCCTCAACCCCGAACTCCGCAAGCAATATCCCAGCGGCCACCAGGAATATGTTTGCCCTGAACAGGAGAGCCGCCACCACTATGAGGAGGGAGCCAACACCATACATGGCCATGGTTACGAAGAACGTCCTCTTCCTTCCCATTCTAACGTCTGACAGCCTGGGCATGATTAAGTCTCCCGCCAACGTAGCCGCAGGGGGAGCAATTATGAAGAACACATTGTGATAAGTTGGATAGAGAAGGTATGTGATGGACGCTATGACTCCCCACATGAAATAACCTACAGCCAACGACGCCAAGATTGCACTGTGGGTCGGGGTCCATCTGGACCTGTCCAAAATTTTCCCCAGCTCACTCATGGGGAGAAATTGGAATAAGTAGGTTATAAACCTTCTTATAACTCCCCAATTTGGTTTGAAGATTGATAGACTCTTTCAAACATGGAAAATTATTAGCCTCCCAGAGTTAAGGTGATTATGAGGCTTCAGAACAAGAAGGTGTTTGTGGCTGGAGTAAGTCGGGGATTGGGATATGCGGTGGCACACATGGCCCTTAAAGAAGGGGCAGAGGTCACCATTAATGCCCGGGATGGAGGAAAACTTTCCCAGCTGGTCTCCACCCTCTCCAGGTATGGAAAGATACATAGTGTTAAGGGAGACCTCTCCACCCCTCAGAACGCCAAGGAAGTTATCAACACAGCGGTTAGGGAGATGGGTGGGTTGGACGGTTTAGTCATAACCGTGGGTGGGTACGTCGAGACAGCGTCGAGAATCCAAGCGGTCTTGAGGAAATGCTCACCAACCACGTAAAGGTGCCCATCTACGTTGTCGGCGCAGCTCTTCCGCATCTCAAAGGTGGCGCAAGCGTGGTCATGGTGAGCTCCATGGCCGCGATCAACGTGGCTGACCCCTCCAACTCTCCTATGCCTCAGCCAAGGCCTCCATGGTCAAGCTCGTGGAGGTGCTCGCGTCTGAGTTACTGGATAGGGGGGTGAGAGTGAACGGAATAGCCCCCACCTCAATAAGAGGGGACTTTGAGCCTGACCAAGACTGGACTTCAACCAGAAAGTTAGGGGACGATTCGGCTCCACCGGGAGACTTCGCCAGGGTGGCAATCTGGCTTCTAACTTCAGAATCAGAGTGGGTGGATGGGGTGGTCATACCGGCGGACGGAGGGGCCAGGCTCAAAAGACGGGGAGGGTGACGTTGAGCCTCTGGAGGAACGAATCTGTAACGAAAGTTGGGGCTGTTCCATTTAGCATCGCCCTCATCATGGCGAGCCCATACACGGACAGAGGTCCAGGTTCGTTCAAAAGTGACACCGGTAGAGGGCATCCCACAACGTATAGCTTATGGGGATAGGTCACGTAGGAATTTATGATGTTTTGCTGTGCTTACATTGTAGACACAGTTTGCAATAATGATCGGCGGCCTGTATGCTAGTATTGTTTCACCTGAGACTTCAGGGTACGGATTTGACAGGTTCGCATATAGGTTATCGCCACCAGCAGATTGGATTATTCCGTTTATAAAGGACCCCTTGGACACCGTGTAGAAGTCATTTTGAGGGGTCCAGCATATTACATAAGCTACTGGAACGGAGGAATTGGAGCTATACTTACTCACCTTGGACTCCATCCATTGGACCAGCTCCTGGGCCTGAGGTTCAACGTGGAAAACCTTGCCCAGTAGATAAATGTCCTGATATATTCCAGAGAAGTTGGTGTCTAAGTCTCCCCTTGTGAATATAACGTTCAGGTTGGCAGATTGGAATTGGCTGAGGTAACCACCGTCTATTCCCGCGTCCCCCACAACCAGGGAGGGATTCAACACCTCTATGGCCTCTGCATTAAGGGACGGATAGGTGACGTTAGGCGGGAGGACGGTGACGTTAGGCGGGAGGACTGAGGTCATGTTTAGTTCTTGGAGGAGTTGATAGGAGTAATAGTCCACCCCCACAATATCTTTCCCCAATCCCAGGGCCACCAATATCTGGGTGTCGCTGGGCGCTAGAGAAACGATCCTAGACGGAAATGAGGCTATTGTAACGTTCCTCCCCAGTCCATCGATTACTGACACCGGATAATATGGGGTGGGGGAAACGTTAATGGAACTCCTCTGATATGCCAAAAACACGGTCAAGCCAAGTATTATTACAACCACCAACGTCACAGCAATTGCCGACGTTCTCATGGTTTTGGATAGGCTATCCATATTTTAAAGTTTTATGGATGGGACGAAGAATCTCCTTCCAGCCCCCTCCACCTCAACGAACTTGACCCCATAGAGCGTTGTGAGCAGATCCCCCTCCACCTCTTGGGGGGTTCTCTGGTCCATGAGCTTTCCCCCCTTAATCATTATTACCCAATTGGCCAGTGGGAGGATGGAGAGATCGTGAGTCGCAGCTACGACCGTCCTGGAAAAGGAGAGCTCGACCATGTTTCTGGCTACTATGAATGCGTTGGAGGGATCCAAGTTCGAGGTCGGCTCGTCCAGGAGAAGGGTCTTTCCCTTGGTCATGGACTTAGCTATTCCCACTAGCCGTCTTTCCCCAGAACTGAGGGTGTCCAACCTCCTTCTAAGGAGGTCGAGCACGCCCAACTCGGAGAGACACTTCCTGGACACCTCCACCTCTTCCCTGCTGGGAGGATACCAGGAGTCTTCAGCCAACATGAACCTTTCCACAGATATGGGAGAGTTGGGAACTTCAGGAGGTAAGTAAGTGGCCCCAGGAATGGGTGAGGCCGAGGACAGTGGCGGGGAAAGTATGCCGTCAGGCACCTTCATTCCGGCCAATTTCTTCAAGAGGGTCGACTTCCCCGCCCCGTTGGGTCCAAGGACCAGGTTGAGGCCCCGTCTAACCTCAAGTGTACTCAATTCCCATCGCCAACCGCACCATTATGGGTAGCACGAACGCCGAAGTCACAGCAGTTATGGGCACAATGAAACCGAATGTTCCGTCAGCTAGGGCATTTGCTCCTTCCATTACCGCAACTCCCACTATACATGAAAGAGATAGGACCTCCTTGAATCCGTCTGCTCCCATGAGCCGGGCAAGATGGGGACTCATTAGTCCCACGAAACCTATTGCCCCCACCTGCGAGACCAAGTAGCTTACAACCACGCTGGTAAGGGTGAGCCAGAACAGCCTGAACTTGCCAATTTTCAATCCGTTAGCTTGAGAGATTTCATCCCCCATGGAGGCTAGGTCGAAGGCCCTTGCTCTCAAGAAGAGCAGGTAGAGGAAAATGATGGTAACAACGGACCCAACTCCTACGTCAAGGAATGTCTTCACACCTACGTCTCCGAAGAGCCAGTATAGGGCGTTAGGCAGCTGAGGATATTTGAATTGAATGTACTCCTCAGCGACCAACAACCCTGAGGTGAAGGCGAAATCAACCGTCAACCCCGCCAGCAGAAGTGAACCTGTACCTCCCTTTCTCCCCAGGGCCATAACTATTAAGGAACCTATGATGGAGAAGACGAAGGCCATAACTGGTTCAGCCAAGATGGATAGAAACAGAGGAGCTCCTGTGAAGAAGGCCACCACGGCGCCAAACGAGGCCCCAGCCGCCGTGCCTGAAACGTAAGGATCCATGAGTCCGTTCCTGAATAGTGTGAAGAGTAGTTCCTGAGGCCGCAAGAATGACCCCAGCTATAGCGACATACAACACGGTTGGAAGTTTCATGTATATTAGAATGTGTCTATAGATACCAGTGGAGTTCAGAGGCGTATATACTGGCCCGTAGATGAGACCTGCCACCGCGGCGACAAAGGCTAAAGCCGCAATCGCAACTACCAAGGGCCTCACGGAGGTGGATAGGTTATCCAGATATATAATCTCATCTACCCGAATCCTGGGCTATCTCCTTAAGCTTTGCGTCGTAGGCGGAGAGAAGGTCATCCAACGTCACCACGCCCTTCAACTTCCCTCTCTCCACAACCGCGGCCCACCTTGACTTGGACCTCACCATTACCTCCATGGCGTCCTCAGCGGTGGATGATGGATTTATGTAGCTTACTCCGCTCCTTATGAATTTCACCACAGGCTCAGCGGTGTTGGGCAGATCGGTGAGGAACACCGAACCCAGGAATGTATCGGAGGCGTCCACAACTGGGAGGGAGAACAGTCCTGATTGTAATATTGCCTTTCTGGCCTCCTCTGTGCTGGATTGAGCGTTAAGCTTGAGCTCCCTGAGGGATAACTCTCCTACCTTTAAGGTTCTCAGCAGCGGAATGTTATATTCGCCAGCGTGGACCGGTGAGTCCCTTCTTGTGGGCACCTGAGAGGTGTAAATGGTGTACCTGCCGGACAGGAGGTAAGCTATGGCGACAGCTATCATCATTCCGGGGAGAAGTTGAAGTCCACCTGTCATCTCCACAACCCTTAGCGTGACGGAGAGCGGAGCCTTGGCGGCAGCGCCGAAGAGTGAGAGCATACCAATTATAACGAAGGGCGCAATGGTGGGAACAAGGGATGGAACCAGGAGATGGAAGAGCTCTCCTACGGCCGCACCTGTGGACGCACCTATGACTATTCCAGGAGCGAAGTCCCCTCCGCTCCCTCCACTCCCCACGGTCATGGAGGTGGCGAGGATCTTGACGAAAGGGATCAGGGCTAGGATGAGGAGGATTGGAAGTCCGTAGCTGGGTATGACGTTTAGTCCTCCGTTCATCATAAGTTGAACCCACCCATAACCGTTACCCATAACCTCAGGGAACGCTAAGGCGGCAACACCTGCAGCAAGTCCGCCAATGACAGGTTTGAAGTAGTTGGAGGTCTTCAAGTATCTGAAACGCTTGGTGAAGAATTCCATTGTTCTCACGTAAAGGATGGCCATTCCACCAGTGGTGGCCCCAAGGAGGGCGTAAAGAGGTAACCTTTCTGGTGAGAACGCGGCCAAATAATATCCGAATATCGGTTGAAAACCGGTGATTGCTCCGTAAATGGAGTAGCCCACGGCAGATGCCACTATGGCGGGAAAGAGGACCTCAGGCTCTATGTCCCTCTTGTATAGCAGTTCTCCCGCAAGGACGGCCCCTCCTATAGGGGACTTGAAGATGGTTCCTATTCCCGCACCTATTCCTACCGCGAGGGCCCTTCTTCTGTCCTCAGAGCCCAATCTCAGCAAGTTGATGAGGTTGGATGCCATGGCAGATACTAGCATGGAAGTTGGTCCTTCCCTTCCTCCACTACCCCCACTTCCGATGGTGAAGATCGACGCGAGAAGCTTCACCGGCACGGCCCTTGCCCTGATCCTCCCGTTCCTCCTGTGATATGATGTAATTGAGTAGTCGGTCCCACCACCTGAGGCCTCTGGAGCGAATGTGTATGTAAGAACGGCTGAAACTGCTCCGCCCAACCCAACGACGAGTGGGAGGAATATGAACTTAGCACCAAAGGAGAATCTCAGCGGACCTCCCTCTCCCACCGGATGAGGTATTGTGATACCGAGAAGGTCCTTGAGGAGGAGGTCCTCCACCAACCTTATGCCGTAATATAGGGATAGAGAGCCAGCGGCAGCCAACAATCCAATCAGAATCCCCAAGACGAACCAACGCTCAAAGTAGGGGAGATCCCTTAACCTCCCCACTCCAACTCTCATGATGTGGTAGTGCCACGGTTCGAAATTAAAATTGACCTTATTTGGTCTCCTGTTTTGCCTCCCTGGAACTCTGTTTGACTCCCTCCGTGTATATGGTGGAGATAACCATCCTCCTCTTGACTAGGGCGGAGAGAAACGCTGAGATTATTGAGAGTGAGGCGCTGACAAGGAAGGCGGAGTCAAGGGAGGAGGTCAACGGCTGGGCCACCATGTTAGGAAAGAACGTGTTGGAGGTCAACGTGGCGACCAACGAAGGCGACAGGGAGGACGAGATGGAGGAGGGAAGGGAGGAGAGTACTTGAAGTATGGGATTGTAGCCTAGGAAAGTCGCAAAGACCGCACCTGTAGGTGTGATGGCATTGGACAGGGGCATAGCCAATTGTGGTGCTCCCAGGGCATTAACGCTAGAGGCTATGGCATGTGGTAGGGATGTGTTTAGGCTCAGAACAACCACCGCAAAGAATATTGCTATGCTAACTGTCTGTCCCACATTGAACATCGTGGCCCTCATACCCGAGGCGGCTCCTCTATGCTCAATGGGAGAGGAGTTCATTATGGCAGCGGTGTTGGGTGAGGAAAACAGACCATTTCCTGCCCCCATGATGAAGACGATTGCCGCGAAGGTTGGATAGTAGAAGTTATATGGGAGGAAGGTCAGCGCCACAAATGCCGCTCCAACGATGAGAGCACCAATTGTTGCCACCCACCTGGGTCCGTACTTGTCGTTGAGGATACCTCCTACCGGGGCCACCAATGCGGTTCCCACTGTCATGGGGATTAGGTATATCCCTGACCAGAACGGGGTGGACTGGAAACTGTAGCCATGGAGGGGCAACCATACTCCCTGCAGGAGAAGCACAAGGAGAACCAGAACTCCTCCTCTGGCCATGGAGTTCAGCAATCCCGCAATGTTGGCGGCAGCAAAGGAGCCGTCCTTGAAGAGCTCCACTCTGAACATGGGTTCCCTTACTCTTCTCTCCACAAATGGAAACCCCACTAACATTGCAACTCCTAACCCCATGGAGGTCCACACCAAAGGATTTCCCCACCCCATACTGGAACCTCCGTATGGTACGAGGCCATAGGTCACCCCTATGAGAAGGAGAACCAACCCTCCACTGAAGAGCAGGTTACCCGCCACATCAATCCTCTGCTTCCTGGGCTTGGAGAGCTCCCTGAGCTTGAGGTAAGACCAAACACTTCCGCCGCGCCAAAGGGCACACTGACCAGGAAGACGTACCTCCAGTTGAAGGTCGAGAGCACTCCACCCAGGATGAGTCCAACCAGGGTTCCCACTACGGCAGCTATTTGATTTATACCTAAGGCCCTCCCCCTCTCCTGCTCTGGGAAGGCGTCAGTTATTATTGCTGCACTGTTAGCGAATAGGAGTCCTCCTCCCACTCCCTGCACAGCTCTGAAAATTATCAGCTCAAGCGCACCTAATGTCCCCAAGTTGGGAGTTAGGTAAAGCAGTAGTGATGCAATGGTGAAAACCGCAAATCCCAGGTTATACGCCCTCACCCTGCCGTACATGTCTGAAAGTCTTCCCAGGGTCACCACCAGAGCCGAGATAACTACGCTGTAGCCGAAGAGGAACCACAGGAGATACTGGAACGAGTCCAAAGGGTTTAACTGTATCCCCCTGAACACCGCAGGAATCGAAATTATGACTATGCTGAAGTTCACAGTGGCCATCATTGTACCCAAAGTGGTGTTAGATAAAGCGACCCACTTGTATTGGACCATAAAATCTAAGGAAGTCGGTCTCTCTATAAACGTTTTTTTGAATAAGTCAATGGAAAGGAGACAGATCTAAAGTTCGTTGGTCACGGCTAAAAGGGATAATTGCCCTGAGAAGTGGAAGGTTTAGTTCATGCCTGGCTTCCCAACCTTCTGAGGAAGTTAGTCATCCACTCCTTACATAGGTCGTAGTCCCTCTTGTAGATGAACTCGTTGAAGGAATGTATGTTGGACTCTGGGTTGTCCGGTCCCACCCCGTCCGCTATCTGCCTAATTCCCAGCATATTGGAAACTGACGCCATGGGGCCTGTACCTGGACTGTTGGGGAGAACCAGTGGTTCTACGAAGTAGGTCTCCTTGGCTGACTCAATTAACGCTTTCGAGATCTCACTATCCTCACACGTCCTGAAGGGCTCCACCTCCCCTAAGACCATCATTTTGAACCCCTTTCTGTCCACCATCTCCCTAAGTTTGGCCAGGAGATCCTTAGCTCTCTGCCTAGGAACGAGCCTGAAGTCTATCTTCACAAACGCCGAGGACGGTATTACCGTCTTACTCCCCTCTCCCACGTAACCGGCCTGAATGCCGTCAATGTTACATGTGGGATCCCTCACCAACTTAACCAGGAAGTCGTCTCCAACCCTATAACCCAGCGCGCGTTCTACGGTCTTCATGTCTATTCCGAGCTTTGATGCGTAGAGCCCCTCCACAGAGGGGGGAACCACTACGTCGTCATAGAAGCCTGGGATCTTCACCTTTCCGTCCTCTCCCCTTAGCTCATTGAGGAAGTTCAGTAGCTCCCAAACCGGGTTCCGGGCAACTGGGGCGTACATGGAGTGGAGGTCCTTGGGAGTCTCCGTCCTTATCTCGACGTAAAGCAAACCCTTCACTCCTAAAACTATTTGCGGTGCACCATTGGGTCCCTTCCCAGCCCCCTCCCATAGGACGTAGTTGGCCTTAAGTCTCTTCGCGTTGTCTGTAAGGAAGGAGGCCATGTATGGACTACCGATCTCCTCCTCTCCCTCATAAAGGAACTTGAGGTTCACCTTGAGTTTTCCCTCTTTATATAACGAGATCACCGACTCTAGCCTGGCCATCAATGCCCCCTTATCATCAGCCACCCCTCTGGCTATCACCTTTCCCTCCTTGATCGTTGGTGTAAGGGGATCGGTTTCCCATCTCTCCAGCGGCTCCACAGGTTGAATGTCGTAATGATTATAAATCAATAAAGTCTTGGCCGCCCCTACGTTGAGTTCACCCACCACGTACGGATTAACGGACTTGTGCCTAATCTCCTCGGCCTCTATTCCCTTGTTCTTCATGTAATCAACTAAGAATTTGGCCGCCTCCGCTCCCTTCCCCTTGGCCGACTGACTATCGATCCTTAATAAAGAGAATAGATCTTCCACGTATAATTTTCTGCCGTGAGTTTAAAAAACTATCCCGATTTCCTCTCAGTGTGTCCATAGCATCTGCATTAAGCTACCAAGTTTTCTTTCACACCACGAGAATGGGTAACAAAGAAGGGACGCCACACCCTTAAGGAGGACGCCATAATCATATGATTTGTACGTTAATAACGACACTATAGACATCAGATATGTCTTATTGAATCAAGTAGAGAAGCGTACAGAACGAGATCCTCAAAATGTGGTTCTCATGTAGGAATAATAAGCAACCTTCACCTGTATGGATATCACTTTTAAATGATGGTTGAATATTTAGAAATATGGCAACCTTAGAGGGGAGAAGCAGGTTAAGATCCATACTTAACAAGGCGGCCCTTGTCCTACCCACTGCCGCCCTTTCAATTATACTTCTATACTTAGTGCTCTGGAACCTATACTACTCCTTCACCAACTGGTCCTTGTTTCACTCCATTCCCGAATTCGTTGGACTACTTTCTTACGCTCAAGCAATGAGTACAGTCTTTTTCAGGAGCTCCTTCGTTCACTCCCTGGAGTTGTCTGGGGGACTGATCCTTGTCGGAAACTTGATGGGTATGCTCCTGGCTGGGTTGCTCTACTTCGTCAGGAGCTCAAAGCTGAGAACAGTCTACCTCTCCATATTCATCGCTCCACTGGCAATTTCCATGGCAGTAAACGGCGTGATCTGGCTTTGGCTGTACAACCTTCAAATAGGGATAGACTGGCTATTGGTCAGATTGAGCCTCCCAGCGTTGCCCTGGCTCTCCTCTACGTCAACTGCCTTTCCTAGCATGTTCATAGTGGCGGTTTGGGCCTACTCGGGGTTGGCAGTCCTATTTTACTTGGCGTCCTTCATGGGGGTGGACAAGTCACTGATAGAGGCGGCCAAGATGGACGGTGTGGGCACATTCAAGACCTTCTTCAGGGTCTTGCTTCCAAACTCCTATCAGGGCGTTATTGTAGCTACAGCCCTACTTTTTCTCTTCTCTTTCAAAATATTCAGTCTCCCCTTCGTCCTTAGCGGTGGTCCAACTAACGTTTCCCTCCAAACCACCGTGGTGTATATGTACTACCTTTATACCACTGAATTCTTCGCTCAATCAACTGCCATAGCCACCCTGGTCACTGCAATAGCTGCGGCCGTGGTAATACCCTTTGCCTTACTTGGTTTAAGGAGGTGGGTCAGACGTGAGTGAGTTTGGGCCTACCGTTAAGGCGTTCCTCCATCAATTGATACTTGCCATCTTTGTGGTGATATGGTTAATACCAATATACGCCATGGTCATAAATGGACTCAAGAGCGAGTTCGATGTAACCTCTACTCCTGTTTTCATCCCTCCACTTCATCCCTCCCTTACAGCCTTTGCGGCAGTGTGGAGTCAGTTGGACGTTCCCCTGCTCAATTCGGTTATAGTTGTAATCCCCGTGAGCCTCGTGGCCACCTTCATTGGAGCCATGGCGGCCTATTACTTCTATTTGCTATCAGTCTCGAAGAGGAGGTCCTTAAACTTCATGAGTAACACCATCTTCTCCTTGATCGCATTGGCCACATTCATGCCCTACCAGGCCGTTATAATACCCCTCACCAGGATAGAGGCCAATTGGGGACTTTTGAACACCTAC
>Ga0074076_100098_pt1 | contig 16121 bp, 14 predicted proteins | sample YNPg_D_FD_63713 | JGI IMG/M metagenome (GOLD analysis project Ga0074076, IMG submission 63713) | Hot spring microbial communities from Beowulf Spring, Yellowstone National Park, Wyoming, USA - YNP_Beowulf Spring_D v2 (version 2) | ecosystem: Environmental > Aquatic > Thermal springs > Hot...
AAAGTACCTTTCACCACGAAGGATGACCTAAGAAGGGAAGGCTATCCCTACGGTGGTAACTTCCTGGCGGTTCCCTTCAGGGAGGTGGTAGGATGGCATATGACAAGCGGCACAACGGGAATCCCCACGGTGGGAGCGTATACAATGTTAGATGTTAAGATCTGGACCGATTTGGTGGCCAGATGTCTGAGGACAGCAGGAGTAACTGAGGAGGACGTGGTGGCCAATGTTTACGGCTATGGACTTTTCACGGGAGGGATGGGGCTTCACATGGGGGCCCAAAGGCTAGGTGCCAAGGTAATACCGTGGGGAACTGGTAGAACTGAAGCGTTGGTGAAGACCTTGAAGGACTTCAGGGCAACAGTGATCACGGGAACTCCATCCTACGAACTACTGATCGCCGAGAAAATCAAAAGGGAGGGAACCAAGCTCAACCTGAGGTTGGCGATACCTGGGGCAGAGTCCATGACTCCCGAGACATTGAAGAGGATAGAGCAGGAACTCAATCTATCCGAGGGAGCTAGGGAGATATATGGACTTACCGAGGCCATGGGCCCTGGAGTGGCGCAGGAGTGTCCAGAGGATCAGCACAGATGGATGCATGTGTGGACGGATCATTTCATGGTGGAGGTGGTGGACCCAAATAGTGGAGAAGTGCTGGGGGAAGGGGAGGAGGGGGAGTTAGTGATTACCACCCTGAGTAGAGAAGCAATGCCTCTCCTTAGATTCAGGACGAGAGACATCACCAAGTTAGGTGAACCTGACCACATACCCTATCCCAGGCTATCCATAATGAAAGGGAGGGTGGACGACGTAATATTCTATAAGGGCGTAAAGGTGTATCCAACAGCTGTGGCCAAGGCCATAATGTCTTTCCCGAAACTGGGGGAGTATCAGATCGTGGTTACGGATAATCCTCAGGCCATTAAGGTTAGGGTGGAGAGTGAGGAGAAATCTCAGAAGTTAAAGGAGGAGCTGGAGGCCCTACTTAGGGAGTTTACCTTGATAAATGTCCCAGTGGAATTTGTGGATATGGGTAGTTTGCCAAGGTATGAAGGAAAGGCCAGAAGGGTGGTGAGGGAATGAAGGTTGGAGTTATTGGAGCGGGACAGATGGGTTCAGGTATAGCTGAAGTATTTGCGTTAGCAGGTAATGAGGTGAAAATATACGACGTAGATAGGGGACAACTGGACAGAGCCCTAAAGAACATCAAATGGTCATTAAGTAAATTGGCCGAGAAGGGAAGGGTTAAGGACGTGGAGGAGATTATGTCGCGTCTCCACGTCTCGGAGGGGCTTTCCAGCTTCCAGACTGAGGAATTGGTTGTGGAGGCGGTGTTCGAAGACTTTAATGTAAAGGCGAAGACGTTGGAGGAAGTTTCAAGGAGATTAAGCCCAGAGAGCCTAATAGCCACAAACACTAGCTCAATACCCATAACGGAGTTGAGCAGGGCGGTGTGGAGTCCCGAGAGATTCCTGGGAATGCACTTCTTCAATCCACCTGTTCTTATGGAACTAGTCGAGGTGATCAAGGGAGATTCAACGAGAGATGTTTACTTCAATAAAGCCTTGGAGGTGGTTAGAAACATAGGAAAGACCGCCCTTCCGGTAAGGAAGGATGTCCCAGGTTTCGTGGTAAACAGGATACTCTTCAGAGTGTTCAACAAGGCATGTTCAATTCTAGATAGGTACACGGTGGAGCAAGTGGACTGGGTAGCTTATTACGACCTAGGCTTTCCCATGGGGATTTTCATGCTCCTGGATTACACTGGATTGGACCTTAACTTGAGCATAAGTAAAGAGGTAGCTAAGAGAGGACTCAAGCTCAACTGTCCAGAGGTGGAGAAACTAGTGGCCAACGGAAAAAGGGGCGCCAAGAGCGGCTCTGGGTTCTATGATTGGAAAGAAAGACCAAGAATAGAAAGGGTTCAAGGAGGACCTAGCCCCAAAGAACTCATAGAGGATGCCTTCAGGGAAGGGCTGTGGCTTATCAAGGAAGGTGTGGCCACTGAGGAGGAGATAGATAAAGGAACTATGTTGGGATTGGGACTAAGGTCCGGAATAATGACTATGGGAAGGAGATTGGGGCTGTCCTAAATTACAAAGGTGGTTCAAAGAGCGGAAAGTTTCGCAGGCTAGTACAGCTTATTTAAATAGTTCTTGATTAGTTTGTTATTAGTGAAGTTAATAACACACATTTCGGGCTCTGTGAAGAATTCCAAGAGGGGATGTAGGAACTACTAGAACCTCCATTTCATTTAGAGAATTGTTTTCCCTCCCCATTTACTGTCTGGACTGCTCAATTTCGATGAGTGTAGTTCTCTGCACTACTTGCTGCCCTTCAAATGAGCAGTCCCAAATCCGTGACAGGAACAATGAACCTGGAAGTGAACATTCCATGGATAATATCAACTAAAGAGAACACAGCTACATGGGAAATTTTTAATAGAGAGGTAAAGTAGCTGTTCTTCCATGGCTAGAGTCATAGTTTTTGTTCTAATCGCCTTGGTAATCATGGTCACAGGCGTTATAGCGGTCATAACTTTGATGACATTGCATCTCTTTAACAATAATGAACGGTACTTGGGAGCGGCGGTGGGTTGGATAAGCATGGTTAAGGGAAACCAATCTACTTTACCCTTGGTATTGGCAGAAGTAAATGTGAGTTTCACCGGTGAATCGGTTAATGTCAGTGAGATCGTAGTGGATGGACTCCCCATGGTGGCCATGGCAACTTCACCAAACAACATAAGGGTGCCCGTACTCATCGAACCAGGAAACCACACCTACGTGATTGCGGCGCTTCCCAGAAATTCCACAGAGGTCAGCCTATTGGAAAGAATATTCAATTCTACAAATTCCACAGAGGTCAGCCTATTGGAAAGAATATTCAATTCTACCTATGTTGTACATATCTACATAGTAACTAATCACGGTTACTTTAACGGAACCCTGATCCGTATACCTTCAAAATTGGCCGTCTTTATACTCTCTACTCAGGAGTCATCAAGTAACGAAATTCAAACGGCCTATTACTCCGCCCTTTTCAACTCGTTAACTTTCTCGATGTCCTCTTCAGCCTCCCTCTCCATTCCGAGCTTCATATATACCTTGGCCCTCCTTCTTATGGCTTCTGTGTAACCAGGCCTTATCTCTATGGCCTTGGTGTACCTCATCAAGGCCTCCCTTAGCAGACCTCTCTCCTCCCGGATCATGCCGCTTGTGAAGAATGCCTCCACATAATATGGGTTCAGGTTCATGGCCATCTCCAAGTCCCTTTCTGCCTGATCCTGCATGTTTAGCGCCCTCTCTGTGAGGGCTCTATAGTAGAAGAGCTCAGGGTCTGTGGGATAGAGTCTTATCGCTTGGCTTAGGTCTCTTAGGGCATCAAAGTAACGACCGGCCTTGTAGTTGGCTATCCCGCGATTCTTAAGTTGTGCAGGATCTGTTAACTCTATTCCCTCCAACTCCCTTAGAGCTTCGTCATACTTTTCCAATTTAACAAAGGCAGATGCCCTGAGTTTCCTGGACTCTTCCCCCTCTCTTCCATTCAGGAGCATGATAACTTCGCTGTACTTTGAGAGACCAAGGAGTAGTCTTGCTGCCTCCTCTAACTCCCCCAAATCGGTTAGGACTTGAACAGCCTCCTCTGTCCTTCCCAACTCTATTAATATCCTGGCCTTAAGTCTTTTGGCCTCCACCTTATCCTCACCTTCCAATAATCTAAGAGCGTAAGTGAGGTTTCCCTTCGAATACTGGAGGTAGGCTTCCTCTATGGGGTCCATCTAGGAAATAACGAATTTCTCAGTTAAAGCTTTCCAGGATAGACGACGGCAGCTTAATATGAAAGCTCCAATTCTACTAAACTGTGTCTGTCGTTATTTCAGTACTATTGGCGTTGGCTGCGTTCCTGATATCTTGGATAGTGGCCTCAATACCGGTGTGGCTTTCTGCCAAAATTTTCTCCCGTTCCGCCACATTAGGTAGGGCGATGATAGCTACATTTGTGGGATTGTTTGTTTTCTTCATTTTGGTTGCAATAACTTCCCCCGTACTGGCGACCTTCAGTCTAGTAATAGGGTTCATAGGTGTCCTTCTGGTCTTCAAGTCCATCTTCAATGTGGGATGGGGAGGTGCCCTGGGTATAGCCTTTATTGCCGCCCTTATCGCTTTCATACTTACCTTCGTGTTAGGTTTAGCGGGACTGTTCATTCATCCCACACTTATTCATAGACTGTAGGTAAGTTATTTTGTGATTATATAAAAAATATACTTAATAACTACAGTATATCAGGTAGGGAACGGTAAGCAGTGAACTACACCGTCCTGGCGAAGAATCTGTGCCTCCCTTGGGGATTTCCTTATCATTTAACGACCTCAAACTTCGCTATGGCTGATACATGGGGCCATTATTTCACGCTCGTCACGGAGTATGGAGAGTTTCATGTAGTTAAACCCTAGTCCTTAGGGTACATCTGACTATATTATTGAAGTTCAAACTGTTCACAAATGCCTGAAACCTTACTAAAGATCAATTGCTTTACGATCTTATGAATGCCAACCTGGTGAGCCAATAAACGGACTTCAGCACCCCAAGCGTATTGTTGAGGTTCAGGTTCGAGTACTTTAGAGAAGACTCACCCTTAGTGTCCCTAAGCTCCTTAAACACCCACTCTATGCTATCGAACACCCTATCTATCATATACCTGACCGCCGTCTGAGCCACTCTGTTCCCCAGTCCTCCAGTGAAGGTGGGAATGGAATCCCTTATCACCTTTAGGTTCCACTTCCAGCTCATATAGAGTAAGTCCCAATACCTTCCAGGCAATCTTTTGAGGGTCGGGAATGGATTGTCTCTTATCATCGTGTTCCCCATTGGGACCACAGGAAGGGGGAAGATGTAGGTCTTGAAGCCATGATCTATTATGGACTCCACAAGCCTTATGCTCTCCTCAACGTCCTGATCGTTCTCCTCTGGATAGCCTATAGTCATGGTGTAACAGGGATAGATGTAGCTGTCATTCATCACCGCTGTCGCCTTGATTACCAGCTCATTCCAGTCCCTTACGCTCCATGGGAAGGCCTTCGCCCTCATATATTTGTTTAATATCTTCTCGCTTCCAGTCTCTAGACCAACTACCGGTGCTGCCGCCCTGACCTTATCGTATCTCGATATTTCTGACATGGCCTTCACTGTCTTTGGACTATCCATCACCGCGCCAACTGATATGTGAGGGAACCATGCTCCATCCATCCCCATCGACATGACGGTTTCAAATAGCTTCACCACTGCGTCGTGGTTGACCCTCAACTTACTTGCGCCATACAACAGAATGTCATCCGTCACCAACTCAACCCTCTCTGCCCCTCCCCTACGATTTACCTCGACCTCCTTGGCCACGTCCTCCAAAGGTATTGAAAGGAAGGTATCAGGCGTTATGGAACAGAACCAGCAGCCTCTGGGGCATCCCCTGGTAACCTGAACTTCTCCTAGTCTAGCCGGGTTTATTATTGTGGGGATTTGATTCGCCTTAGGCTTTCTACCCTTCACGGATGGGGGAGGAGAGCCACCGTCAATTATTGACTTCACTAGAGGTGGAAAGTCGAGCTCTGCGTGCCCAAAGAATAGGGTGTCAACCCATGGTGGCCTCTCTATCTCCAATTGCCACGCCCCAGGACCTCCAGCTATCACTTTAAATCCGTATTTGGACTTGAGCCTGGAGATCTCCTCTCCCATCTCCCTGAAGAACTCGGCGGTCCACGTCCGACCTCCACCAAAGAGCATGGACAGTTTCATGCTTACTGGCTCAAGGCCTAAGGGGTCATGAACAGTTATACCCACTACCTTAGTTCCCTGACCTATTACGTGACGCAGCTCGTCGGGAGGAGTAACATACACCTCCTCTTCCGAGAAGCCGGCAGCAATGAGGGAAGCCTCCACCTTCCTCAGGGCATAGGGAGCTACCTTGGCCCTTCCTTTCTCACTCTTCACCTTTGGGGTGAAGAAGGATTTCATGAATTGGCTCGGCACAAGTCTGCTGGGCATACATGCAACATACCCTAAAACACTGGAACCCCCATAATCGGTAAAGGACCCTCTGTCAGCTGAAAGAATGACAGTAGGAGTCATAACATGCCATTTCTTTACCTATGTAATAAGTTTTGGACATAATGATGTATAAATAAGAACAAACCCAACCCCTTTGAGAAGGGAGAAAATAATTATCGGTTTTCCTCAATGTAGATATATAAAGTTAAGACACAGTCTTCCTCACATAATAGTAAAGACCGGAATAACCGCTTGAGGCAAGGGCTGATACCACTGCGAAAGTGAGAGGGAAAGCCAAGAGCGTTGTAAAACTTGATAGTCCCGCCAATTGACCGAGAATGATAGAGGACTGAGATAGGGCCTTAATAGGATAGAGAAGGAACAGGCTGGCGGGTACTAATCCCTGAGCTAGTCCAAGGAGGATGGCGTTCCTGACCTTAAGGTAGCCTAGAGGTATTGATGAAATGAGGGCAGTCCATAAATATCCAAGATAATAGACTAGCAGATACGATAAAAAGAACGAGACAACAATTGCCCCCAACGCCTTCAAGTTCATGGTAATAACCTCCACTGAGCCACTGAACTATAGTTTCCACCCATTGGATAGTACCCGAAGTTAAGCCAGGCCTGAAGTTGATTTTGGAACCAATAACTTGCTACGTTCTCCGAAGGACCCCCAGGAAATACCCCGTAGAACTGCCCGTCTCCAGGGTCCGCCACGAATCTGAGCGACGAACCTACAGTCACGAAGGGTAGAGGGACGGAAACAACATAGGGGAAGTAGGCTGCGGCCACAGTGTGCGAATCTCCCCATTGAGGGGTGGGACCTATTGAGAGGGCTGTCAGTCCTAGAGGACTGTATAATTCCAATTGATGTACTTTTCCCCAAGTCCAACCTGATACGTTAGGGCCCAAGGTAGAGTTGAGGTATTGAATTTCCCTCACGAACGCCTCCCTAACGGCAGAGGTGAAGCTGCCATTAACCCATGGGGAGTTCGGATCGTATTGTGCAATATGAATCAGGTCGGTGACCAAATAGGGGAGATCTGGCGCATCAAGCTGAGATAGCCCATTGGAGGACAGGGAGTTATATATGGTGATGTTGGCGAGCTCAGATACCAAATAGGTGTAGACCGTGGGTCCGACTTGTCCCTGATAGGTAGAACCGTTCCACTGCTCCAATTGCTTTAAGGCCTGAAGTTCCTGACGTGACGTGGAAAAGTTGGTCAAGGCCTCTATAAGGAATGGCTTGAACATCAAGGCCCAATAATCAGTGACGTTTGACTGCAGTTCCTCCATATTGGCCAACGTCGCATGGGGATGAGATGAGAGGTAGGTGATAGACTATTTCCGCTCGTCCGCCTGAGCTCCAATAGCCTCCCACAAAGGGAAAGGGATAATTTACCCACGCCGTAGGCTGGTTGGGCGCGAAGGCAAATCCCCTGGTAGGATCATAGGCCGCAGGCAAATAATTAAAGGGAACATAGCCGTATGGCTCAAAATTCCCAGAACTTCCGTTCAGCGGAGCCCTTGCACCTATTACCTGCACCCTTTCACAGTTAGGAAGAGTCTCGTTTATAAGTGGATATAGCCCGTCATCAATTATGGCGGCGTTGTGTAGACTACTATGCCAGGTTTTGAGGAGGGATGACCCAGTAGTGGGCGGCTCTAAGGAGGTCAGAAAAGTTGGTCGAGTTATCCAAGAGGATCTCAGCTAACACTGTAAGAAATGGAACCTTTTGGGCAGTCCAGTAAAGGCTTATTCCATAATTATCGCTCCTGGCCACTAAGGGGCCGTTGTTTGTGTAATAAACCGTATACGTTTTACCCATCAAGGTATAGTTGTAGCTAGTTAATGGTAACCACTTGCCCTCAAACTCATAGTAACTTCCATTCAATCTCTCAAGGTAAGCGTTTGAGGAACTCCCAGACGGTGTGGTAAGACCCCACGCGGTGGTCGCTGTATGCCCTATTAGAACCCCAGGGATTCCCACGAGACTCCACCCTGTTACGTTGAACCCCCCTCCACCCAGCTGAATTGGTATCCAGATAGAAGGTGCCGTTAAAGTCAAGTGCGGATCGTTGGCAAGTAGTGGCGACCCAGATGTTGAATAATTTGATGTCACGATCCAAGAATTACTCCCCATATCTTGGAATTGTACGTAGGGGTCGCTTATGTTTCCCAACGCCTGTTCAAGGAGATAGAAAAGCGACTTCATGGTTGAGGAGGGTACTCCAGTTGCCCATCCTTGATACCAATCAAGCGACCATAAGTAGGATGGGGATATTCCTTGATCAGTCAAGCTATATCCGTTCACGGCTCCGTTCCCAGGCATTACGGTTAGATTGCCGTCAACATAGTAGGGATAGTAGGGATTCAACTCCTGAACCATCGAAAAGTTATACTTGGAGTAAAGCATAGCGGATTGTAGTTCGTCAGAAAACCCCGCCGTTAAGCTCCACGACATGTATTCCGCTATATCCAGGGTATATAGGGGGGACCACCTGTAGGGTTTAACGTGAAGTAGCTTAAATCCTAAAGGAAGGTTCCTGGGATTGAGAGATGAGATGTAGGAGTTAACTCCTTGAGAGAAGTCCTCCAAATACGAATAAACTTGAGGGTAGTGTGATTGGAGGTATTGTGCACTCATTTCGGCGTTCTGGGGTATGCCTATCAAATGTTCAGCAACATCAGATTGAAGTGCCTGTTCACCTACCCAACTACTTAAATTACCAGCAGCCAAGAGAGCGAAGATCTCCATTTGGAAGAGCCTCTGACTGGCCTCATAGTAACCCTCAGCCCTGAATAGGTCGCCTGCGTCTGAAGCATATACGTGGGCCATGCCGTGGGTGTCTATCTCGATGGTGACTGGAGAGGTAAGTTGACTCATGGTTATTGTTAAATTAGTGAACCTACCTCCACCCGCCAAAGTAAAGAGTCCTGAGGTGGGACTCAGTAGATTTAGAGGAGAGGCCAAAAGTGAGAGGGCGATTGCCGCTATGACTAAGAGTATAGCTACGTATATTTTCACGAAAAAGGACTTTTCACCATGGTTAATATTTTTACTTTGACTGATCTGTACCTGAGATCACGTCTAAGGCCTCTGCATAGAGGAAGCCTAGTATGACCCAGCCAAAGAATACGTCCTCTATGGATTTACCTATGCCAGGAAGAGAATATATTAATACCCATCCTGAGATGGCGGTAGCCACAAGTCCTATAGCTATCTCCATAACTCTCTTTCTACCCCTCTTGAATGATAATCTGAGCAAAGAGAAATTGGCTGATAGGTGAATTAAGATATTGCCCAATCCCGCCAACGCTCCCAGGATGAGAAATGCAGAATATATGCCCAAATAGTTGGCGAGCAGTGTACTGATGATCACGAAGACTGCTCCCACCGTACCTTCAGCCACTAAGGATCTACCCTTACTCTCCAACGCGAATAAGTGAGGGAGCCTAGAGTCCTCGGCCATTGCCTTCAAAGTCCTTGAGGCAGCCAGCACGTACGACATTCCCCCGAGGATTCCGTCGCTGAGAGCAACGAAACCCAGGCCTAACTCTCCGAAAGTTCCAAGACGATACAGAAGATATGTGACCAGGTTCCCAGTGAATCCCAAGGCACCCAGAGAATAGAAAAAGAATGTGGCCAGCGAACCACCAACTAGAAGTACCGCAATGGCGGCCCGACCAATCGAAGTTTTCGCATCCTTGGCCTCCCCGCTCATTGGAGCTATTGAGCCGTATCCCGTCGGTATGCCCAGTCCAAAAAGCACGGCAGGAACTAGATTTGGAGAATAAGTTACAGGATTGTAAAGGACCCATGACGCGTCCCGAAGGAAGAGAAGGCCAAGTCCTATTAGCACTATCATCTCAATGGCAGAAATTACTATCGCGTAGGTAGCCGAGGCCTTAATCCCAGCCAACACTAGAGCTGCCGCCAAGGTGGATACAACAAATGCCAGGACCCATTGCTGCATGTGAGTGAGGACGTAAAGGACGTAGGCAGCTCCTGCCAGAAGTGTCCCACCATAGGAAAGAGCGTAAAGGAGGTAACTCCATCCTGTCTCCAATCCCAACCTCGAGGTCAAGGAGTAGAAGGCATAAACGTAGTAACCTCCTCCCCTCTTAAACCTCCTTGAGAGGTAGTAAACAACAAGTCCATTGAAGAGAACCACCAAGGTGGCCAATAACATTGCCAAGGAGGCCGCCCTACCTACCTTGGCTATCATAACAGTCCCAAAGGTAAGGAGGGAGATGAATGGTGCTTGACCTCCGAAGGATATGAAGAATAATTCTTTGAAGCTTAAGGTGCCCTTATCCCTTGAGGTCCTTGGTTGTTTCTCTTCTTTCTCCATCCGAGTATTACAGGCCATTCCCACATTTATAGATGAAGGTTGGGAGGGAGAAAGAAATTAAACTATTTACTCATAACAATTCTAAATATACTAGTCTTACATTTTAAGGGGTGAATCAGTTAGGCGAAAAGTAATTTCTATTCGGGTTAGATTATGGGAGTTACTTTCAAATTGGAGTGTTTACAAGAAGCTCTACGAACCTATCGCAATAGGGATCAGGAAGGTTCCTTTCAATGAAACCTTGTCCAGGTGAAGTTGAATCGAGTTTTCTGAGGAAGGGGGAGATCCCCATGGAAGGCCGTTAACATGTCATTGAGAACATGTGGTTCAACCTGTCCCCTTTGCATGGACCTTTAGGACAAAGATTTAACCAAATGGGAGTCCTTTACACCTTTTGATAAAAATGGGGAAGTATGCCTTCGTGCTATATACGGACCCAGATCAGAGGAGTGAGATGGTCAAGGCCCAACACGCCCTACAAGCTGCCTTGGAACTCAAGAAGAAGGGACATGACGTAAAGGTGTTCTTCGACGGGCTCGGGACGAAGGTACCAATTCACGATAAGACTAAGGAATTGGTCGAGAAACTTTCAAAGGAGAATGCCATATCTGGGGCATGTGGATATTGTGCGTCTCCCCCTCATGTTAACGTAGCTGAAAAACTGAGGTCAGCCGGCCTAAATCTCATAGGCAATGAACATGACCATAGAGACATTTCAATGTTCATAGACGAAGGTTATCAGCTTATGATAGTATAAACCAAATGGCTAATGGCTGTAACGATCTTAGAAAGAGTTTTTTAAATTGAAGCTCCTCATATTATCTATGGTGAGCATAGTGGACATTGTAAAGAAGGAGTTATCCAAACAAGTCAGCGATCTTACCAGGGAATTCTATGAAGAGATAATGCCTCCCGTTGATGTCTACGAGGAAGGAGGATATCTAACTGTTAAGGCAGACATACCTGGATTCAAGAAGGAGGACATAAATGTGAGAGTGGTGGGCCAAGAGACTCTGGTCATATCTGCCTCAAGGGAGGCAAAGAAACAAGGAGTGGAGTATGTGATACAGAGACCCAGAAAGGTGGAGAGGCAAGTTAAGTTACCTGTGAAGGTTGCTAAGGACGCGGAGGTAATAGGCAGGTACGAGGATGGCGTCCTCACGCTTAGGATCCCCGTTGAGGGGGCAGTGAGGGTTAAGATCGAGTGAATGCGAAGGATAGACCAAAGAGCGCAACGAGTAGGGATATCAGATCGTTCTTGGTCAAGAGGAACAATACTATTGCGATCCCTATGACTATCTGAGGGACGTAATTTCGTCTAGGTCTATTTTGAATCACGACTCTGCGTTGATTCAACAGTGCAGACCTCAACTTCATGTTCACCGCGCTAAAAAGATCCCTTACCTCCTCCTCCATAGCCTCCCTAGCCAGTCCCTCATCCTCCAGGAACTGAGCTAAGACCCCTATGAAATCGAAGTCAGGATCTATGGCCCTACACAAACCCTCGAGTTCATTTGTCATTCTAATGTAGAGGGCCATTTTCTGAGGTAGCCTAAGGGGAAACTTGTAGAACACCTCATCAGCAAGCCTCATGAAATCTTGAAGTTCAAGTTCATCTACCTGAATTCCCTGCATTGACTTCATGAAGAGGGAAATTCCCTCTGCTAGAACTTCCCTATCCGCATCTGGCTGTATGGCCCCTAATTGATCAAGGATTCTGACCAATCCATAAGCGTCCTGCCTCAAAAGAGTGACGTAAGCTCTAACTAAGTTCCTTCTGGTCGACTTATCCAATCTACCCACCATCCCGAAATCGTAGAGTATAATTTTCCCTTCCTTATCCACAGCCAGATTTCCAGGATGAGGATCGGCGTGAAAGATAGGTTTCTCAAGAAGCATGGTCATGAAAATTTGAAACACCCTATATGCCAGCTCCCTTCTATCAGTTATTTTGAATGCCTCCTCAGACGTTATCTTATATCCAGGGAGATACTGCATGACGAGGACCCTCTTCGTGGCCCCTATCACCTTAGGTGTACGTACCCTACTGAATTCACTAAGTTCCTCCGTGATTTTCTTGAGGTTTTCTGCCTCCTGAATGTAGTCCATTTCCTCAATTATCCTCTTGGAGAAGTCATCAACTATTACCCTGAGCGATTCTATTAATGACTCATCAAATACGGCCTTTAAATAAGGAATAAGGAAGCGTATTATCCTGATGTCCTTCTCAACCACCTTATTGACCTCGGGCCTTAACACCTTAACCGCAACTTCCTCTCCGCTCTTCAACCTACCCAAGTGAACCTGTCCAAGACTGGCTGAAGCTAAGGGGATGGGGTCAACCCAATCTAACTGCGGGGCGTCAGCGAATATTGCGTTTCTCACCCTATCGAACGGCTCTGGTACAACTTGATCCTGTAACCTTTGAAGTTCCTTAAGATAAGCCTCAGGCATTACATCAGGACGGACGGAGAGAAGTTGGCCTAGCTTTATGAAGGTAGGACCCAACTCCATTATGGCATCCACGAATTTCCTTGCTTCCCTTCTCATCTCCTCTTCGTCCGGTTGCTTATCCTTGAGTAACTGTTGCCTAAAGTCCCTATACTTGAGAACTCTAGGTAGCATAAGCCTCACTATTTTCAGCGTTCTTCTTACTGGGAGCATTACATCTACTGCATTACTCTCAGGTAAAAGATATTGGTGAACTTCACCATAACGGTCGGCCTTTAATTACCCTAATATCGTAGGCTAGGTAGGTTATCTGACGGCAGAACTCCTGACAGATGGGGACGAGGTTTACCTCATTGAACTCCGGTGCTTGCGCTAGCAACTAACAGAGGACTGGAGTGAAGAAGTAGAACCTTGGTCAGGTCATACCTGCAGCATGTGGGGGTTTTCGTTCTCCGGAGCAAGATGAATAGAGCTGACCAGATTTTTAACAGGGAGATGGAATTGAGATCGAATTGTCCAGAGGTACGAGGAAGCTACAGAAGTTGGCAGGTGGGAGCTTCACCATAACTCTACCCCCAGACTGGGTGAGAAGAAACGGGCTGGAGGGAGGAGAAGAACTTGTAGTGGTAGAGGGATCAAACTTCGTTAAGTTAATGATACCACAAAAAGTTGAAGCGAAGAGAAGTATTAAGTTCACTGACCAGGAAACAACTACATATCTTCTCTCCGTCCTCTATATGCAGGGAATATCTGAAGTTACGGTGGAGTCAAATGGAGTAATCCCCCAGGAGGCTAAGAGAAGAATGAGGGAACTTCAAAGAGAATTGATTGGGTTGGAGCTGGTAGAGGAAGGATTCAACTTCCTTAAATTTAAGGTGAAGGATGAAGAGGGATCCACAATTGGTCAAGAAGTGTCGAGGTTCGCAGAGAAGGTTGTAAACATAGCCAAAGATCTAAGTGAAGGAGCAAATAATTCAATAATGCTGAACGACGTCGCAGAGAGGGCCGCCGAACTCACCAGGGACTACAGGGCCGTCATAAGACGAATCGCCAGGGCCGTGCAACTCAATGAGGAGGACAAACTCCCACCAAAGGATGTAATACTGATTGCAGTTGGAACAAGGGACTTGGGAAGACTTCTTTCACACCTGGAAAGTGCGGCTAGGACAGCGACAAATTGCAGGTCCCTGCATCCAAAGGTGTTGGAGGGCGTAAGGACCCTAGCAGAACTTGTGAGTACTGCAGTGAATGTGTTCCTGACTGAGGACCTAGATAAGGTTCCCGAGGTAAGGAGGGGAGTGAAGTCTCTGAGCTCTATGGGAGACCTTGACTCCGATGTCTGTAGTAGGGAGGTAGGAAAGGAAATAGCAAGAACCTCCAGTTATATCATGGCAATAATGGACGATGGGGTTCACAAGAGTGTCCGTCTGTGAACCCCACTCTGATGGCGATTCCTACGGGAATTTGCCACTTCGCCGCACACTCCCCATTTCCTCTTGGGTAGTGGCTTAACGGCCACAACATAAGTTAGCCTTAGAGACGGTTAGTGGAGCAGAGATGTCACTGAAGCTGAATTGGGCGTACATCTGACCTCCTCCCCGCCCTGAAGGGCGAGGGTTCCCCGAGGTCTCAAGTGTTACACCCCTTTACGGGTGCTACTCCGTTATGCAGTACTAGGAAAGATAACGGTTTTCACTGTCGAAATTGCGATGCCAACAGCTTTCTTCAGGGATGCCATAATTAGTTTAATTGAATTGAATGAAGTTGAAAATTGTTACATTAGACCAATAGCTTTTACAGCCTATGGAGAAATGGGATTAAATCCAATTAAAAAATAAAATAAGCGTTGCTGTTACTTTATGGGAATGGGGCTCATATCTAGGAGAAGAAGGTAAAAGAAAAGGTGTAAGATGCATGGTATCTAGCTGGGTAAGAATTGATTCAAGAAGCTTGCCTCCACAAGCAAAATGCTCTGCAAACTATGCAAATTCTGCTTTAGCTAAGATGGAAGCAGTTACGAATGGTTTCGATGAAGCAATTATGCTCAATAGCCATGGATTTGTTGCAGAAGGTCCTGGAGAAAATATATTCAGAGCAAAGGAAGGTGTATTAACAACACCTCCTGCAAGCAGCGGAATATTAAGAGGTATAACAAGGGATACTGTGATGAAGTTTGCCCAAGAGCTTGGAATTCCTTGTTATAGAAACGATTTTACAAGGGAAGAGCTTTATACAAGCGACGAATTATTCTTTACTGGAACTGCTGCAGGAATTGTTCCAATAAGAGAGGTTGATGGAAGAAAAATTGGAAATGGGGATTATCCAATAACGAGGAAGCTTCAGCAAATGTACGATGATGCAATACATGGAAGAAATGAAAAATACAAGCACTGGCTAACCTACGTAAAAACAATTAAAACGAGCTTGTAAGATTTTTAACCGTTTTCATATCTTCTACGTATTTTTCTGGTTGCTGTTCTACAGGGAAATCTATAACAATATGGTTTATCCCCAATTTATTCAATTCTTCGAATTCTTCCATTATTTGCCTTGAAGAAGATGCTAAAACGTTATCCGTTTGCAATCTATTTTGACCTTTAAACATTATACTTACTCTTGGTATAACTATTTTTCTTTGAACCGAGTATTTTTGCATTATCCTGATTCCTTTTTCTATTTCTTTTGGCTTTAATCTAATAGGATGCCAACCATCAGCAATCTTAGCAGCTCTTTCCATCGCTCTTCTCGAATTCCCCCCAATTAGCATAGGAGGGCCATTCCTTTTCTTTGATATAGGACTAAAATAGTATTCTTCGTTGTTTATTTTAATTACATTATTTGTTAGCAAATTCTTTATCATTAATATTTCATCATCCATAATCTTACCCCTTCTTTGAAATTCTTTCCAAGAAAATCAAATTCTTCTTTTAACCAGCCTGAGCCTAAGCCTAAGTATATTTCACTATCAGTAAGGCTGATCTATTGTTGCAATTTGTTTTGCAAATAGAACTGGATCCCTCAAAGGCAAAACGACTACTGAAGTTCCTAGAATTAAATTTTCAGTTTTTGCTGCTAAATATGATAAAGTAGCTATGGGTTCATATACATTGCTAAACAGTTTAGAAAATTTCTTTGGTACAATTATATGGTCTGAAACCCATATCGAATCAAACTCTAATTTTTCTGCATTAAAGGCTATTTTTTCTATTGTTTTTCTTGATGCATAACTACCGTAATTAGGTATGAAGATTCCGAATTTCATC
>Ga0074076_100100_pt1 | contig 16022 bp, 11 predicted proteins | sample YNPg_D_FD_63713 | JGI IMG/M metagenome (GOLD analysis project Ga0074076, IMG submission 63713) | Hot spring microbial communities from Beowulf Spring, Yellowstone National Park, Wyoming, USA - YNP_Beowulf Spring_D v2 (version 2) | ecosystem: Environmental > Aquatic > Thermal springs > Hot...
GTTGGCCACGATGGTGCCGTTCTGGACTACCACGATGCCCATGCTTATGAGCACGCCCTGACCCTGAACCACCGATTCATTCATGAGTAGCATGAATGCGAACGGCAGCCTGTAGCTCCAAATCGGCTGGTTAAGGTAGTTACCGTAATAATACTGCGTTACACCGCCGTTTTGGGTCTCTATCACAACCCCATTGGGTGATGTTATAGAGGAGTTGGTGAGGTAGGCTCCATCCCCCGACACGTTGAGCACGTTGTTGGTAAGCTGCACCTGCTGCTTATCCGTGTAGAATCTGGGTACATTCTGCGGCCAGTACACGTAGTATGAGCCATCTGAGTTTTCGACGGCGAGTATCAGGTTGAGCTGGAGGCTTGCCATGTAGGGGTCTTGTAGGTTTGCCTGCTGCGCCGCCGTCTGGTTGTATGCGAGTATGGATGAGATGTTCGCGTAGCCCAAGACGCTACTCGTGTTTATTAGGTAGGGGGTGGGTGTCCCGCTCTGGTTGAGCACGCCGTAGGCGGCTAACCCCGTGGGGGCACCGCTCTGCCTAAGTAGGTACCTAAAGAGGTATGGGTTCACGTATTTGGGGTATATGCGGTATTCGAAGTAGACGTAGGCTGGTGAATTGTGTGGGTTCCCGATTATCAGGGTGTACACTCCCTGCCTTAGGTTTGTGAGTGTATAGTTGTAGGATAATGGTTGGATGCTTAGGTTTGTGAATGTTACAAGAGGGGAAGTGAAAGCTGGTGTCTGTGTAGAATTATCCCATATCGTGTACTTAACGGTCTGGTTTGAGATTCCGAACACTGTGATGTTGAAGGGTGAACCTAGAGTTTCATAGTGAAGGGGTATACTCGTGTTTTGGTGTGCGGGTATTGTTTCGAATTCGCCTACGTACTGTGTTGGCGTTTTCCGCCTGGATGTTGCTTTTTACGCTTAGGTAGATTTCCACTTCGGCTGGGGCCTGGTAGGCGTAGACTACAAGGTAGTATACGCCCTGGGTGAAGAGTAACCCATCGAAGTTGAGTGTCCCGTTCTGGTCGGCTATGTATCCACCAGAGAAGCTCCCAGTCGTATTAAACTGTTTAAATTGAGTGGATGTCATCAGCGCAGTGCTCACACTGGTATTACTCACACTGAAGTAGTAGCCGAAGGTGGCGTTGGGGTAGGTGTTCGGCAAGCTGAAAATGTAATAATAGTAGTAGTTGGCGGGTAAAACCTCCGTTGTGTTGAGCGTTAAATTCACGGAGTTTGTGGAAAAACCCGTGGTCTGAGCCACCGTATCCACTACTCCGAGTGTACTCAAAACGCTCAGCGCCACTAAGATAAAAACAAACAGGGAGATGTTCTTTCTCATCATGCTGGGAATACGCTATACAATATTTAAAGGCGGTGCAGTTCCGGGATCCCCGTCTGCTAGATGAAACGGTTAAATTCAGCGGCATCCCCCCCGAGTCACAGCGCTACACCATCACTGGCCGTAATAAGCCAGCATCCAAGGGTGTTATTAGATGAAATTAAGACTGGAAGAAAGTGGATATGTACAGGGAAGTTCTCGAGGAAGCGAAAGCGTTCGAGAGCCTCCCAGAAGCCGAAGAGGAGAAAGGTGAAAGGAGGAAGCTCGACGAGAGGGTGCTTCAAGCGTTCGGCGTAAGCATGAAAGCGGACGCGCTCACCAAGCTGTACGAGCTTTTGAAAGAGGAGCCAATGATCCTGTGAGCTACCCCGCCCTGAAGGGCGGGGTTTTGGAAGGTTTAAAAGGTTAGCTTACGGCCATATGCTTATGTACATCCATTCCTATCAGCATATACACCACCTCCAAGTGGTTGTGAGAGTCTGAAGTCAGGAGAAATCTCGACATACTCCTATTCACCCTCATTGAAGGGTATTCTGTCGAGGCGAAGGATAGCCAGTCTGAAAGTCGACCTCATGGGTCAAGACAATTAGCGGCTATCTTTCCGACTCTCACTCTGTTACCGTCATAACAGAGTGTTCAGAAAACTTTTTTCATGACATATGGAAATGTTCAGTAAGAGGTATCCTTAAATCTACACAGAGTTTGTGACACTATCTGTTATAACCTATAGTGTAAAATAGCGAAGTTAAGGTTTAAGTACTTTAAACTCCTAAATAAAAGGAATAAAAATGAACAATATGGAAAATTTAAGGTTATTAGAGTATAGGGACTATGGTCTAATTATCGTCTCTATTATTGCCATAATAATTGGAAGATTATTGCTTAATGATTTGCCAATCCTCGCTGGAGCTTTCCTAGGCTTCAGCTTCTCCACAATTCCTTTCATTATATACTCAGCATATGAACGCGAAGGACACAAAAAACGCCAATTAGAACTCAAAAAAGAAATCAGAACTTTGCAAAAACTAATTGATGAGCAGATAATGCCAATTTACATGAATGCAATTCATTTAGGCGTAACATTTGTGACAAAGGGTAAAGATCCAGTCGTGTTAAGAGCCCTTGATATTAGCAATAACGTATTTGATAAAGCAAAACAATCTAACGACTATCAACCCATACTTGATATACTAAAGGCAAAATACGGAGAGAAAGCTAGCGAGTCCTTTTTACTAGGATACCAATTAATTCTAGTAGCTCTTCAACCTGATCTGATCAATGATGAAATTGCTAAACAACTAAAGTACAGATTAGGACTACTTATTAATATACTTGTTGATGAAGACATAATAAACTCTACGAATAGAATGATAGACAGAATACTGAAGAAAGACCCAGAAGATAAAGAGGCAAAGCTGAATAAATTCTTCGCTACACTTATTGAGTATTTAACTAAGCCAGAGTATAGAAATCAAGAAATTAGGCGATTTCTACTTGATGCACCAAACCAAAAGCATCTTGTTTCTCCTGATGAGAATGAGAGTGAAGAGAAAAAAAGGTGTTTATGAAGCTTTTAGAGGTAATTAGATCGCATGTCCAAGATGACCCCGATGTAAATTTGTTCTATTTCGTATTGAAAGGAGATTTTGAAGGAGTAAAAAAGGCAATGGATGCTGGTGCTAATCCCCAGACTCGTGACATAGATATAATCAGAAAATATAAGACATTACTTGAAAAAGAATGCCCTGATGATCTTGAAAGATTCCTAAGACTCGTGACACTAATATAATCAGAAAATATAAGACATTACTTGAAAATAATGTTGATGAAGGTTGTTAAGTTTCAACAGTGTTTTAACTAGTTTAAATCTTTCGGTTAAACTAAGCGTAGTGTTGGCTTAGATTGTCACTTGGCGTTGTCAAGGTTGAGCAAAATTGAAAATCATCATACATATAATATTCCAAAATCGTATAGAGGATTTCTAATATCTGGCTCCTCCTATGAAAAATGTTGTTCTGACGATTTTGTAAGCAATCTCTCCCTTATTAATTTTATTGACTGTGCTATGTTTATATGATGCCTTAGCATTCATGACCTTCTGATTCATGGATTTCATTTTCCTCTCAGTCAGGGAATCAATCCTGTCCATGAATTCTGAATTGTTTTTTAGCATTTGATCGTATTGTAACAAAATCACAAACGGCTTACAAACTCGACTATACTTTGTTTGCGTGCCGAATAAAAAAAGGACAAAAATATGCCACAAATGCCACAAATGCCACATGCTAAGTTCCATAAAAAGTAAAGTGAAAGTAAAGAGAAAGTAAAGTGTTTACTTTTCTTACGCGCTTTACTTTTTCGCTCTTCATAAAAACAAGAATCCTAGAGTAGACCGAATATGCGCTAAAAATGCACTGTTTATTTTCAGTGCATTTATTCGGTCTTCGTTAAAGCGCCTAGAGAATATCGAGATAATCCACAGTGGTCACATGTTCGTTTTTTGATAGAAAGTGATGGAAAAAATGGGTTAACCGTATTCAAAATAGTTTAGAATTTCAAAGTCGGTTAAGAATTCGGCTAGGGATAGGGGCATGATTCCCAAAAAAACCCAATCGCACTCGGAAATTTGGTTTGAATTATTCTTATGGGGGCAAATTACAAAACGGATACTAACCCCTAGGGGTAAGTAGAAAGAAACAAATACGCTTTTTGAATATACGAGTAAGGGCGTTTAGGGAAAGAGTGAGGCGTTACCGTAGCCCCGATGGGATACACACGGATAGGAGGTTGACGGGGAGAACGATTGTCCTTATGCCCATTTGTTCGCCACGTGAGATATTAGGATAAAAATGGTGGGGGTTGCTTGGAAAATGGTCTTGCGTGTTAGAGTGTGAACGTGCCGAATTTGTCTAGGTTCTCTTTTCTGCTGCGCCTTAGTAGTATGTAGACTAACACGCCCACCAGGGTCCAGGCTGCGGCCACGTATGACGCATAGTTTAGTGGGTAGGGTGGTGCTGGGTAGACCGCGAACACTATTGCTGTCCCAAGTGTGCCGAGCACTATTAAGGGTATCACCACGTGTTTGAAGATGTTGACAGTGTGGTTTCTCCTGTGGTAGAGGCCTAAACCAATCCCGCCTAAGATGTGGTTTACGAACCCGAAGAAGGCGTTTGTGGTTATCAGGAATATTCCCGCTTCAAGCGGTCCTAGTATTAGGCCTGTGATTATGCCAATCACCGCGTTAATGATGCCTGTGATTATTATGTTGAAGCCGGGTACACCGAACCTGTTGATTCTTTTGAAGCTCTGTGGGAAGACTAGGCCGTCGCGTGAGAGGGCGTAAGCCATTCTTGTCTGACCGTTCTGGGACCCGATGATGGATGAGTTGAAGCTGTTTATTACGAAGATAGTGTAGAGTGCGGCGGCTATGGGTCCTAGGTAGCGGCCGAGTATTATGATGCCCGGGTCTGGTAGGGCGGCGTACTTGGCCATGTTATTGACGCCGTATATCACCGTCTGGGCGTATGAGCTGAATATAAGTGTGAAGCCTATGAGTAGCTGTAGTATTAGGAGGCCTTTGGGCACGTTTACGCGGGGATTCTTGGTCTCCTCAGCTAGTGGGATGGCTGAGTTGGTGCCGCCGAATGTGGTTATGCCGAAGATCATCGAAACAAGTATAATGGACCAGTTGTTGCCTACGGGTATGGGTGTGAATGGGGTGTAAGTGTTTCTTGGACCAGCTATTATGACGAGTGCAACCGACGTGATAATTATAAAGGCAATTTCCGCGAGACCCGTATATAGTGTGTAGAGTGATGATGGTCTAACCCCCCTGTACATGAGTAGAGATGTCTCGAGCATCGCCACTATGAGAATGGGTATCCATAGGTATGGGTAGCTGCTTGCGATTGTAGGAGAAATAAGGTAGGCAAACGTGGCGATCCCCAGCAAGCCGAACCCCGCTGTGAAGCTCAGGTAGTAGTACCAGTAGGACCACCCCGCGAAGAAGGCTAGAAAGGAGTTGTTGAACCCCTTTCTCTGTATGGCCGCCCATCCCGCCGAGCTAGCCACCTCCTTAGACCATTCGTAAACCACTACGGTCATCGCCAAGTATATTAGCCAAGCGAGTAGAACATCGAGAGGCATTGAGCCTCCCACTAGTCCTGCTAGGCCGACGAAGTAGAGTGCGGTTACACCCGCTGGAGCGTTGGCTGCCAGTCCATTCGCCAAGGATGTCCATACCCCTAGAACGTTTCTTTTGAGTTCACCGCTAACACTGGTTTTCTCTTGAGAGTTATCAGGTGAAGACATTAGCTTAGCTAACAGGCAAAAATATATAAAGATTTCTATACTCGAAACTAACCTATTGGACATCGTTATAGAGATGTAACTATAGTTGAGATTTTATTCTTTATACAATTTACACAACCACAAGGAGCCGTGATTTCGAGAAAACAAATGCGGGTAGGGTTAAACTCAGCTTGTCTGTAAAACCCACGGGTTCCGAGCGTACGCTCCGAAGACCACGGCGGCCGGGGGTGTGGTGGGAACCCGGTTCTAATACCTTGTAGTCTGTATACGCTCCTAGAGATCAAGAAACAGAGGTGTTTGGAAAACAGGCCAGTGCTGGGGAGAAGCTGGCTGTCGCAACCCGTTTTTTGCCTTAACAGGCGAATTCAAGAGGTCCAAACTTTCCACTCCCAAATTACCTGGCAGGGGATGAGGGGGTTTACCAAGAATGTCAAAACTTCGATGAGCCCAAAAGAAAACCCAAGCCGAAGTAACCCGGCAGATACTTTGCTTATCTCCGAATCGGTTGAAGGCATTCTAACGGGGACAAGGTGAAACCAAGAATAGATGAGGAAACCATGGCTCTACCTGAGTCAGGATTGGGTTCTCCGTCCTGATAGTGCGCGGGTAGTATCCACTGAAGCGAGTGCTCCAAGTATGTGTGAAACTTTACCCCTATTCGAATGACTGTTGTATTATTATCTTGAGTAATCTGTGCCACAACGATCCTGGCAGGCTTCAAACACAGGCGTGAGTATAAACCTAGGGCTCACAAAGCAGTGACGCTCCCTGATGGTCGCTAGGTAAGAGCCCGATGCCGCTAAAAGGGATTTAGAGACTGCATTGGGGTTTTCAGGAAAAAGGTTTCTTTTAGTAGTCTACCACGCCCTTTGGGAGCGGGGTCTTCCATCCCCCCACCTAACTCCCTAAGATGAGTCTGGTTTTTAACGAAAAAGGGTTCTGAAAGTGTAGGGTGCCTTAAGTGTTTCGGGGAGACCTGATGGTGTCTGGATAATCATTTTCCGCGCCTGAATACTACGCCCGCCACCCCCTAATCCGGACACCGTCGGAGACCTGCTCTCTTAATTTGTGGGTTTTCCTGTCGGATAATTCGGCGCTAGGTTTTAATGGGCTTGAACTTTCAAGGTTCGATTCAGATTGTGGGTTACCGAAAAGCGTGGGCGCAGGCTTCACTGCTCATTTTTTCTAGCTAAGAAGGATCTTTCGTGTGACTTCCTGAGACGCGGTAAGCATGATTTGAGCTTCTAGACGCACAGGACTTCTAGTGCGTGTTATCGTGGGGTAGAATCAAGGGGAACTTAGCTTTAAGGAGCGGAATTTACCGCTGTCCTTTCTGTGGTTCCACTTTGATAGGGATCTTAACGCATGTCTGGTTCTTTTTAACGGGGCGGGTTGTGTGACTCATCATTCGTGGCTTGTTCATATTAGAAGGTTGGTACACTATGTGTGACTGTTCGGTAATCGCGGTATGGGTCATGTGATTTTGTTATCAGGAGTCCGTCAGCTGTTCTATAAATGCTTTTAAGCTGAAGGTGGTTACATGGATTATGGCGTCTTCCAGTTATGTTGGTAGACCCCACCTCAGGCGGGATACTTTTCTGAAGGTGCAGGGTGGAGTGAAATATGTCTCGGACATGGTTTTCCAGGGTGCCTTATATTTGCGGCTTCTTGGTAGCCCCTATCCTCATGCGCGCGTCAAGAGAGTGGACTATGAGCGCGCCCTGCGGGTTAAGGGTGTTGTGGACGTGTTGACGCCATTTAATGTTCCCCAGAGGCTTTTTGGAAGGACTTTTTCGCCGGTGCCTTGGAAGGTGCCTCAGGATAGGAGAATACTCGACCAAACCTTGAGGTTCGTGGGTGATCCCGTTGTGGCGGTTGTGGCGGAAAGTCCGGAGACGGCTGAGGATGCGGTGGAGCGTGTTGAGGTTGAATATCAGGAGTTAGAAGCCGTGCTCTCAGCTGATAAGGCGCTTGAAGCCGACGCACCCCTTGTGCATGAGGAAGTTGTGCTGGGTGATCGGTTGGTGGCCTTGAAGGATAATGTCGGCTACCATGATGTTTTAGAGGTGGGTAACAAGGAGGCAGCTTATTCGCGTGTATCGAAAATGTATGAAGAAGAGTTCAGAACACAGATACTATATAATGCCCCAATCGAACCGCACGCCACATGGGTTGTGCCATCGATGGAGGGGACTCTTGATGTTTGGACTACGACGCAATCCATACACGGCACGCGCTACTGGCTTTCGAGGGCGCTAGGGCTGGGGGTGGGCGATATCCGTGTTCACTCCTCACAGCTTGGAGGAGGGTTCGGTGCTAAATACAACATGGCCATTCATGAACCCATTGTGGCCATCGCAGCCATGCGTGCTAAGAGGCCGGTGAAATATGTTGCGAGTCGCTCGGAGGACTTTTTGACGTCGGGTAGAAGACCCTGCAGGATGAAGGTTAAGATAGGTGTAGGGCCCAATGGAGAAATAGAGGTGATGGAGATGCATGCGGTTTTACAGAGCGGTGGGTACGCTGACCATATGGTTGAGGCTGTCACGTGCATGGGTGGATGGTTTCTTTCGGATTACAGGTCGACATACAAGTTCTATGAGGGATTTGGGGTATACACCAATCTACCAGTGTATAGCGCTATGAGGGGGTTCCTGAACCCACAGCAAAACTTCGCCGTGGAATCCATGATCGATGAAATAGCTGAGGATTTTGGTATGGATCCCTTGGAGTTCAGACTCAAAAATGCTCCACGTATTGGTGACGTGTACTATGCGCAGGGGCCGACTGTTACAACCGAGATCCTAAGCATCGAGTTGGAGCAGTGCACGCGGGCGGCGGGTCGCCTGATCGGGTGGGGTAAGAATAAGAGCTGGGTTGAGAACGGCTTATTGGTGGGGTTGGGTATGGCCGTAGGACACCACACCTCAGGGACTGGGGGACGTATGAGGACGGAGCAGGATAGGCTCGAGGGGACTGGCGCGATAGTGAAGATCAACGAGGATGGGAGTGTTGTTCTCACAACTGCGCTGGTGGAGATGGGGCCTGGTGAACACGACGTGTTGGCCACTATATGCGCTGAGACCTTGGGTGTGGAGCCTCGTAGTGTTAGGGTAAACGCGGGCGACACCGATACGGCACCCTTCGACATGGGCACGCACGCCAGTAGGGGTACATTTGTTGGTGGGCTCGGGGTTGTCAGGGCGGCTCTAGAGGCAAAACAGCAACTCATAGATGTCGCTTCAAAGGTTTTGGATGCGAAGCCAGAGCAGATAGATATTAAGGAGGGAAGAATTTTTGTGCGGGGGGACCCCGAAAGGGGTATGTCCGTGGGCGAAGCTGCACACATTTCGAAGACAAGGTTCGGCCGACTGATTATCACCGAGTCAGGGCTGAGACCCGACGCTGCCCCCCCGAGCTGGTGCGCTGTCTTTGTTAAGGTTGCGGTTGACCCTGAGACAGGTGAGGTTTTCGTCAGGGATGTGGTCGAAGGGTTCGATATCGGCGTCGTTGTGAATCCTCCAGAAGCAGAAGCCCAGGCTATGGGGGGATTCATGACGGGTCTTGGGTACGCGCTCTTAGAAGAGGTTGTGATCGGGGAAAATGGTTGGTACCTTAACCCTGACTTCGCTGGCTACACTCTACCTGGAACTATGGATCTACCTAGAATCCAGGTACTCTTTGCCAAAAGCTATGAGCCACGTGGACCGTTCGGCGCTAAGAGTATTGGAGAGTTGTCCACGAACCCTGTTGCCTCCGCAATCGCCAACGCCGTATCGAACATCACGGGGCACAGGTTTAGGTCTCTCCCAATCCATAGGGAGGATGTGCTGAGGGTGCTGAGCCGTAAAGGTGTAGGAGAACGCGGCGCCTAGCCGACTTGAGGAATCCAGCCATAAGGACTTGCGGTTAGAAGGTGAGGTGGTTTATCTTAGCGGGTTAGAGGACATTCATGCTCTATCAATCTAGATGCCCCGCTAACACACAGAAAACATTATAAAATCAAAGTGTAGAGTAGTGTTAAGGTAGTCCACATGGATAATAATGACGATAGTTGGAGGATCATAACTAGGTGGCTGGGAGTTGAGAAAACAAGCATAGTTGGCAGGGGGATAGTAAGGGTAGATGGGTATGGGAAGGTGTGTGGACAAACCAGGTTTTTAGGGGACTTACCATTGGAGGGCCTCCTATATGCGAGGCTGCTGAGAGCCACTAGAACGCACGCCAATATAGTTAGGATTGACTTCTCTAGGACGGAGTCACAGCCGGGATACGTTGGCGCAGTGATAGCTAAGGATATAACCGGTGAAAATCAGGTTGGTTATTATCTTAGTGATCAGCCCCTCTTTGCGGATAAGGTTGTGAGGTACTATGGTGAACCCCTTGGGTTGGTGGTTGCTAGAAGCCCTGAGCTAGCGGAAGACCTGCTTGAGACTGTGGATGTAGAGTATGAGGCGCTCCCGGCCGTCTATGACCCACTCGAAGCACTTCAAAGCGGTGTGCTCGTCCACCCTGAGCGTGGAACCAACATTGCTATAACCGCGAGGATTAGGAAGGGTGACATCGAAAAGGGGTTCGGTGAATGTGCTGCCATAGTTGAAAACACATACAGGGTTGGCTACCAGGATCACGCGTACATCGAGCCGGAAGGCGCGCTGGTTACGCCCACCAATGACGGTATAACCATTGTTTCGTGCGACCAGTACCCTCATCTTACCCAGAGGGTTGTTTCAAGAGTGCTGGGCTGGCCTGAGAGCAGCATCCGTGTGGTACATGTTGGTGTGGGTGGAGGATTCGGCGGGAAGGACGATATGGGTCCGATAGTCGCCGCCCAAGCAGCTGTTGCCTGCGTTAAGCTTCGAAAACCTGTTCTCCTAGAGTACACTAGGGAGGACAGCCTGACTTCACACTGCAAGAGGGATCCAGCGATTATCAGGTATAAGTCTGGTGCGGACAGTCGTGGCCGATTGAGGGCTATCGATGTTGAGATCATATTTGATAGCGGCGCGTATGCAAACAGGGGGCCATTCACGCTGTGGAGGGCCGTGATGCATGCTTCAGGGCCATACGTAGTTCCGAATGCGAAGGTAGACGGTAAACTGGTTTATACAAACAAAGTTTTTCAAGGCTCCTTCAGGGGTTTCGGCAACCCACAGATCCAGTACGCAGCCGAGTCTAATATGGATGAGCTCGCCTACAAGCTGGGTCTGGACCCTCTCAAAATGAGAGTTTTAAACCTCCTTAAGAGAGGCGAGCAAACGGCCAGTGGTCAGCTACTAGACGATGAAGTGGGCCTTGAAGAGGCACTAGACAGGCTTGCTCGCGAATCGTCGTGGAATGAGAAGAGAAGGCAGAATGACTCACGTGACGGAGTAGTGAGAGGCGTTGGTGTCGCGTGTGCGTGGCATGGTATCAGTATAAGCCGCGGTGAACCCGACTCATCTTCCGCGTATCTTTCAGTAAGGGATGATGGGTCCGTAGATTGCTACACGGGGATAGTCGAAATTGGGCAGGGAACATCCACTGGTATAGCCCAGCTTGTGTCGGAGGTGATCGGTGTCAGGATCACTGATGTCAGGGTGCACATGGGTACATCTGACGCACCCGACACGGGCGCAACTCACGCTTCACGTGGGATGAGTGTGGGCTCGATAGGTGTGCTCATAGCCGCGGGAAGACTCAGAGAGCGCTTAGAGAACGTGGCAAGCAGGCTGCTTGGATGTGAGCCCACTCAGCTCAACTTTCAGGACGGGTCTATAATCGACACACGGAGTGGAAGAAGAATAAGTATTAGGGAAGTCGTAAAGGAGTGTAAGAGAGTAGGTGTGGAGACCTCGACAACCGGCTACTTCCATATCCCAAAAGGAGACTTCGACGAAGAAAGAGGGCAAGGCTTCACCTATCCAGCCTTTAGCTACATGGCTCTGATAACCGAGGTCGAAGTTGACGCCCAAACTGGGGAGACTAGGGTGGTCAGAGTCTGGCCAGCGGTATGCGCTGGGAGAATAATCAACCCTAACCTGGCCGAAGCCCAGATACACGGGGCCTTCATGCAGGGTCTAGGCTACACACTCACCGAAGAGTTCGTGGTCTCCGAAGGACAACCACTAACAACAAGTTTCATGCAGTACACACTACCGGACGCCAGCAACACCCCTCAATTCCACACGCCAGTGTTCGTTGAAGACCTATATAGACACGGCCCATTCGGCGCCAAAGGTGTAGCTGAAATGGCCCTTATTCCAGCACCAGCGGCAATAGCCAATGCTGTTAGACACGCGACTGGCATAAGATTCACCCAGCTACCAATCACAAAAGAAAGGGTGTTCATGGCACTCCTGAATACACAAGGCGAAACCAACAGGGGTACACATGACCCACAAGCATCGCAACAAGACACAGGGGATCCGATGTTGGAGTAGCCAGCCTCAGAATTTTCCATAACGCATATGGGGAACCATGTAGGTTGTACAAAACATTAAAACCCACTTTAAACTACTCGTCGATTATCGCTATACACCTTGCAGGCGAGCCGTCACCACCTCGTAGCTTTAATGGTAAAGCGCACAACTTAAACCTCCTGCCCGCCACCTTATCCAAGTTCCCCATATGCTCAATTATCAGTACGTTGTTCTTCATAAGCCGCTCATGCACCGATTCGCTACCGGGCCCTGATGGCGAAATGGACCTCTTTTCAGCAGGGACACCAGGCACGAACGCTGTTGACCTAATAGAATATGGTTTGTCAACGGTATGGCCGTCTATCCCGACCAGGCTCACACCGTGCCCTATCAGCCAGTCCGCCGCTTCAAGATTGAAGTATGGCTGCTCATAATAGAGGTGGTAGTCTGTTTCAAAGTATTTACCGTACCCAGTGTAAAACAGTACCATATGCTCGCCTTCCAATTTAGGCTCGCACCTTTCGAGGTCAGAGGGGGTTATGACACCAAGCCTACCTTTATATGAAACATCCCAGCAAACAGCTCCACCAAAGAATCTATCAAGAGGATACTGATCAATACTCATACCATTTCTATATACATGGCGCTGAGCGTCGATATGTGTTCCAATATGTGTTGCTGTGACGATTCGCTGGAAGCCGAGCACATGGTCAGATTCATTCGGCTCCACAATAGCCGTTAGCTCTGGTCTGGGTACACCTGGAATATACCAGTTATACAACATACCGTTAAAGAAAGGCTGAGTCAAATCAACCAATCTTTGAGGCAACCCAATAACCCAAACCTCAGAGCGATGCAATAGTAATAAGCCTTTTGACGGATAATAGCGGTCGACGGCTCGGTTTATTAGTGTGCAGACACATTAACCCACCACCCAGAAGTAGACACGTAGACCAAGTAGTCCATATGGCTCGGTGTACGATTCACTTTCGCGAATCATTCCTGATAATCCCAGCCTGCTTTGAAAACTAGGTAAGTGGAACATTTGGAGAAGAGGCCGTAATTCACTTGAAGGGGAACAATTATGCCTTAAAGCTTTGGTTCGTGGGCGTGGTGTTTCAAGGCCATATTCACCGTTCGAGTGATGGAACCCTGTTAAAGAGTGGAGTGGACCTCAGGATGTCTCGGAGACCGGCTGGAGGTATTGTCCGCGTCTTACAATAGTAAAACTTTACACCGTTGGGTGTGCTTTTGATGTAGCGGGGCGAGTTACCGCGAGCGTGGAGAAGGTTATGTTGGAAGTAGCTGGTACCTTAGGGTCTGCTTATCACTTTGTCTACGAGTATTGTCTCCGCGAAGTAGGGCGGTAGAGGCTGGTTTGATGCTCCTGATATTATGTGCACATAGAGTGTGTAGGGAGTGGGTGGGGATCGTGTTTGGATGTATATCTTGGTGGTGTTAGCTGATATGTAGGTGATGCCAGTGATTATCCCGGCGGTGGGGCTAATGAGTTCGATGGTGCCGAATGTCACTCCGTCCGTGGCGTTCACGGTGTCCAAGAGGTTTTGCCTTGTAGTGGTTGTCTGCGTGTCTGTGGTGTTTGTGATGGTTGTGAGTGTATGCCACTGTTGAAGCAGGTTGTAGAGGTATATTGAGAATACGCCGTACATTGGGAAGTCTCCGTTCGTGGTGGATGTTACGCTGAATGTGAAGCCGGTGTCGAGTGAGAGCGGGTAGCTTATTGTTTGCCTGATATCTGACACCGTGTTTCCAGTGGGTGTGTTTATCACGTACTCCACATGGGTGTTCGTGGTTTCATCTCCAGTTATGTTCTCCCAGACGGCGTTGAATGTCTGATTATTCTGGAAGCTCTGAGCCACCGTTTCGCAGGCAACGAGGTTTCGGTTTGGTGAGAGGGGTATGCTGGATGAGTAGGAGTAGCTTAGATTCGCACTCTGGTTAGAATAGGTGAACGTTGGGTTGGTCTGTGTTGATATTTGGGGTGCTGAGAAGGAGTAAGAGAGGGTGTTGGCTTGACCGGCCTGCGGGGTGGTGTAGAGGAGTAGTGCGCCGCTTACCAACCACGTGCTGTAGGGAGCTATGTTCTCAACGGTGACGCTCAGTGTGTGGCTTCCTTCAAGCATGCCTAGGGCGGGTGTGGCATCCACCGTGTAGGGTGGGTCGTCCAGTGTGAACACCCCCGTTATGGGCCGCCACATAAAGAGGTCTATGCCGCCAGTGTTGATGTATGGGAAGGGGAGGATGGATGCTATGAGGTTGGAGTCAACACTTACAATCACGTCTCTGAAGCTTGGCTCATTGGAATACCAGAACTCGTCGAAACCGAAGCCGTACACGTATAGCTGCAGCGTGGCCCTGACCACATTGTTGGGTATGTTAACCTGCACAGTGGAACTCGGCGACTTGGCTGTGAGAGGGGTTCCCCTGCAGTAACAGCTCCATAGGGGTATTATCGTGTTAGGTTCACTCGGAGGCTTCGAGCCGCTTGGTGTGGGATAAAAGTATAGTGTAATCCAGCTTAGAAAGCTACTCTTTATAACGGCGCTCGGCGCAGAGAAAGAGTACTCAACATCACCCTTGAATAAAGAGGAGTATAATGTTAAGTCTTTTAGGACCACCCACCTTCCATATTCAGGGCTCGTGCCCTGGAACACCTCCACACCGTTGATAACAAGCTGGTACGAAGAGTCGAAAACCTGACCAGTTGCTTCCCCAGTGTAGTTTAGAACAATCATAGACCAAACCCCCTGCGGGGCCTCAAAGCTTCCCTTAATAAATCCACCGCTGAAGTTGTCGAGGACTCTGACGATAACGGGTTTTGTGGGTGGGGGGACCGGTGGAGGCGAGGCGATTATGGCTGAGGTTGGGAATGACTCACTATCATCTGCTGCAGCATTTATTATCATGTGTTGACGCGGGGCAGTGTTAACACTTGAAATTCCAAACGGACTTACTGTAAACAAAGTTAATCCTAACACAAATAGCATAACTATTAAGGTAAAACCTCTATAAACCATACTTAACTTATTCTTCAATATAACCTTTTCTGTAACGTAGAGACGCCTTTCAGATAAGCTTCCATATTTGGGTTGTGCGTTCACCAACGCTTTATTCGAACACCTTATTCGCCAAAACACGTTAAGGATGTGAACAAGACCTCAATCTCGAACAAATGAATCGTTAAACATTTAATCGTATAGAAGCAGTGACTCATCAATATATACTATTATGTATTATGAGAGCCTCGTAAAGATTTCTCCCCCAAGAGACGGCACCAACTCGCTATCAGAGGAACTGAAGAAAATAATGATGACCGAATTCTCTAAAAGAAGCCTAAAAGACTTCTCCAGGCTGGTGCAGCTAATCGACAAGAGATTAAGAGAACTCATGATTGAGAGAAGCATCCTGATAGGCCTAAGAAGCGAAGTCATGGGCGCCCTGAGGAAAACACTCATACAGCAGGAGAGGGAGTTCGATGAGAGACGAATCATCTACCACATCTTTAACGAGCAGAATCACGATCCTCACACAATCTCCGACGGCCTCAACATAAACGAAGGAACCGTAAAGAGAATACTCCTCGGCCTCCGCAACGAGCTAACCTAATCATCGCTCCAGTTAACATTGTGGCCCCTACAACCAACGTAACACGCACGGCTTAGTAGACCCTCGTGGAGCTTGAGAGGTTAATGGTGGAGGGGATGACTCCCTAATCTTTCAGCGCCTTCATGTCGAGCTCCAGCTATACAGAGGGATAACCAAGCTCTTTCATTTACCCGATCTAGACCCCTCCTCGATTGAAGTTTGATCGCACACGGCAAATACAGCGTCTTCCACCTTCCTAGACACGACGTTACTTCTACTTTGATGAAGCGTATGGTTAAAGAAGAACCTGAGGGTGCAGTACCAGTCGATAAGAAGGATCTCATCCT
>Ga0074076_100101_pt1 | contig 16000 bp, 17 predicted proteins | sample YNPg_D_FD_63713 | JGI IMG/M metagenome (GOLD analysis project Ga0074076, IMG submission 63713) | Hot spring microbial communities from Beowulf Spring, Yellowstone National Park, Wyoming, USA - YNP_Beowulf Spring_D v2 (version 2) | ecosystem: Environmental > Aquatic > Thermal springs > Hot...
GGCTACTTTTACCTAGCATGCGGGACAGACAAGCAGTTCCAAGAGGTTTGTGAGATGCTTGGTGCAACAGACCTCTTGGTGTTCGACTCAAACGAGAAGAGGGTACTAAATAGAAAGAGGATCATAGACGCTTTTCAGGCGGCGTTCGCAAAGAACACCGTGGACCATTGGGTTCAAGAGCTCAGCAGACGTGGAGTGCCTGCTTCACCGATACTTCGGGTATCCGAGGCGCTTTCATCCCCATACGTCAAAACAAAAGGCATACTCTCCTACGCGGAGAACCTCTACTCTAAGAGAGAAGCCCCATACATAAGATTCCCAGTGCACACAGATAAAGACAAATTCGAAGTGCGCATCCCCCCACCACGCCTCGGCGAACACACGGAAGAAATCCTCCGCGGACTGGGATACACACAGGAGAGAATAAGCCATCTAAGAGCCAATAGGGTGATAATTTAATAGCGTCTAGGCTGAATTAACAAAAAATAGGCTCCAGCTAACACACTACGCTACCCACTGTAGTGTGCAGCGAATCCATCATCTAAACAACGGCTATATGATGAGTGAGCCACCATACCCTAAACGGTGGACCCAAATTAGCGCATAGCGCTTATTGGAACACACACGAATTTTGGTTCCACTGGTAAGGGCGAAACTTCCTGCTTCCCCCACTAGGCTCGATCCGCTTCCCTTTTACGGGGAGGGTTACGGTGGCCCCGATGCCCACAGGCGTGAATTCCCGCGCACCGCGGGTACCCGTGGGTATCTTACAAGGGTTCGGTTTAAAACTTCCGACCCACTGGCTTGGAATCCTCGTCATAAATAGCGAGGTTTTGAAAGATGCATAACGCAGAGTCCCCGCTTGTTTATGACCCTCCCTCGGCTTGGCTCTGCTCCTCTCGAGACGAGACTCAGAAATCACTAGCCTGCGTAATTCAATCCTAAGCTCGGCATACATACACGCACCACCACGCTTCCTTACTTACACCCAACTAGTGGTTCCCCCTGACTGCCCCCTTCACTCGAGCCTCCATTATACGTCAACAACCAAGGCGCAGCAGTTGGTGTAGCTCCACTTAAGCTGGGCGGGCTCCCATAGTTCTGAAGACCACGTACACCGCTTAGATCTGTTTACTTAGGAGCCGCCGACCACGACGCAGAGCCTGATTATGATCCGACTCTAACAAACCCAGTAAACACTAATAGCTGACGCGGCTCCGCACCCTCTGGAATTAACGCTCTTATACTGGGTCACGTATAAACACACGTGTTATGGGATGTCGGGGATAGGGTTTCCAAAGAGGTTGTATGAGCTTATTCGAAGCGAAAACCCTGTTCGCAGTAACACCGTAATTATTCTGGTCACACTTGATCACTCCGGGTATCCACGCCCATGCCTCCTCTCACCCTACCAAGTTGTGGGTGGCCGCGAACCAGAGGAGATTTTGGTGGCGGTGAACCCTGGCTCCACTACCCATTCAAACCTGCTGGAGAGAGCAAGGTGCACACTCATATTTTTCACCCCACCCTCAGCCGTCTACGCAAAGGGGGAGGCCTCCAAGATCAGGGAGACCTCTGACGGTAACACACTCTTTCGGGTTGCACTAATAGAAACAAAAGAGGATTACTCCGAGGTTGCACCGATTATCACTCAACCACTCTTCGATGACTCGAAGGTAAAACCGAGATATATCAAGACATACATGGAAATATCAGGGTAGACGGTGGTAGCCCACCTCGCCCATGGGGTTTCAGGGCCTGTTTGCTATTGCATGCGTTTTGGGAATCGTTTTTTGGGTGGGTTGACTTCCTGCTTTATTGACTGTTTAAGCCTCCGCTCGATTTTATCGAACACCTTAAGGATGTCGTAACCAGTATCCGAGAGGTTGACAGTTTTCTTGGGTGTGTAGAGTTGTAGGTTCACCTCGAACGTCTTCCCTGAAGGGCCAACCTTCTTTACCCTCGCCCTTATCTCGAACACTGATGGGATGGTCTTAGTGGCGTGTATTGCCAGCCTCTTAAGCTTCTGCTTTATGGCGCCATCAGCCAGCATATCGTCGCTTAAACCTGAGATTTGGATGGGTAACTCCACAGTTGACTGGTGCTCGGCGAGTGGCTTAAGGAAGTCCCTCAGCGTAACTATACCCTGGAGCTCTTCGCCTAGGGTGACCAGTGTGTAGGTGCTCCTGGATTCAAGAACCCTTTTAAGGGCTTCTGAATAGTCCTCGTTCACCTCTGAAGCCACGGGGCCCACCGTTATCCCACCGACAGGTAGCCTCTTCTGGTTTAGCGCCTCAAGCCCCCACCCACCCTGCGTGAGCTTTTCACCTGGACTGAGAAGCAGCACTAATACATTCTTGGATGTCACCATCCCCGCAACCCTACCCTTACTAAGCACTGGTAGATGGTCTATTCTATTCTCGGTAAACAACCTAACAGCCTTACCCAGCGTGTCATTCGCGTCAATCGTGATGGGATTAGAAGTCATAATATCAGTGATACTAAGACCCTTAGCCCCACGCTTTAAAACACCTGAGAGGACGCGGTCAGCTCTGAGCACACCTATGATTTCTTCGTCCTCAACGATTGGTAGCACTTGAACCCTATGCTCAACCATGAGTTTGGCCGCCGCACCAACACTAGTATCCTGGCTTAACGCTGGTACACGCTTCGCAAATAGACCGATCTTGGTGTCAGGCGACTTAACCTTGAGCATGCTGTGGGCCTGTAACACACCGTAGCCCTTCTCTAGCTTTACTGGGAAAGACATCAGTTCGGTTCGCTGCAGCACACCCAAGGCTTCGTAGACCGGCTGAGACCCGCTTAAAACAGGGAAATCCACAACGAATCCCCCAACACTTTGGGCCGCAAGCTCGTCGAACACGCCGATATAATAACCAGTAGACCAATAAGCATTTTCATACGGCGAATAACACAACTGGTGAACCACCCCACCCTCACGGACGGGGTCTTCCCCTAAAGATAATATCTTGCTTTCAATGCTCTGCGGATATGGGCCCACGTAATTTTTTGCGCGGATTTAACGGGGAGATACAGGGAAAGGGAATCTTTCCTTCCTCATCGCTGAGTCCAAGAATAAATATTCGTATATGGTAGCTGTCCTAAAGCATTTTAACATAGCTTCTCCTTGATGCTTGGTGACTTCAAATCTATCAAGAGTATTTATGACCCATTTTACACTCTTTTCATACTCTTCACCCCCATAAGTGAATATCCACCTCCTGTACTCCTCAACGGGGGAGCCAACTCTGGAAAGCAGTTTGCCCATGTACATACACACCCAGTAACACGGAAGCAAAGCCGAAACCATCTCTGGGAATGATCCTGAGTGTGCAACTCTTAGGAGAAACGAGGTGTATGCAAGATTGGTTGCAGACATCTCCTGCGAGCCAAGTGTTATCCCCCACCCCCTAAGGAAACCACTGTGCAGCGCGTTTTCGACATTTGAAACATCTAGGATGTGTGCGATGAAGGCAGTCTCCTCTTCCTCGCCCTCCGCCTTGGCTGACGCTAGAACTAACGCTTTAGAAAACTCTTGGAGGTAAAGGGCATCCTGAATAATGTAGAACTTAAGTTATCCATCGGAAGGCTTCCGTCTACAAGGCCTCTTATAAATGGGTGTTCACGCATAGCCTTAATGACATCTTCCACTGATATCCAAAACTTCTCGCTTCTAATCACAGGCTAAAATTACTGATACCGAGGAAAAAGGTTTCCCAGCTCATGTCTAGAATTCCGCTTCTATCTAATGAAAGAATCGATCCACATCTGGGCCTTCTTCCCGCCTAAAGCAGATCAAAAATTGTGTTTAATGCACAGTCAACGCTAATCACGAATTTTTGATCCATAGTAAACTGCTGGGTTTGTTGCCTTTTGTCACACCCTCAGATCTTTAGCCCAAGTCTCACTAGGCGCATAAAAGGAATGCTTTGACACGTCTATCTACGACACGTAGAGTGAAGCCAACCTGATAGATGCCCTTTTGGTTGGTGAGCTTCAAACTTGGGTTATGCATTCGCTCACCACAGAGTCCACACAGCATCATGTGACTTTAGAAACCATTCACTAGGTTTTGACGAACTGTGTTCTTCCTCTAACCGAACGCTCTGTCGCCAGCGTCACCCAAACCCGGAACAATATATCCTCTTTCATCTATTAGGGGGTCCACTTCCACCACGAAAATGTTGACTGGTCTATCCCACCTCAAAACCCGCTCAACACCTTGGCGACTCGCTATTACGCTCGCCACAAAAACCTTCTTGGGTTCCCCTTTGGCGTAGACGAGCTCAAGGGCTCTGAGTATGGTGCTACCCGTCGCGAGCATGGGGTCCGCCACTATCACTACGTCATCAGGCTTTAAATCGGGTACACGTGAATAGTAGATGTCCACATCCATTTTCTCTGGGGGCGACTTGAAAACCGACTCCCTGCGCTTCGCGACAACCACACCCTGCCTGGCGCTGGGGAAAGCCTTCAACAATCCTTCGACAAGAGGTGTCGCTGCGCGTAGAATGTTCACGATTACAACGTGGTCAAGCTCACTTATCAATACGCCCTTCGCTTTGCCGAGAGGAGTCTCCACTGTTACCTCACTGCACTCCAGACTATCCGCAATCTCATAGCCAATTATTCTACCAAGCCTCACCAAGTTTTTCCTAAAATTCACCTGATCGGTCTCCCTAGCTCTGAGCTTGGTGAGTATATGCCTAGCGAAAGGCCTATCTAAAATCCGCAAAGACATTTTCGTTCTAAACAGATACACACATAAAAACCTTGCTTCCACCCAACAGTTGTGTTCGGATAAGGCGTTTCCCACGCTTGGAGGCCACGGCGCCCACCAACCCCTAACCCGGACACCATTGAACGGTGTCTTCCAAAGGTTAGTTGGAGGTTGGCTTTATCTGGCCTCCTCCCCACACCGTGAACGGTAGACCAAGACTAATCTTTGAACGCTGACCACATCCAAACACGGTTTTTTGACCCACCATAAAGGGCGGGGTTTGCCGACTGATATATCATCATTATACCCCTCCCCGAAAGAAGGGGGTTTGGAAGCTTTATAACCTAGTGTGCTAGTGGTTTTTGGGTTGGATAATCAGGAGATCGCTGGTATACTTGAAGAGTACGCTACTCTCTTAGAGTTGAATGGTGAAGATGTTTTCAGGGTTAACGCGTACAGGAGGGCGGCTAAGAGCCTCAGGAACCTAAACACAAGCGTGGTTGAACTATGGAGGAGTAACGGGTTGGAGGGAGTGCCAGGGGTTGGTCGAGCCATCGCTGAGAAGATCGGCGAGATAATAAGCACCGGGAGGCTTAAAGCCTTGGAGGAGCTTCGAGCACGGATACCTAGGGAGGTCGTTGAGCTCACGGGTGTACCCTTCGTGGGGCCTAAGACCGCGAGACTGCTCTACACTAAGTTTAGAGTGAGCGGTCGGGTGCACCTAATCGAGAAGCTAAAGGATGGCTCTCTGGTAAAGCAGGGCTTCTCACCCAGACTCGCCGAGAAAATCTTGGGGGCTGTGGAGGGGGTGGGGGAGGCGTTCACGAAGATGCTGCTCGTTGAGGGTATGAATGAGGCGTCACAGCTGATTGATAATATAGGGGGACCAGAGCTCGAGCTCTACGTGTGTGGAAGCATTAGACGAGGGAAAGAGGTTGTGGGTGATGTAGATATGGTCGTATTGTCGAAAACCAAGGATAAAACACTCTTGGATTTGGTCTCCAAGCTCAGCGGAGGCAAAACACTTGCGGAGGGTGAAAGCAAACTCACGTGGGTTTCACCACGTAGGGTGCAGTTCGATTTCAGGCTCGCCCACCCCGAATACTTGGGCGCCATGCAGCTATATTTTACGGGCTCCAAGGAGCACAACATAGCGCTGAGAACCCACGCTCAGAGGCTCGGGTTCAAACTGAGCGAATTCGGGCTCTTCGGGGGGGACGGTGTGAGGGTGGCCGGCGCAACCGAGGAGGAGGTGTACGCTAAGCTGGGCTTACAGTACATTGAGCCCGAGCTGCGTGAAAACGCTGGGGAGATAGAAGCTGCGTCAAAAGGTGTGCTTCCAAAGCTTGTGGGCGTATCTGATGTATTCGGCGACTACCATGTTCACTCTACGTGGAGTGATGGTGTAGACACACTTGAGAGGATGGTTGAGGGGGCTATCCGCCAAGGCTACAGATATGTTGTTTTCACAGATCACTCTAAGAGTGAGAGAGTGGCTAACGGGATGAGTGAGGAGAGACTGCGAAAACAGGAGGAGGAAATCGAGAAGCTGAGGTCAAAGTATGGGTCAATAGAGATCCTACACGGCTCAGAGGTTGATATCCTAAGTGGGGGAAGACTGGACTACGATAATAGGACACTCGCCCAACTCGACTACGTTGTAGCCTCTCTGCACAGGAGGTTCACTTCAGACACGGAGGTGCTCACCCAGGCTGTGATAAGGGCGTTGGAGAACAGATACGTTGATACATTGGGTCACCCCACCAACAGGATGCTTGGGAGGAGGCCCGAGAATGGTGTGGATTTAGAGAAGGTCATGGCTGCAGCCAAGAAGAACTCAAAGTTCCTAGAAGTAGACGGTCAGCCCCGCAGAATGGACCTCCCTCAATATGGGTTAAGAGGGCTGTAGAGGAAGGCGTTCATCTGGTGCTTTCAAGCGACGCCCACTCAACCGCCGAGCTCGGGTACATGATGTTCGCGCTCATCAACGCGAGAAGAGGGTGGGCGGCCGCCCAGAATATAGTGAACAGCTCCCAGAAATTCAGAGGTGCAAGGACGTAGGCAACCCGCTGGTGATTAAGCTGTTGTAGGTTGGGCGCGGAGGCTTATGTTTAACTATTTAAACCCATTCACACTAAGTATTGTTCTAGAAAGCCATTAATATCTGGAGGGTGGTTATTGGTTGATGACGATAAAAACGTTTAATCCTTATACAGGTGAGGTTTTAGGGGAATACCAGGAGGAATCCGTTGAGCAAATCAAGCAGAAAATCGCTAAGTTAAGGGAAGCCCAGATGCATTGGGCTAGGAGTACCGATGCGAGGCTGGATGCGCTAAGAGAGGTCAAAAAGAGAGTACTCGCAAAGAGGAGTGAACTCGCGAAGCTGATGAGTACGGAGATGGGTAAGCCCGTCAGCCAGTCTGAGGCTGAGGTGAACAAGTGTGTTTGGCTTATTGACTACGCTGTTGAGAACATGCAGAGGTTCCTCGAGCCAGAGTATGTTAAGACTGAGGCCGCGAAGAGTTACATAAGGTTTGACCCACTGGGTGTGGTGCTGCTTGTTATGCCCTGGAATTTCCCAGCGTGGCAGGTCATGAGGGCGGCCATCCCAGCGCTGGCCGCGGGGAACGCTGTCATCCTCAAACACGCTTCGATAGTGACAGGTACAAGCCTCATGCTTGAAGAGCTCTTCGGGCTCGACGTTTTCAGGTCAACCGTGGCCCGCGGTGAGACGGCATTGGCAGCCATAGAGCACGTCGACGGTGTGAGCTTCACCGGCTCCACGAATGTTGGTAGCACGATAGCCTCGGAGGCGGGCAAGAGAATAAAGAAGACCGTGCTTGAATTGGGTGGCTCCGACCCATTCATAGTGCTTGGAAACGCTGACCTAGAAAAGACCGTTAAAAACGCTGTTTACGCCAGGCTTCAGAATAACGGTCAAAGCTGTATAGCCTCGAAACGCTTCCTAGTGCACCAATCCGTATACGATGAGTTCAGCAGGCTGATGCGTGAGGAATTCGCTAGGGTAGCGGTGGGTGACCCACTCTCCGCATCAACATTCCTAGGTCCCCTCTCGAGCACGGAGCAGAAGCGCACAGTGGTGCGGCAACTCGAGGAACTGGGTAGATTGGGTAGGATTCACAGGGCAGAAGCGAGGGATGACGGTAACTTCGTGCCCCCCACACTCGTCGAGACTGGCGCACTCTACACGGATGAAGTGTTCGGCCCAGTGGCCATACTCAAAAAGTTCTCTAGCATGGATGAAGCAGTTGAGTTAGCCAACGAAACACCATACGGGCTAGGCGCATCGATATGGGGTGACCCAGAAGAAGCTGAGAAACTAGTCCCAAACATCCAGGCGGGCATGGTGTTCATAAACAAAGTCGTGGTCTCCGACCCAAGGCTACCGTTCGGTGGAGTGAAAAAGAGCGGCTATGGTAGGGAGCTATCACGCTACGGGATGCTCGAATTCACCAACATAAGAAGCGTGTGGGTGAACTAAGACCCTAAAACCAGGCTTCCTACACATGGGAAACCATAGGTTGGCTAGCTCACCCTGTGAAACCGGTTGCGCTCGATAAGTAGGTCAACCCTCCCGGGCGCACTTATGAGCTCGATGGGTATGTGTTCAACGCCTACCACCACCGAGAGGCTTTCATCCTCGAGTATCACTGGGAAGGTCTGCGTCGCACCCTCCTGGCTGAAGCTCGCATAGAGCATTGAGCCCACCTGTCTGAGTTCGAGTCTAACCGTGCCGCTAAAATTCTCGTATGCCCCGCTTAGCGTGTCGATGAGCCGCTGATATTTCACGAATGGGAGGCTCTCCTCTTCGATGCCGAGTAGCCGGGTTAAAGCAAAGGCGCCAACGTATGCGGTGTGTATATTCTCACTGTTCGAGACGAGCGCCACACCAATCTTTGCCTCGGGTATAAAGCCCACGTAGGCGGTTGACACACCTATGTTGCCTGAGTGGTACACGAGGGTGTGCCCATAGAAGTCTTGGTTAACCACCCACCCATACCCATAATACTCGTCGCCGAAGGGTGTGGGTAAACCACACCTCACATGTGGAGCTATCAGCATCTCGAGGAGCTTCTTCTCGAAGGGGTGCGGGTCCGATGTGAACACACCAATATACCTTAATAGGTCGCGCACACAGCTTATCAGGCCCCCAGCGGCGTCAAGCAACGGGTGGTCGGGGAAGCCGACCCTTATCTTCCTTTTACCATCCACCGCATACGGCTCCATGGAGTCGTCGTCGAATAGCATTCTTACTCCAAAAGCCACTCCTACTCATCCCGAGCGGTGTGAGCACCCTTCTACCCACGAACTCCCTGTAACCCAGGCCGCTCACCTTCCCAACAACCTCGCCGAGGATGGTGTAACCCTCATTCCAGTAGAGGAATTTTTCACCGGGTGCGGCCACCCGCTCCAAGCGACCCCCTGTTAACCCACTCTACGAACTCCGACCTATCATGGAAGCGCCCTTCCCTATCACTCTTAAACTTCTCCTCGATTATTGTCTCCGCGACCCCGAGCGCCGGTATGCCGCTTGTGTGTGTTAGGAGGTGTTTGATGCGCACAACACCACTACCATCCAACACATACTCCGGTAGATATTTGGATACGGGGTCCTCAACACTCAGTCCACCCTCTTCTTCGAGGAGGAGTATGGATAGGGCTGTGAGGGATTTGGTGACCGAGCCAACACCGAAGAGTGTTCTATCCGTCACCGGCTTGGTGAGGGAGAAATCCCTATAGCCGAACCCCTTAGAGTAAACCAGTTCTCCACCGCTTAGAACACCGATCGCCACACACGCGTTTGGGTCGCCTTGAAGCTGCCTTGAAACGAAGCTCTCAAGCCTACCACTCCGAGCATCATCCATGTCGAGTATACCTCGTACACACACTTAGAACAGGTATTTTAGACGATTAGACCAATCATACCGCCTTGCAGCGGGGTTCGGAGAACACTATTCGGGTGGTAACTCCCTGAATATCAGGCTCACATCTATCCCCCTCCTCGCGTGGTAGGCCTTGGATATTGGATATAGGAGTGCGCCCATAACTATAAAGAAGATTATGAGCCCCAGCGATAACCAGTTGGGTGACCCATTGGGTAGATAGCTACCATAGTAAGGGCATAAACAGAAACATGTAGGTCAGCGCCGAGAAGAACACGGCTGTGACCACACCTGAAACTATTGTGACACCCTTCATCTGCGCTCTTCCTCTGAGCGCGTAAACAACTCCGTTTATCCCAACAAGGCGAAGAAGAGCATCCCAAGCGCGGTGGTGGAGAACACCGATGCAAAGTTGGTGTACGCCACCACCGCTATAAACGGTATGGACCCCAATGCAGCCACCAGCAGGCTTATCACTGGTGAGTGGAATCGTTCGCTCACATCTGCGAGCCTAGTTGGGAGAACCCTGTCGAAGCTTAGCCCAAACACATACCTAGAGATGGATAGAATAGTCTGCTGAACCGCTGCGAGATACCAGAACGCGAACGCCAGATTCATGACCCATATGTACACTGGGCTTCCCCCTCATAGCTATGGTTGCGATGGTGAGCATGTTGGGTGTGGCGCCTATCGAGTTTAGTGCACTCGGCCACGATCCAGGCGCCGCCATGCTAAAGTTGAACCCTAAGCCCCGATAGTACGCGCCGCTGAAGCCCGCAAGCAGTAGCCCGCTTATGAGCGCCGGCATAAAGGTGCCCATCCAAGCCGACCTTCGAAGATTCTTGATTTCGCCTGAAAACGCTGCGGCGTTGTTGATCCATGGTAGGGAGAAGGATATGAATGGTAGAAGGAGGATTAGCGCGGGTAGGGAGACGTAGGGCCCATGGTACTGTGATGAGATGGCGCTATAGCTAGAGTTGTAGGTTGAGAGAAATGAGTCTACCGAGGAGCGGAGAGCGGCTGGGGTGAACCCGAGTAGGACGGCCGCCATCATGGCTGTGCCCACCAGCGCGACGCCCACAAACGCCGCGAGCAGTCTAAATCCGTTCTTAGGTGAGAAGACGTCCACCGCGGTGATGATGGCTAACACTAACACTGAGAGGATGATTATTGTTGTGGGTGATGCGAGGTTTGAGGCTAGCGCCACAACACTCTGGCTACCAGTGACCGCTCCGATCGTGGCAATGGAGGGTGAGAGGGAGAGGGTGACAAGCCAGTTTAACGCTATCGCGATAAAAGGTATCCCCGTAAACGTGAAGCCCAGAACGAGTAGCCCTCCAACAACTGGGCCCATGGTTCTACTTATCCAGACATAGTCGCCAGCGGTTCTACCAACATCCTGCACCACCCTATAGTATATGAATGACTCGAAGGCCACGAATAGTGTGAAGAGTAGCACAGCGAAAACCACGTTCCCACCCGGGTTACCGTTCGGTAGATACGAGTCAGCCGCATTAAGGAAGAGGAGGTTGGTTCCGAAGCCCACTTCACCCATATTCGAGAAAAATATTGTAAGCGGCCCAACACTCTTAACGAGGCCTGTGGCCTCCCGTACAAACACCTTTGACTGGGGGACTCCTCCCGCCAAGGCTATCCTGTGAAACACACCCAGATCTATTTAAATATTCGCTTAAGACTGCTTTGTTGAATAAATGCTTCTGATTACGCTATTTGTGTAAGTTTGGCTGAACATTTAGTGCTACCTCTATACTATTAACGCAGTCACGCGATTTATTCAACACAGCACTTAAGACAGCGAAGTCTGCGTTGCTTGAATAGCCGGGTATACGTGCATCTGGAACAAATATATTCTCGCCGTGGTTGACCTATCAGTGTTGAATGTTGGTGTAGGTTTCGATTGGAGGGGTGCAAACCTCCAAGCTATGGCTAGGATAGCTCGGGGTGCTGAGGAGTTTGGTTACGATGTTGTGTGGGTGCCTGAAGCGTGGGGCGTGGAGGCATTCTCAAGTATAGCCCACATACTAACCATAACCTGGTAGGGTGAAGGTTGGAGCCGGGATAGTGAACGTCTACTCAAGGAGTGCCACGCTAATCGGGATGGGTTGCGTAACCCTCGACCAGATAGCGCCAGACAGATTCATCCTCGGCTTGGGTGTGAGTGGTAGGGGGTTAATAGAGAGGTGGCACGGTTTAAAGTTCACAGACCCCCTCACACGGGTGGTAGAGTACCTTGAAGTCATCAGGAACGGTTTCGGGTGAGAGGGTGGACTATGCGGGTAAACACCTAAACCTAGGTGGCTTCCGACTATACACACAACCATTAACCAAACCACTCCAAGTGTATTTGGCGGCCCTCGGTGATAGGAGCCTTAAGCTCGCAGCCGAGCACTTTGACGGCTCCATCCTCACAATGTATCCAGCATCCAAGCTCGACCACGCCCTCAGCATCACAACATCTCTTAACCCCAACAAGAGAGCCTACTTATTCCAGCCAGTAGCGCTTAACACCTTTGACAACACCCCCGACGGTGTGAGGCAAATAGCGCGAACAATAGTGTTCTACGTGACATCTATGGGTGACTACTACTATAGAAACCTCTCTAGGCTGGGTTTTGAGAGGGTTGTGGAGAGGATAAGAATGGAGTACAGGGCTGGGAGGAGGGATGAAGCACTCAGGGCGGCCGAGCCCCTAGTGGATGAACTCGCACTCGTTGGAGCCCCGGGAGAAATCGCGGAGAAACTCGCAGACTACCCAAAACAAGTGACCCCCGTACTGATGTTTAAAGCGGAAAACCACGAAGATGCAGATAGAGCCTTGAAAACCATGGGAATACTAGGCGAGGAGCTACGGAAACTAAGAGGAAGATAGGGGTGCGTGGGCTATCCCACCCCCGTATGTCGGGTCAAAAAGGTTATCACTCAGAATATGCTTAGAATGTCGTTTGATGTACCCATGCTGGGCTAGGTTTTGAAACATGCGTAAGCAATAGCCACAATCATCACAGCGTGCCTTCTAGTGTTTAAACATCTCATAAATGATGAAGCCCATTATGAATATAAAGAAGAGCCCAGCGATGATAGCGCCGGCGAGAAGATAAATGTTCACACTCCTACCTATGAATAGCTCATCCACGCCCCCACCCACGAATAAGCCTAAAGCTGGGAGAGAGCGTAAGCTACCCTTAAGTCTCCTGAGAAGCAACCCAACCCTGTCTCTCAGAGCGAACACATGGATTTTTTAGCTGAAGGTCTTATTAGTTTGACGCATCAGTCAACGAGCCAGCCTATGGTGGGTGGGAATCTTGGCGGCTGGATTCACTCCACCACTAAGCGGCGCACATCGATATGGGCAGGTGCGCCATGATAATCCCAAACGTTTGGGTGTACCTTAAAAATCCGTGTTTTCGGGGTTAGAGTTGTCTTTCTACTACACCAAGCTTAGAAAGGCACACACGTAACCGTGAGTCTTAGGAACCATCAAGGCTTCTCGGGGAACTCCTGTATGAAGGTCTCCGAGAGTTTTAATACCTCCTCTATGTCTGAGAGGTCCATGTAGGAGTTCGCGGTGTGTATGTATCTGCATGGGACTGATATTACACCGCTTGGTATACCGCTGCCCGCAAGGTGGATAGGGCCTGCATCGGTTCCACCGAAGCCCGGCTTCTTTATCTGGTGTTTTATGCCGTGTTTCTCCGCCAGTTTTTTCAGTGTGTGAAACACGTTCTGGTTGGCGATCATGGATCTATCCATCACGGTGAGCACGGCGCCCACACCCATCCTGGAGGGGCACTTGTCCTCCGGCACGTTGGGCGTGTCTGCTGCAACTGTTGCCTCTAACACGAGTGCGACGTCTGCGCGTTGGGTGTTCGAGACCACGTGGGCTCCACGTGTACCAACTTCTTCTTGGGTTGTGGCCACAAACACAAGGGTGGGTGTGTCACTGCCTGTCTGGAATTGGCGTAGTATCCTCAGCAGGTTATAGCAGCCCACACGGTCGTCCTAGAGCCTTGGATTTAACGATGTTACCCCTCTCTCTAGGTGTGGATGTGGGAACAATTGGGATGCCGACCTCGACTCCTAACTCTCCTAGCTCTTTCGGGTTCAGACCCGTGTCCACGTATAGCTTCATCGAATTCCATCACCTTCTTCCTCTCGGCTTCTGAGGTTATGTGGGGTGGTTTTGTGGCCACTACGCCGTAAACCTCCTCCTTTCCGAGGATTTTTACCTCCATGCCCGGGAGCACCCTCTCATCCCATCCTCCAAGCGGTGTGAAGCGTATGAAGCCTGTTTGAGTTATATGCTGAACCATGAAGCCAACCTCATCCATATGGGCGCAAAACATAAGCCTCTTCTTCTCATCACCCAGCCTCTCAGCGTACAGGTTCCCCACACCATCCATATACACCCTATCGGCATACCTACGGAACTCAACCTCAAGGGGAACCCCCTAACCCTATCCTCGAACCCTGAGGGGCCATCTAGACCCAAAAGCCTCTCTAGAGATGCATCCATAAAACTTCTAACCCAAGCAAAGATTACGCACAGTTTTATAAGGCTCCCAAACCTTGCCACTCACCCAGCGAGCCAAAAACCTGTTTTCTAGGACACCATAAGCGCTGGTCAGGAGCTTTGATCCACTACTATAAGTAGAGTTGTTCACAAACACCCGGTAGTGTCTGGATAGGCGTTTCCCACGCTTGGAGGCCACGGCGCCCACCAACCCCTAACCCGGACACCATCGTTTTCTTGGTAGTGCCCGGATTAGAATGTGGTGACCTCTGTACCCAAGCGTGGAGAAGCGTTATCCGGACACCATCAAACACCCAGCGCAACACATTTAGGTGAGTGAGGAAGAGGAGAGGGGATGGATTTCGGCTGCCTAATACTTGCGGCTGGGGAGGGGAAGAGAATGGGCACACAGAAACTCCTCCTCGAATTGGAGGGTAAACCCATCCTCCAACACGTCGTAGACACCGCTCTAGCGGTGGGCTTCCACGAAGTGGTGGTTGTTGTTGGCAACCAATCTGAGAGGATAATCTCCACTATAAATTTTGGGTCCGCTAGGGTTGTCGTAAACAACGAGTACACCGCAGGTCTGTCCTCTTCCCTCAAACTCGGACTCAAAGCCTTCAGCTCGAAGCCAGATGCCTACGTAGTAATGCTCGGCGACCAGCCGCTCGTCCGCCCCGAAACTGTGCGGAAACTCCTAGAAGAACACGCCAAGACCAACCCAATAATGAGTATACCAACCTACCACGGGAGAAGAGGCAACCCAGTAGTACTAAGCAGTAGAATACTGGGTGAAATCGAGACACTGAGCGGCGATGTGGGTGCAAAACAGCTATTAGACCACCACTCAGACGAAGCCAAATGGATAGAAGTCGACGACCAAGGCGTCACCCCCTCGACGTGGACACCCCCGAGGACTATAAGAAAATCCTAGAGAACATGAGGCATGTAAACTGAGTCCCACAATGGTGAAGCACACCCCGAGTACTTGCTGCATCAACCCACGCGCGAAGCTTTTCACCATGTGGACGCCAGACCCAGCCGCAGCACTGTCAGATCCACCCAAAAACTCTATACTATACTACTCAAACAACCCTCACCACCGATTGTAAAAACGTGAACTACCCCTCCCTAGCGGTAGACCCAAATTAGCGCCTAGTGCGCATTGTAACCCCCACTTTAATTTTGGGTCCATCGTTAGGGGAGGGGATCTTCCGCCCCCCTTAGCCCCCTTAAGATAAAGCCAAGACAGAGTTCACTGGTAGTCGTGGTTGAGCTAAGGGTGATTATTCACGCAGTCTAATAACTGTAATGGATGTGTTTATATTGATGTACGCAGAGGTTGAGGTGAATGGTGTTTGAGTTTGCAGGTGGCAACAGAGGTTCTGAGTAAGCTCCTATCCGAGTATGTTTCATCGATTGTGGATAAGGCTAGTAAAGGCGGAAGGCTCACGTCGACCGACGCTGTTATACTCATAGCTGCACTCACCCAGAGGGAGTTCGAGGACATATCAAAGAAGCTCGACGACACGAACACGAGGATCGACCACTTGGAGAGGCGTGTGGAACAGGTACGGGTAGAGGTCCTCCAGAGGATAAGCGATGTTAGAGCCGAGCTACTCGGTAAAATAGAGACACAAACAAGAGGATCGACGATACGAATAAGAAAATAGAGGACACAAACAAGAGGGTGGATGAAGTCAAAGCAGACCTATCATCCAAAATAACAGCACTAGACAAAAAAGTAGACGAAGTCAAAGCAGACCTATCATCCAAAATAACAGCACTAGACAAAAAAGTAGACGAAGTCAAAGCAGACCTATC
>Ga0074076_100103_pt1:0-10000 | contig 15939 bp, 15 predicted proteins | sample YNPg_D_FD_63713 | JGI IMG/M metagenome (GOLD analysis project Ga0074076, IMG submission 63713) | Hot spring microbial communities from Beowulf Spring, Yellowstone National Park, Wyoming, USA - YNP_Beowulf Spring_D v2 (version 2) | ecosystem: Environmental > Aquatic > Thermal springs > Hot...
GCGGTGACCAGGAAGCCTAAGGCCTATCAGGGACATCCCTTCATCGTGGAGGTGGGACTGGCGTACGGTGGGAGTATACAACCCGCGGAGGAGCCTACCTGTGGCTCAGGTACGCCAACAAGATACCACTCATCTATGACGAGAAATCTGACGTGGTGTGGAAGGTTGTTGAGGAGATGGATTGGAAGAGATACGGCATAGAGGAGGAACAAATACCTCTGGTGGTCAGTGGTTCACCTATGCAGTACTAAGGTTCCCTAACAAGAGTGCGTAGGGAAGGAAAGTATAGCGGACGTGGAGGAGATTGAAAAGGAGATACGGAATGGTATAATGGAAGCTGCGAGATCACTAAAAGTCTACATAACGGAGAAGAAGAGGGAGGAGGAGGCCAAGAAGAGGTTACTCACCTATCTAAAGTATATACCCGAGTTGGCCAGATCTCTGTCTACCTTTATGGTGAATGGAAAGAAAGAGGAGATGCCCAAGATACAGGAACAGCTACAGAACAAGATGATAGACCTAGTTGTGACTAAGCTCAATATTAAAGATAAAGACTTGGAACTCTTCAAATCCTACAGGGTTGAGACTCTTTGAGCGAGTTCGTTTCTAAGGTAGACAAGGAGGCTAGAGCTAGGGCGGCTGAGACTCTCAAAAAGAGGTTTCTAACACTGGTGGATCAACTGGAGAAAGGCGAACCTATGGTAATGGAGATCCCAAAGAGGACCCTCTCCAATACAGTTTATGATGAGCAGAGGAAGCTCCTCCTTCTCGGAAGTGAGAAGATGAAGAGGAGCTTCCTGGACATGAATGAGGCGAGGAGATTCATGCAGACAGTCCTTATGGGGAGTATAATTTACGACGCACTCATAAACGATGAGTATCCAACAATACGTGACCTGTATTATAGGGGTAAACACTCCATAGTCATAAGGGATCCTAAGGGGAAGACCCATGAGGAGAACACTTGGGACGAGCAGAAGGAGTCGGATAGCGTCATAATAGACATTGAGGTCTTCACCTCACTTCTCAGGGAAGAGATGCTGATCCTTAGCAAGGAGAAGGGAAAAGTGGTGGGAGACATGAGGCTCAGGAGTGGTAACGATATCATAGACCTGAGCAAGATGGGTCACGGTGCCTACTCAATTGAACCCACGCCAGACCTGATAGATTTCGTTGAGGTCAACGCAGACTACGTCCTAGTTGTGGAGAAGGACGCCGTATTCCAGCAACTTCATAGGGCTGGATTCTGGAGGAAGTACAGGGCAATACTCATAACTAGTGCAGGTCAACCGGACAGGGCCACTAGGAGGTTCCTGAGGAGACTTAACGAAGAATTGAAACTACCAGTCTACATCCTCACAGATGCCGATCCGTACGGGTGGTACATATACAGCGTCTTTAGGATAGGCTCTATATCCCTATCTTACGAGAGTGAGAGACTGGCCACGCCCGATGCCAAGTTTCTTGGAGTCTCCATGGGAGACATATTTGGAACCCCAAGGAAGAAACCCTACCTTAGCGAGAGGGAGAGGTCCAGCTTCATAATTAAGGCTAAGGAGACAGACATAAAGAGGGCCCTGGAGATAAAGAACTACGAGTGGTTCAAGACCAAGAGCTGGGAGGAGGAGATAAACGCCTTTCTCCAGAGAAAGGCCAAGCTGGAGATAGAGGCAATGGCCAGCAAGGGACTCAAGTTCTTAGCCTTCCAGTATATACCGGAGAAGATACAGACTAAGGACTACATAGGCTAATCAGCCGAGACAGGTTATTTCATCGATCAAACTGAATTGGGCTCTTCATCTACTCAATGTAACCCAAAATTTCGTTAAAAGTATTCTTCTTGCATACTCTGCAGTAGTGATAGATCGACTTCTGCCTGCTTATGTCGAAGCTAACGTTCAGTAATCCCTCCGTGTTACACGAGGTACACTTGATCTTCCAAGGCATACCAGTTATAAGCCACGAAGTCCAAATTAAAATTGCCGTGAAGAGTAAGCTAGCCTGATACGTGATGAGGGGCCAAAGCTCGGAGCACAAGAGTTAAATTCTAAGGCCTGACTCTTGATCTGAGAAGTAATGGGTATAAATTACACCACAGTAGGGGAGCTTAAGGAAGGTAGTTACGTAGTTATAGATGGTGAGCCCTGTAGAGTAGTGGAAGTCTCCAAGGCTAAGACGGGCAAGCACGGTAGCGCGAAGGCTAACATTGTCGCTGTGAGCATATTCACAGGGGCAAAGAAGACACTGATGGCCCCAGTGGACAACACTGTGGAGGTCCCCATAATCGAGAAGCATATAGGCCAAGTCATCTCTGAGCCTAGGGATAAGGTTCAAATCATGGATCTGGACACCTATGAGACTTTTGAGATAGATCTACCCACCGAGGAGGAGGTAAGGAGCAAACTGAGGAAGGATGCAGAAGTGGAATATTGGGAGGTAATGGGGAGGAAGAAGATAGTTAGGGTAAAGTGATTTGCTGGAGGGCATAAGGGACGCAGTAAGGAAGTTCCTTGGAGGAACAACCTCTTACGACGTCGCAGTAGACGAGTTCATAAAGGATTTACAGAAGGCCCTAATCTCATCTGACGTCCAAGTCAAACTGGTATTTTCTCTCACTAACAAAATTAAGGAGAGGCTGAAGAAGGAGAGCCCTCCGACTAGCCTGGAAAGAAGGGAATGGTTCATCAAGATTGTCTACGATGAACTCTCCTCTCTGTTTGGGGGTGATAAGGAACCTGAGGTCAATCCTGGTTCCCTCCCATACGTGATAATGCTAGTGGGTGTCCAGGGCACAGGAAAGACCACTACTGCAGGTAAGCTAGCGTACTTTTACAAAAAAAGAGGATATAAGGTGGCGTTGGTAGAGCATACGTCTATAGACCAGCGGCCCTAGAACAATTAATGCAGTTGGGAAAGCAAATAGGAGTTCCAGTTTACGGAGAGCCAGGAGAGAAGGACGCTGTAGGAATAGCTAAGAGAGGGGTAGAGAAGCTTCTATCGGAGAAATACGAGCTCATCATAGTGGACACTGCAGGAAGACACGGATATGGGGAGGAGGCCAAACTACTCGAGGAGATGAAGGAGATCTATGAGAGCGTTAAGCCCAACGAGGTAATTTTAGTCATAGACGCTTCACTAGGACCAGAAGGCTTACGATCTTGCCAAGAGGTTCCATGAGGCCAGTAAGGTAGGTTCCATAATAATTACCAAGATGGACGGAACGGCAAAGGGAGGCGGAGCTTTGTCTGCAGTGGTCGCCACTGGAGCTCCAATTAAGTTCATCGGAACAGGAGAGAAAATAGACGAATTGGAAGTTTTCAACCCAAAGAGGTTCGTGGCTAGAGTATTGGGAATGGGTGACATTGAGGCGATCATAGAGAAGATCAAGGCAGTAGAGGACTATGAGGGCATACAGAAGAAGATGCAAGAAGTGATATCCGGAAAAATCCAGGCTAACACTAAGGGACCTATACAAGCAGATTATCGCCATGAGGAAGATGGGCCCCCTTTCCAAGATACTTCAGTTGATGCCCGGCATCAACCTGATGGGTGACATACCCGAGGATCAGATCAAGGTGGGTGAAAAGAAGATGCAGAGATGGTTGGCTATAATGAACTCCATGACTTACGAGGAACTGGATAACCCATCCCTACTTGACAAACAGAGGATCAAGAGGATAGCCATGGGTTCAGGAACAGAGGTGGAAGAAGTTAAGGAACTGATTGAGCACTTCAATACCATACAGAGAACTCTTAAGGTCCTCAAGAGACGGAAGAAGGATGTTGAGAGATTACTCGGACAACTGGGAGGTACATAAAGTAAGCCTGAGATTATTGACCAGGTATTCCCTCTGCGATTCCTGCCTCGGTAGAGCTTTCGCTAAGTTGGGTCACGGTCATGAGAACAAGGAGAGGGGATTAGCCCTAAAGCTCTCCTTGCTCCTGGAGATAGATCGCCTCATTAAGGATCATGAGCTCAGGGACCTGGAGCAAGTTAAGGAACTCATCCTCAATGTAGGCCAAGTGGGTGAGGGACTGTTCAGGAAATATTACTCTGAGAAGTTCCAGAGAAGGCCCTGCTACCTTTGTGGGAACTTATTGGACGACATAAAACAGGACTTTTTCAGGAAATCCTTACACATGTTAAGGGAGAAGCCCGTAAGGTACGTACTGGGTGTCAAGCTCTCCAGCTCCATCTCAGACCTTGAGACCAAGTTCGTTGTGGATAATGGTCTCCTGTATTACGAGAGCATGAAGAACGAGATCAAACGGGAAGTAGGTAAGATGCTCTCCAAGGAGGGGTTTGAGCCCGAGCTGGACTCCCCAGAGGTGGAGCTGATCTACGATATGGAGAGCAGAGCCGTAATCACCCTGAGGAAGAACCACAAGTACCTCTACTATTACGTCAGACTCTCGAGGGGTATCCCGATCTCCTCGTGGTACTCCAAGGGCGGGGAGTCACTGGAGGCAGAAATACAGGGGAAGGTCATGATCCCGTTCTCCGAACCCTCTGACGTCAGGATCCTAACTCCCTATCCCCTGGTGGTTATAGGAGAGAGATGATCGAGCTCAACACTAGGGGATACCTCTTAAAGAGGGTCAAGGAGGTCTCAAAGAAAGAGGTGTCTCTCCTGGCTCAAACCAAGCCCGAGTCTAGGGTTTACAGGGTCACAATCTACTCTAGGGAGAAGGTAGGAAGGGAGATCTATGAGGGGATACAGGACCTCCTATTTGAAGCTAAGGATTATCGTCAACTGAGGGAGAAACTCAGCCAACTGAACGTCCAAGTGATCTCCGTGGACGTGTTGGAGATTAAGGGAAAGTTCGAGAGACTAAGAAGTTATTTATCCAGGGCCCCAAAGTAACCCATGCGTATAGGTCTAATAGGATTAGGAGTCATGGGTTGGAGAATAGGGGCAAACTTAGCAAAGGCTGAGAGACTTCACGTGGTTTACAATAGGACGTCGGTAAAGGCCGAGCAGTTCAGTAGGGAATACGGTGTAAGGAACGCTGAATCGATAACCACGGCTAGCGGAGGAGAGCGATGTAATACTCACGGTTTTAGCTGACGACGTTGCGGTACAGGAGGTCGTGGAAGGTTTGCTCCCAAAGGTCAAGGGGAGGATACTAGTGGAGATGTCAACGATTTCTCCCCCTCTGAGTATCAGGTTAGCGGAAAAGGTGAAGGGGGCTGGGGGCGTAATGTATGACGCTCCCCTAGTGGGAACCTCAATTATGGTGGAGCAGAAGAAGCTCACGGTTCTGGTAGGGGGTCCAGAGGAGGGTTTTCAGAACCTAAAGGAGTTACTCTCCCACACGGCATCTGCAATACTCTACATGGGGCCCAACGGTATGGGTCTTTACGCGAAGCTCGTTAACAACTTGCTGATAGGAGCTTACGTTGCAGCCATGGCTGAGGCGTTCAATATGGGAGTTAGAAGCGGGTTAGATCCAGAGAAGGTCAGCGAATTCTTGGCCAAGTACAGTAGCGCCAGATCACCCACCTCAGAACTTAAGGCCCCCAAGATGGCCACAAGGGACTATTCCACTCAGTTCGCCACGAGACACATGAGGAAAGATCTCGAGATCATTGATAAGGAGGCCCAGAGGTTGGGCGTTCCCATTCCGATGTCAGCCCTCGCCCTTCAGTTGTACAGAATGGTTGAGGCCATCGGTCTATCCGAGAAAGACTACTCCTCAATCTTTGAGATATATTCGAAGTTCACAAGGTCTTCATAATGGGACCCATAAGAAAGGTGTGGATGTTAACTCCACTTTTTTTCCCAGTAAAGGCTGGGACAGAGGTTCACGTTTACAACCTCAGCAAGGAGCTTCTGAGGCTATCTGTCCCAGTTGAAATACACACCACTAGGGACACCTACGACGCTAAGAGGGTTCTCAGCGAGGAAGAAAATGTGGATGGCCTGAAGGTCGTCAGACATGATAGGACTTGGAGGTACGGCGATTCCCCATCAATCCTTCACATACATAACCTAGGGAGGAAGTACAGCCTCTGGAACCTATACACCTTCTACTACCTCCTGGTCGAGTCTAGGTTCAGAGACACTCCAGTGGTCATGACCCCTCACCACATCCTTATAGTTCACAAGGGTAAGGTAATCTCTTTTATAGAAAAGTTGGCAGGCAGGAGATTGAACGGGATAATAGCAGTGAGCGAGTGGGAGAGGGAGAAGATGATTGAACTGGGATACGAGCCCTCTAAGATAGAGGTCATCCCAAACGGTGTTGAGGATAGGGCCTACGAACAACCCAAGGAGGAGAAGAACGGGGAGTATATACTTTACTTGGCCAGGTTCAGCAAGGAGAAGGGTCAGCTCTTTGCAGTGGAGTGTCTCAAACGAATCCCAGTGAGGATGATTATGGCGGGACAGATCAGGGACCAAGAGTACTTCAGGCTAGTAATGAATAGGGTCAAGGAATTAGGCCTGGAGGATAGAGTACGATACTTGGGGGTAGTGAGCGACGAGGAGAAGTACAAGCTAATGGACGGAGCGTTGGCCCTCATACTCACATCTGAGGTGAGGGAGAACCAATAGTGGTGAAGGAAGCCATGGCTAGGGGTACTCCTGTCATAGTGGGTAGGAAGGCTGAGGTCTTGCCCACGATAGTCAAGGACGGGGAGAACGGGTTTGTGATATCCGACTGTGAGGACTTGAGAGAAGCTGTGGAGAAGCTTAAGAATGGGAGAGTGAGGGAGGAGATATCTCGGAGGAACCTCGAATTATCTAAACAGTGGAGGTGGTCTGCAATAGCTAAGAAAACCCTCGAGTACTACAGTACATTGCTTTCAGGGATGGAACAAAAAGTTTCAGGTAGTGCGGGGACGGGGATTTGAACCCCGGATGGCCTACGCCAGCGGATCTCTTACTGGGTCTTGAGTCCGCCCCCTTGGACCAGCTCGGGCATCCCCGCACATGGAAAACTATTCGAGGGATCTAAAAAGGGTTTCTGAATCTCACATCTTCTTCAAGACGAGAGAGGTTAAGGTCGACTCGACACCTTTGACTGACCTTATGTTCTCAATTATATTGTTGAGTTCTGTGGGATCCCTGGCCTCTACCTTAGCCACTATATCATAGTCTCCTGAGATTTCCATGACCTCCTTTATTCCTGAAATTGAGGCTAGCCTTCTGGTAACAGAGGTTGTGTAGACGTTAGAGGCACACTTGATGGAGATGACTGCCTCTATCCTGTCTGGAGGCCTCGGCTTCAGGACCTTCCCAGTCACCTCTTCTGCTATTTCCAGGAGATCCACGTCTCTGAAATACCTTGTGGTCTGGCTGGACTTTATCTTGGCAAGGACTAACTCCAGTTCCCTCTCTTCCAACTTCACTCCCAACCTCTCAAACCTATCCTTCAATGCATGCTTACCAGTGTATTTATCTATCACGTAATCCCTAGATCTTCCGAAGACTTCTGGAGGCATGAACTCATACGTCCTGGGGTCGGTGAGTACTCCAGCCACATGTATTCCAGCCTTGTGTACAAAGGCGTAATCTCCAGTGATCGGGAAGTTGGGAGGCATCGGAATTCCGCTGTACTTTTCGACCAGTGATGCGACCTTGCTCAACCCCTCTAACTTGACCACGTCCAAGTTGAAGTGGTACTTCAGCGCAGCGGCGACTGCCTGTAGGGGGACTATCCCCACCCTCTCCCCCAGCCCGTTTACGGTTGCGTGAATTATGGTTGCACCGCCCTCAACTGCAGCTAACGCGTTAGCTACCGCCATCCCTAAATCATTGTGGGCGTGAATATCGTACTCTACTCCAGGAACCTCCTTAACCAAGAAGGAGAAGAGCTCCTTGGTCTTGGTAGGATAGAGTATCCCGACAGTGTCAGCTATCCCTATCCTGTCGGCTCCCGAGTCCCTGGCGGTCTTTATCACCTTGACCAGGTAGTCCAGGTCCGTCCTAGTGGCATCCTCCGCTGTGAACCTGATCTTCACTCCGTGGGATTTCGCATAGCTCACAGCCTCGGCGATTACGTTAAGGGCCTCCTCCCTCGTGGTCTTAGTCTTAGCCTTGAGGTGAATGTCGCTGACCCCATAAAATATGGCTATCCTGTCTGCCTCGACCTCGTTCACTATCTCTATGTCCCTCTTAACTGCCCTACTGTGGGCCAAGATCTCGGAGGTTAACTCTCCCTCCCTTTTGAGCTTAACTATTCTCTTTATTCCCTCGTAAATGTCAGGTGAGACGGCAGGATGTCCTGCCTCTATCATGGCGACCCCTATCTCAGAAAGGGCCTTAGCTATCTCCACCCTCTGCTCTACACTGAAGACGACACCTGGGGTCTGTTCCCCTTCCCTGAGGGTGGAGTCTAAGATTCCTACCTTCATTAGACGCACCTAGCCGTTCTAAACCGGTAAGTTACTTATTAATAGTATTGTAAAACAATGGTTAGATCTTCGAACTAAGAGAGGGAACTTAAGATGAGTTCTCTTACATTCTCAAGTCCTATCTTTGGGGCATATTTTTCTATTATTGCCGTCAGGAGGTTAAAGAAGTCCGGATTCTTCTTCACCTGGTCCATGTGATTGGCATAAACGAAAATGATGGACGAGCGTATATTGCTGTTCCTCCTCAACTCTCCCTCAAGTTCACTGAGCATTTCCTCCAGAGAGCCCAAGTTTATCCTACTCCTATAGTTTCTCAGCCTCACGAACTCCTCTTGATCTAGGATGGACATATCTCACACCGGCTCGACTATACTTGCTATTCCCGACCCCTTAATAACGTCTGTCAGCCTATCTAGTCTATTCACGTTGGTCACCAACACCCTTATCCTCGACCGCTCCACGATCTTCATGGCCATTGGGTCCAGTAGTTCGTAGGTCCCAGCCTTGACCGACTGCGACGTCTCAAGTATCCTCTTGAGTTCTGCAGTAGTTACCCTGGGGAGCAACTTGGCCTCTGGGTTCAGCCTGGGGTCACTGTCGTAAACACCCTCCACCGTGGTGGCTATGACCAGGTAATCGGCAACAGTGGCCTCAGCCACAAGTGCTGCCACTGCAGCCGTGGATTGACCTGGCTGGAACCCTCCAGTTACCACCACCTTTCCCTGGGACCAGTACTCTATGAACTGCTCCAGGCTCTCAGGCACCCTCCCGTAGGCTAGGTCGTTGAGGGCCATAGCCACCAGGAACGCGTTCAGTCTGGACACCCATATACCCATCAGATCCAGGCTAGCTTCGTTGAGCCCAAGTGACCTACCCATGGAAATATACTTCCTCGCTGTGGAGCCTCCTCCGGTAACTACTGCGACCCTGTTACCCCTCTCCACCAAACCTCTCACTGCCCTCGGAAGTAGGGACTTGTCTCCCTCGTCGTCGAAATACTTCCCAGTAACCTTTATGACGAGTTTCATCAGGAAAACTTAGAAAACTAGTAAAAACTTAAACGGTATAGTCGTCTGGGAGCTTGTGCCTAAAGTACTTCCCGGTCCCGGGATCTTTGAATAGACCTATCTTCACTCCCTTCCTTCCCTTGAGAGCTAGAGTCCAGGCCTTCTCTGGAGTCAGATCCATCTCCTTCCCCCCAGGCGTCTTAACCTTAACGGCCTTCTTATAGGTCATAGGCATCAAGTTTAATGGTGTAGGATTAAGGTTATAAACCTTTCCATGAGTAACGCAATTGATAATACCATGAGTTAATCAATGACTGATGCTGAAGGACTTCTTCAATCAACACAGCTCGTGTTTCCACCATCCAACAATAGGGTAGAACCTGTGATGTAGGAACCGTACTCTGACGCCAGGAAGGGGAGAGGGAACCTAAGTCCTCTTTGGGGTCCCCTGTCCTACCCAGGGGAATGGGATCCAACACTTTCTCCTTCCATACGGTCTCGAAGGGTACGCCCATCCTCTCTGCCAACCTGGAGAGCGTCCTCTTGGCTCCTCTGTTGGAAGCTGCCCATCAGTATCACGTTAGAGGTTATGTTATACTTTCCGTAGTCCCTGGAGAGGATCTTAGCCAGCTGT
>Ga0074076_100106_pt1 | contig 15846 bp, 17 predicted proteins | sample YNPg_D_FD_63713 | JGI IMG/M metagenome (GOLD analysis project Ga0074076, IMG submission 63713) | Hot spring microbial communities from Beowulf Spring, Yellowstone National Park, Wyoming, USA - YNP_Beowulf Spring_D v2 (version 2) | ecosystem: Environmental > Aquatic > Thermal springs > Hot...
GTCGATCTCTTCAGACGATTATCCAGCGCTTGTTCCCATCGTGCTGTTTTTACTGCAGGGTGATCATCGCAAACTTCGTTGCAGACATCCTTTACTCCGTTTTAGACCCTAGAATCAGGCTAGGTGGTTCTAAATGAGCGAATCCAGCGTTAAGCGGTTGTTCGCAGAGCTACTTTTCCAAAATAAGCTAACCGCTTTTGGTTTTGTTTTCTCTTCTTTCTTTCTTGTTCTTGCCTTTATTGAAGGTGTTTTTTAGAGGTAGACTTGCTCCGTACAACCCTTATGCGTTTAATCTTTTGCAAGCTAACCTTCCGCCAAGCTTTTCACACTTTTTTGGTACAAACTTCGAGGGTCAGGACATTTTCTCGCGCGTTTTGGCGGCTCTTCCGATAGACATGGGTTTACCACTTGCCGTGGTTTTTGTTGCATCTTTAATCGGTTTGCTTTCCGGTTCAATTGCGGCGTTCTTTGGTGGGTTACTTGATGAGGTCATTGCGCGCTTAACGGACATTTTTCTGGCTTTTCCCACAATAATTATGGCGCTTGCTATAGCAGCAACCCTTGGACCGAGCCTTTTTAACGCGTTCTTGGCTCTTCTTTTTGGTGTGGTGGCCGCCTTATGCTCAGGCTTGTAAGAGGAAGAGCTCTTGAAGTGGTAAGTCAAGACTTCATTGCCGCCTCAAAAGCGTTGAACACGCGCTTTTACTATATTCTATTGCGAGGAATAATACCAAACGTTTTGCCATCTGTCATTGTTTACGCGACAATGGATGTGGGCACTGCGCTTCTAAGCCTTTCTACGCTTGGATACTTGGGTCTCATTTCTCCAAATACACCAGAACTTGGTCAAATGGTTTCTTCGATCAGCAATAACCTTTACACCTATCCTTGGGAAGCGCTTCTTCCTGCGGCTATTGTTTTTCTTATGGTTCTGAGTTTCAGCTTTCTTGGCGATGGTTTAAGAGAACTACTCGATGTAAAAGTGAGACCTCACATATTTATCCGAGAGAAAGTTGAAGATGTTTAAAAATCAAAAGCTTTTGGAAATTTCTTAAACAAGTGGCATGCAACAAACTGATCATCAGAAACCTTGTAAAATGGGGGATGCGTCGTGCGGCATTCCTCCATCACAAATGGACAAATTCTGCTATACACACACCCAGTAAACGATGGCTGGTGCTCCATAACAAGACGCTCTGATAATGGCTGTGGGCTGTCAAGAAGGTTTGACACAAGTTCCTGTGTGTAGGGATGTTTTGGTTCCGTCACAATTTTTCTTGCGCTTCCTATTTCTACCATCTTTCCGTAAAACAAAACGAGAATTCGTGTAGACATGTACTTTAAAACATTAAGATCATGCGAAATAAAAAGGTAAGAAAGCTTGAGCTCTTTTTTGAGCTCCTTTAGCGTGTTGAGAACCTGAGCTTGTACTGAAACATCAAGGGAGCTAGTGGGCTCATCCAAAATCAAGAGCTTTTTCGGTACCACCAAAGCTCTTGCAAGGCTCACACGTTGCTTTTCACCGCCGCTAAGCTGCCTTGGATAAGCGTCAAGCACGCTTGGTCTTAACCCAACAAGTGGCACGATATGTCTTATTCTTTCTTCGTGTAAAGAGCGTTCAACGCCTGCGGCCACCAAGGCCTCTCGGATAATTTCTCTGACCTTAAGACGTGGGTTGAGCGAGCTTGTAGGATCCTGAAACACAATTCCAACGTTTTCTCTGAGCTTTGCCACGCTATTACCGTCACGAAAGTTTATAACTTCACCCATCAACTTAACAGTGCCTGAGGTAGGTTTGTAAAGGCCTACCAACACCTTTGCGATCGTCGACTTTCCAGAACCCGTTTCACCAGCGACACCAAGCGTTTCTCCTTCGTTCACAAAAAAGGAAATACCATCAACCGCACGTATAACAGCGCGCTTTCCCCAAAATCCGCCTAGTCTAAAGTGAACCCGTAGGTCATTCACCTCAAGTATTTTTGTCGTCATAAAGCCAGCACCTGACTAATCCTCTGCCATGCTGTACAAGTTGGGGCTCCTTTTCTTCGCATATTTTCATTTTGTTCGGACAACGGGGATTAAACTTGCAACCGTTTGGTAGTCTTTTTAAATCAGGAGGTTCTCCAGGAGGCACCTGAAGTGGTGGCGCGTCTTCAAAACCTGTTGGAACGGCGGAAACAAGCGCTTTTGTGTAAGGGTGAAGTGGAAGTTTTAAGACGCGTTTTGCATCTCCTTCTTCTAAAATCCTTCCTGCGTACATCACGTATATTCTGTCGCAGATATTGGTTGCAAGCGGAAGGTCATGGGTGATTATGATCATCGTGACTTTATACTTTTGGTTGAGCTGCTTAAGCAGCTTGAGAAGTCTGCTTTGTACGTATGCGTCAAGCCCAGTAGTGGGTTCATCCAACACGAGAAGCTTAGGTCTTTGAATTATTGCCATTGCTATTGCCACTCTTTTACGCATGCCACCCGAAAGCTCATGCGGATATTTTTCTAAGACCGCTTCTGGTTGGGAGATGCAAAGCTCTTCGAGCAGTTTGAGCACTTGATTTCTTGCGTTTGTTGGGTCATATCTTGTTTTTTCGTGTTTCGAAATTGCCTCAAAAGCTTCAAGAAGCTGAAAGCCTACTTTGTAAACAGGATTAAGCGCCTCAACTGACTCCTGAAGGACTATGCTCATTTGCGCGCCGCGAATTTGTGCAAGCTCATTTTGTGAAAGTTTTAAGAGGTTTTTTCCTTCAAAAACGATTTCACCAGTTCTTATAGTGGCTGGTGGGGTGTCAAGAAGACCAAGGATCGCAAGTCCAAGTGTCGTTTTACCTGATCCAGACTCGCCAACAATTCCCACAACCTCACCGCTCTTTACCGCTAAAGAAACATCATTCAACACCCTTACATGGCCGTCTAAACTTACATAATCTACCGTAAGATGATTTACAGAAAGCAAAGTTTGTGAATCGTGTTCACCCAATTCGCTATTCTGTGAAACAAGTGACATGAATTTCGACCTTGTTTTGTCTAAACCTCCGTTTCTTACACATGGCAATGAGCGCAAAAATTTATTTCTTGCGATGTTTGAAATGTCGAAAATCAAACACGCTTTTTGTACCGTGTTTGTAGCCAAGACCTCAAAAAGTTGAAAGAGCGCTCGACTTACAAAAATTTAAAAATTGACTTTGCGTATGCACACACAAGATGAGCTTTTAAAGAATGATAAATGGAAAGCTCCTAGGGACGAATCCGTATTAAGCTAAAACAGCCTTTTGTTGAAAACAGCAAAACGTGTAAAAAAGGCTTATCACCACCCTTTTACATATACAAAGCTAATGAAGATCAGACGATTTTCCGAAATGTCAAAGGAAGAAGTGAGTAGACTTTTGGATCGCGGATCAAAAGACGCACAGCAAATAAAAGCCAGCGTGAGCTCGATCATAAAAAGAGTTGAAGAAGAAGGCGATCGTGCTTTATTCGAGTTAGAGCGTGAGCTCGATTCATGTGAATTAAGCTCACTGAATGTAAGTGAAAAAGAGTTTGAAGAAGCTGAGCAAAACCTTGACCCTGCGCTCAAACACTCGATAGAGCTTGCGATCGAAAACGTAACATCTTACCAAAAGAGACTTCTTCCTCCTTCACTTTGGCTTGAAAGCTTTGGTAATGGGATAATCGCGGGCGAAAAGGTGAGCGCGATTGAAAGCGTAGGGCTTTACGTGCCGCGTGGAAAGGGAAGTTTTCCATCCGTGATGATAATGCTTGGCGTTCCAGCGCGCGTTGCTGGCGTAAAAAGGATAGTCGTTGCAACACCGCCAGATCGCTATGGAAAAGTTGACGAAAAGGTGCTCTATGTGTGTAAGAAGCTTGGGATAAAAGAAGTTTACACACTTCCAAAAAACATAGGTAAGGGTGTTCGAAACGTTGATTTTAAGCTCGCACTCACAGATGAAACGTTGAACTATCTTTTGGCCTTGAGAGACATTGGTCTTTTGTCAAAAGAAGAAATCACAGTAGGAAAGAGTCGTGTGAGACCCTTCGACGTTGTGCTACGGTTAGTGCCACAACCGTCGTCTTTATTGGACTTAAAAGGCGTGTCCTGCGTCGTAATCGAAGTGGAAGGCGTAGACAAAAGAGGAAAAGTAAAGAAACACAAGCTTTTTGTCGCGATGTCTCACGAAGAGGCTTATACCAAACACAAAGTGAACGCAACGTCTTACCTTACAGGTGTTGGCGCCGCGGCCGGCGCCTTGCTCATGCTTAGTGGCAATCGCACGCCTTACGGCGTTTTGTCGCCAGAAGAGCTAGACGCAAAAAGGTATTTCGAAATCCTTAAGGAGCTAGGCGTGTGTTTAAGCCATCTAGTGAGCGACGGAGAAATCGTGACACAACCAAAGCGTAACAAGGGTCGCAAAATTTAGTCTTGTTACAGTTGTAACACTTTTGAAAATTGCGTGCGCTTTTTGGATGTGTTATTACACCGTATGCTGAACGTAAAAAGTGACAAGGCGTCATGTTCGGTGATTTTGTGCACTTGTATTCGAGACTGTGTCACCAAGCGAAAAACTACCAATCTTCGAAGTTTTTCCAAGTTTTGCTCACCGCAAGTCTGAGCACGGGGTCTGCGATCGAGTATCCTTCCTTATTCTTTTCGACAAAGCCATACTTAACGAGCTGCTTTAGCGCCTCATTAAACTGCCTTTCTGAAGTGTCTACATTTGCCCTCACAAATCTAAAGATATAAGACCAGCTCGCGCTACCTTGCGCAAGCGACTGTAATATTGGTAAATAGTATTTACCTCTAAGTTTTTTCACTTCTTCAAGTTCGAGCATCGCGGCATTCTTTATTATTTCCTTTGTGCTTAACCCTTTCAGTTTGTAGTTGCCGTAATGCGCAAGCCAGCCGACTATTCCATCCAAAGCTTCAACCACTTTTTCAAGCTCTTTAGGCGGATCAACACCACAAGCGTAAAAACCTTTGTTCAAGAAGTCCAAGGAGCGCTCCTTCGACAGCCTTTTTACTTCAACTCGGCTTACTGCTCTTCCAAAAAGGTAAGCCGATGGGTCACGCTCTCCCAAAAAATCCTCAAGCAAACCCACCTGTGAACCAGTTAGCACAAACCGAACGTGTTTGTTATAGTCGTAAGAGTGAGCAATAGCCGCTTGAAGCCTTTTGTAACCTCTTGCTTCCTGCACTTCGTCAAGAGCAATCGTGAACACCACGCGTTCGCTTGACGCGTAGTCTTCAAAAAGGTCAAAAAGCGCTGAGAGCGTCATCGATTGCTCAACCCCTCTTTCAAAAACCACACCGAAAGGTCCCACGCTAATTCCGCGAATTCTTTCACTCAAAAACTGCCAGAGCCTTTTTATTCTTGATGAGTTGAGCGCTTTTTCAAACCTTTTGAATAGCTCTCTAGCTGAAGGGTTTGGTCCTGTTTCTCTCAAGTCCACAAGCATACCGGGTTTGTCACTAAGAAACACCGAGACCACCGATGACTTGCCAACTCTTCTAATTCCTGTGACGACTGTTATCGGTAGCTCTACACTCTTTTCCAAAAAAGCGAGTTCCTCCTCTCTGTCGTAAAGGTCTTTCCTTTGGGTTTTCACGTTTAAGCTAAAATAATCTGGGTCACAACTGAGGGTACCCACAGTAACTGTGGGTACCCTCAGTAAAATATAAACATTTGTTTTTAGCGTGCGAATTGGAAGGTAGAGGTAAACTACCCCGCCCTTACGGACGGGGCTTTGGGGTTTCCAGTGGTCTTTTCGGCGCACCTTCATCTCCCCTTCAGGGTGTTTACTTACCCCCGACCCGTACCTCTCGTTAAGGCACGGGCTATGTTCACTGATTCAAGTCACGGTTGTACTTGAGGCCGCACTTAGGACAGTGATATTCTCTTCCTTCAACGTGGGTAACATACCCACACTTGTGACTGGTGCTTTCAGGGAACATCCCCAATCTTTTTAATCTTAAATTCGTATTTATACTTAACCACCCCGCCCTCACGGACGGGGTCTCTGGTGGTGAAAGATGAAAACCGAAGGTGTAAAACTGTTACTCAATCATTATGGTCAAACCTAACCACCGTGGGTTCCCAAAACCTTAAGACGCGCTTTACGGGTGCTGAAAAATGTTTTGACCATCTCACGGAGTTTGTCGCTTTGTATCATGGTTTAAAGCGCAACATGAAAGATGCGTTCACGCTTTTTGGTGCGACGAAAAAACTTATCACGCGCCTTTTACATTTTCAATCGATGAAAATCAGACGATACACCGAGATGACAAAAGAAGAAATACACGAATTGCTGAGTAGGCACCCCAAGAATCTTGACGAAATCAAAGACAGCGTGGCCAAGATCATAAAAAGAGTGAGTGAAGAAGGAGACCGCGCGTTATTCGAGTTAGAGCGCGAGCTTGACCACTGCGAGCTAACCACTTTACGCGTGGAAGAGCGAGAGTTCGAAGAGGCCGAAAAGGCGGTTGAGCCTGAGCTTAAGCGTTCAATAGAGCTTGCCATCGAAAACGTGAAGAACTACCAAAAAAGGCTTCTTCCACCCCCAATTTGGCTTGAAAGCTTTGCGAATGGAATAATTGCGGGCGAAAAGGTGAGCGCGATACAAAGTGTCGGACTTTACGTCCCGCGAGGGAAAGGAAGCTTCCCCTCTGTGATGATAATGCTCGGCGTTCCCGCGCGCGTCGCCGGTGTGAAAAGAATCGTTGTCGCAACGCCACCAGAGCGCTCAGGAAAGGTCGACGAGAAGGTTCTTTTCGTTTGTAACGCGCTTGGAATCAAAGAAGTTTACAAAATGGGCGGTGCGCAGGCGATAGCGCGCTCGCTTTGGGAACACAATCGATCAAAAAAGTGAGTAAGATTCTCGGACCAGGTAGCGCGTACGTAAACGTCGCAAAGCAGCTACTTGCGGGTCGTGTGGACATTGGGCTTATCGCAGGACCTAGCGAGTCTGTGGTGGTTGCGGACGAAACGCAAAATCCGCTGAACGTGGCGCTCGACCTGTTACAAGAGGCGGAGCACGGACCAGACTCCACCTCTTTGCTACTCACCACTTCACAAACTCTGGTTGAAGAAGTGCGAAAAGAGCTCGAGCAAATCCTTTCACAATTGGACGAGCCTAGAAAAGGCTTTGTGGAAACCGTTTTGAAAGAAAGAGGGGGAGCGATCGTTTTTGAGACGATGGAGGAAATCGTAAACTTCGTGAACGAGTTTGCGCCAGAGCACTTGGTGCTAGACGTGAAAGACGCTTTCTCTTTGCTACAAAAAATCGAAAATGCAGGAGAAATTCTTATTGGACCAAACACCCCGATTTCTGCTGGTAACTATATAGCAGGGCCTAACGCTGTGCTACCCACAGGTGGTTTTGCGAAAAGCATGTCTCCTCTTTCTGTAAGGGACTTTTTGAAAACCACATCGATCCTTTCGCTCTCAAGTGATGCGCTACTTTTTTACAAGGAGCACATAGAAAGGCTTGCGAAATCCGAAGGCTTTCCACTACACGCGCTTTCCGCAGTAAGAAGAGTGCCAGTTTACGAAGACTCAAAAGGTGAGTTTAGAGTTTTGAGCGCAAGCGAACGCTCGATATCTGTTGTGCGAGAATCAAGAGAGTCAAAGGTTTCGCTCACAATTTACGCTGGCGAGCGGGACTTGAACCTAAAGGCGAATATAAGCACGCCTCTTGAGTTCTTAAATCACATGATAGAAACGATCGCTTGGCGATCTGGCTTTAACATAAGAGTGAGTGTGAATTTAGAAGGCTACAAGCTTATGCACGTGGTCGCCGAGGACACTGGAATCACCATGGGCTACGCTTTTTACCAGCTTGTGCAAAGAGGATTTAGCAAAGGAATTGAAGGTTGTGGCAGTTCTATCGCGGTGATAGACGAGGCGCGCGCGAGCGTTTCGCTGAGCTTTGAAGGAAGGTCGCTTTACGTTTCAAACCTTAAGACGAGCTTTGAGCGAGTGGAGGACATGCTTTCAGCGGACCTTCACAACTTCTTAAGCGGTTTTGCGCAAGGCGGAAGGTGCACTCTACACGTGGTGGTCGAAAGCGGAAGCGATCCGCACCACGTGTGGGAGGCGGTTTTCAGAGCTTTTGGGGAAGCGTTAAGAGAGTGCTTCAAACAAAACAGCTTTAGGAGAGGCACGACACCTGGTGTCAAAGGTGTATGATTTCAAAACATAATTATGATTTTTGGTATTATTGTTATATTTATCCTGGTTGTATAGAATTTTTTAAAAAAATTTATAAGAAAGGCGAATAATTTTGAAGTATGGGAAGTAAGGTATTTGTAAGAGAAGCCACTGGGCTTGTAAAAAAGGCTTCACTTCTTGATGCGGTGGCGCTTAATGTCGTGAACATGAGTGTAGGAGCGGTTTTTCTCGCTTTTCCGCTTTACACAATACTTCTACCTTCTGTGAACGGGCTTAATCTCTTCTATTGCTCGATTATCGCGTGTGTTTTGTCAATTCCTCAGGCTGTGGTTTACACAATGATGTCCTTAAGAATCCCACGCACTGGTGGTGACTACGTATGGGTTTCAAGGACGCTTGGTCCACTGATTGGTGGTACGCTTGCTTTTGCCGGAACCGCGATGATGATGCTCGCCTTTAATGCGCTCGACGTGCTTTATGGTGTGATGGCGCTTGGCTCTTCCGCGAGTTTGCTTGGCGTAAGCTCATTGAGCAAACTCGCAACACCAGGAGGTGCGCCGCTACTACAGTTTCTGATAGGAGCCTTCTTTTGCGTGTTTGTTATCGCGCTTAATGTTCTAAAGCCTAAAGCGGGAATCAGGCTTGTGAGCGTGTTTACCATCGCCGGAGTTTTGAGCCTTGTTGCGGCAATCTCAGTTCTTCTTTTTTATGGAAGACAAGGTGTGATCGCTTGGGTAAATTCGCTCGGTTTGAGCTATCAAACTCTTACATCATCTTACACGGGCTCCGCATTCAGCTTGGGTAACACGATGCTGTTCACAACCTTTTTTGCGATTTACGTTTACCCCTTTCTTTTTGGCGCGCCTTCGATCGCGTCAGAACTCAAAGGAAAGAGCGCGATAAAGTGGAACATTCCTCTTTCTTATCTTTTTGTGTCAATTCTTGTCACACTCGGTTTTTTCGTTCTTTACCAGGTTGCAGGCTTTCGTTTTGTTCAAGCGGCGATGAGCAACCCAACACTCGTAAATCAGTACTCCTTTAACCTTTGGACGCTCGCTCTGGGCGTTTCTAAAAACTTCATCGTGTCTTTGACAATCGCAATCGGGGTGATCCTTTGGAATCTCGCACCAGCGGCTTTTGGGTTTATCTCCACTCCTCGATATTTCTTCGCTCAGGCTTTTGACAGATACCTTCCTAGCTTATTTGCCTACGTGAGTCCGAAGTACGGTTCGCCAGTTTTCGCGCACCTTTTTGACCTTTTTGTGACGCTCGGCGTTCTCGGAATTGCCACGCTTTACTACAACTCTATACTCTTTATAGGCTACTCCACTCTCTCCTCAATAGTTTACTTTGCGGTGGTCGGGCTTTCCGCCGTGGTTTTCGCTTTGAAAAAAGAAAAAGGTAGGGCAAAGACCACTTTGGCGGTTTGTGGCACGCTAACCTTTTCGGTTCTCGTTTACTACACGTACAATCTTTTAAGGTACTACCAGATTTGGGGTGGTAATCCGTTTTCTTTTGCGTATGTGGCCACAGTTCTTACGCTTGGTGCGCTGATTTACTTTGTGTCGAAGAGCTATCACAAAAAAAGAGGAATTGATATCTCGCTCGCTTTTAAAGAGATACCACCCGAGTAAAATGTCGCTTGAACAACGCGTAAAAGAAGCGCTTTCACGCTGCGCGCCTTGGTTACGAATAAAACAACTAAGATTTATCAAAGAAGGCTGGGAAAACTACGTGTTTGAGCTCAACCGAAGGTACATCTTGAAAATTCCAAGGTCGAAAACAGCTTTCGAAAAGCTCAAAAAAGAAGCGTGTGTTTTGCAAAGCCTTTGTTTTTTAGAGGTCCCAAAAAAGGTGTGCGAAACCAAGGGTGTTTTGGTTTATCGAAAAATACAAGGTGTCACAGCTTCTCAAGCAAGCAAAAAAGAGCTAGCAAAACTCGCACCTGAGTTTACTGATTTGCTAAGCCGCGTGCACTCTGTAAAGCCTCCTTCCTGTGTGGCAATTTACGACAAAGAAGCCTGGAAGAAAAGGGTGATAAGGGAGTACACGCGCCTTCTTCTTTCTTCAAAAAGGGTTGTTCAAACAGAGCTCGTTTTAAAAGCCAAAAAGCTTGTTTATACTACTGAGCTCAGTTTTACTCCAAAGTTCATACACGGAGATATAGACGAGCGTAACATAATACTCAGAAAAAATAGAATTGTAGGAATCATAGACTGGGGAGAAGCGATGGTTGGGGATATAGCGCTCGACTACGCTGGACTGTTTTTCAGTAAAACGCTGGGTGCGCGCGTTTTAAAACTGCAAAAAGAGGAAAAGTTTTCAAAAATCGTTCCACGTGTTCGCTTCTATTACACACTTGTTCCGCTTTACTGGATTTCTTACGGAATTAAGCGCTCAGACACAAGCCTTACGAAAAAAGGTGTGGTTGAGCTACAAAAAAGGTTACAAAAAGTTTAAATTAATTATATTTTCATAAATGAAATAATTGAACAATTAAATCGAGCGGTTGCTGATAGTTACATTCTTTATTTAAATTACAAAAGGTATCACTGGAATGTGAGCGGTGCGCTCTTTAGGGAACTACACCTTTTGTTTGATGAACACGCAAAGCGAATGCTTGAGACGGTGGACGATTTTGCTGAAAGAGTTAAAGCGCTTGGTGGCGATGCGATTGGCGCGGTAAACGAAGTAATAGAGTTATCCGATCTAAAAAGCGCAAAAAGCGGTATGAGCGCAAGGGAAATGATTGAGCAAGCTATACAAAATCACGAAAAGCTTATTGCGCGATTTAAGCAAGCGATTAAGCTTTGTGAAAGCGCAAACGATCCAGGCTCTATGGATCTTTTCACAAGACACATACAGTTACACGAAAAGATGCGCTGGTTTCTCAAGGAGCACCTTGAGAAGGATTCTCTTTTAGACTCCTAATTTTTTCCATGAGTTTGAGGTACTTTTGGTAAATCTGCATTCCTTTTTGTGTTATTTCCGCAATCGTTCTTGGTCCATTTAGCGTAAGAACGACTCTTGTTCTCAGGTATCCTCTTGCGCTTAGCCTTTCAAGGTGGTTGCTCAGGCTTCCCTTGCCTATACCCGTGAGTTTGAGCAAATCGCTAAAACTAAGCCTTTTATTAAGCGCAAGAGAAATCACGATAAGAAGCCTCACCGAAGATTTGAGTGTGGAATCTTCTAAAAACTCCGCAAACTCTTTGATCGCTTGTGTTACGAGCTCATCACTCAAGCTGCACCAACTCTTCTGGCGCTTCGTAGAGCGCGTAAAGCGAGGAGAAAACCCAGATAAATGTTGTGATGCACCAAGAAATTGCCAAAAAGGAGTGCGAAGAAAGCATAGAGTAGTAAACACTCAGCGAGTCAGAAACCAAAAAAGATGCGTTGCTGAGTAGTCCTTCAAAAGGAATTTTTAAAAAAGCGCTTTAAAGAGGTTCACAAGCGGCACAGAAAGTAGCAGTAAATAGTAAACCGAAAGCACGCGTGACCCGAAAAAGTGAAAAAGAAGCGGGATGGCAATAAAAAACGAAATCCAAAAAGCTACGAAAAACCACCTGTAGTAAGATCTTTGTTCACCAAAAACGCTTCTTTTGAGTATCAAAGTTCTGTACGCCTTAGAAAAATTGACCCAGGTGGCGTAACCCGCAAGACCTCCCACAAGCGTGTATCCTAAATAAAACGCTATATCCGCGTTTTGCGAAACAAAAGAAAGGATAAGATAAGGAAGAAAAACGAACCAAAAGAAAGCGAACGCCCAAATCGCGTAGTAAACTCCCCACGCCCTTCTTAAAACGTACCTTTGAAACGCTATCGCGCGCTTTCCCACTCTTTCCATTTCGCGCGTAACCGCTTCTAGCTCGTCTTCAGACACGTGCACCAACCATGTTTAAAAGTATTTAAAAATTATCAGAGTTGCCTCATCTACTCAACACTTCTTGGCTTGATTCTGCCCAACAAATAAGCGTCTATCAAAAGAAGGGCGAAAGTCCATGTGTCAAGAGAAAGCGCAAGGTAGTAGCTATCGAGTGTAGCGCTACTCGGATTGGTAAGAATAATAAGGACAGGGAATCCAGAGTACCCGCTGTAAAGCAAACCCACTATCGCGGAGTAGGGTGATGCGTATAAAAGCGCCTTTGGTAACGAAGTAAAAAGCTGCGAAAACCCAAAGCCGAATCCCAAGATAAGTGGAATGAAGCTTACGAAAGACTGGTTCTTGAGTCCCAAGTAGTTTATGAGAACTAGAACTAAGAGGGTGGCAAAAGCGCACATGAACACCGAAGAGAAAGCGGCAACCGCAATCACCAAAAGGGGTTTTGCAGGCGGGATGTTTATTTGAAACCTGTAACTGAACAACGTGTAGGTTGCGGCAACAATAAGCACGCTGAGCACCAAGCCCACTATAGCTGAAGAAAGCACAAAATTCGCAAAGTATTTTTTGGGAGTGAGCCTTGTAAACCTGAAAGAGTAAGCGAGAGAGTGCGTCGAAAAGATAAGAGAGAAAGAAAGCGAAATCGCAAGACTAGCAAGAGTGTAAAGGTTGATCACCGCATACCAAGAAGAGGTGTAGCCCACGATCGCTTGGTTGGGCAACTTTGGAAGAGAGGATGAAAACACAAACGCGCCTAGCACCAAATAAAAAACCATAAAAAGCACACCCCAGCCCCACAACGGCCTGTTTTTCAAAAGCGACCTTGCGAAACGAGTAAACAGCATTCACGCCACCTCCTCTATTATTCTGTTAAAGCTTGTGGCGTTTTTGAGCGCAACCTCACCACTTCCTTTGGTTATCGAAAAGCTGCCTATACTTGTTCGTATCAAAACGAGCGAGTTTGGTAGCTCGCCACGCGATATGTAAAGCGTGTCGAGGTCTTGCACACTAAACGGTCCATAAATCGAACCTTCGAACACAAAGTAAAGCGTCCAGTCAGAAAACTTTCTCAAAATATCGAATTCGTGCGTCACGAGTACAACTTCTTCCGTGAATTCGTGTAGCTTTCGGGTTGACCCTTCTATTCTGGTCGACGTTTTCGAACGGCTCGTCAAAGAGAACGAGCTTTGGCTTTGGCGCAAGCGCCATTATATTTCCGAACATCTTCGCTTGTCCAGAACTCAGCTCGTGTATTTTCTTGTTCAAAATCTCTTCGAGCTCAAAGTGTTCGACCAAGCTCAAGTACTCGGATTTGTCCACGCCTTTGAGCTCCGAAAACACTTCGATCAGCTCTTTTACGCTTGCGCTGAAAAGCCTGTACACCTCAGGCAGGTTCACCGAAACCCTTGTTTCTCCTCTTATTGTTCTCACATCTGAGCCAAATACTCTTACCACGCCGTGTGTGATCGGCGCAAGCCCTGTGACCGCTTTAATGAGTGTGGATTTTCCAGAACCGTTTGGTCCAACCACCGCAACTCTTTCACCTTCTTCTACACTGAGGTTGACATCTTTTAGCGCAAGCTTTCCGCTTTCGTATTTCACGCTGAGCTCTTTGATTTCTAGCATAATTCTTTGTGTTCTTAGTGGCTTATAAACCCCCGAAAGAAGTTCAAAATTTGAACCTTTGTAGAACGAGCCTAGTCCACACCGCGTAATTTTCGGGATTCTTGTTTACCTCCTTCCTTAACTCTTCGAGCGAAATCCACTTGACTTCTGCGGCTTCATTTGGGTCGGGCTTCACCTCACCGTCGTAGAGTCCAACAAGAACGTGTAAGAATTCGTGTTCGGTCATCCCGTTACTCACAGGTTCTTTGTAAATCATCTGACCCACTTCTTTAAGCTCGCACTCAAACCCTAGCTCGTCTTTTAGTCTTCTTAGCGCGGCTTGGATGACACCTTCGCCTGGTCTCGGATGACCGTCACAGGCGTTCGTCCAAAGCCCGCCTGAGTGGTACTTGTCTTGCGCTCTTTTTTGTAAAAGCGTTTCTCCGCGAGAGTTAAAGATGAACACGGAAAAAGCCCTGTGCAACCTTCCTCTTCTGTGTGCTTCGTGTTTTTCCAAAACTCCGATTTCGCGGTCGTTTTCGTCAACCAAAACAACCATTTCTGGCACAAGTTTCAGCCTCTTTGTGACAAAGCAACTTTTCGGCGTAACTTAAAGGATTTTCGCAAGCATCTCGACTTACAAAAAACTTATTAAAGTTAAAACGCTGTGGTTTTCGTGTTTGTCGTAGAAATCACCAAATATCTTAAGACGCCAACCGAAGAGCTACGAAAGCGCCACCTTGACTACTTGACCGAGTGCGAAAAACAAGGGAAGTTGCTTTTGGCTGGTCGCTTTCACGATGCTGAAGGTGCGATGATCATTTGGCTCACCTCATCGTTGGAAGAAGCAAAGGCGCTTGCCGAAAAAGACCCTTATGCAAGGGAAAACTGCATAAGCTACACGCTCAGAGAGTGGCACATAACGATTGGCAGAATAACCCAATCACACTGATGTCAAATCAATTCGAAAAGTTTAAATCTTAACGATTAAGCATTTAACTTTATGGTCGAGTACAAGTGGGTGGCTCTTTCAAACACCACAATAGGTGTCCTTATGGGCTCGATAAACGGAACTATCGTTCTTATATCGCTTCCTGTGATATTTAGGGGTATTGGAATAAATCCTCTAAACTCATTTCAATACCTTCTTTGGATCCTTATGGGTTATAACGTGATCACCGCTTCTTTTCTCGTCACCTTTGGCAGGCTTTCCGATATCTTTGGAAGAGTAAGGCTTTACAACCTGGGGTTTGCGGTTTTCACTTTGGGCTCAATCCTTCTTTCTCTGACGCCAGGAAGGGGAGATCAAGGCGCGCTTGAGCTCATCCTTTTTAGGATCGTTCAAGGAATAGGCGCGTCTTTTCTCTTTGCAAACAGCGCCGCTATCATCACCGACGCCTTTCCTTCAAATGAGCGTGGAAAGGCGCTCGGAATAAACCAGATTGCCTCGCTTATAGGTTCCTTACTAGGTTTGGTGCTCGGAGGAATTCTTGCGAACTCAAACTGGCGCTACGTGTTTTTGGTGAGCGTTCCGTTTGGCGTTTTTGGCACAATTTGGAGCTACTCAAAACTCAAAGAAATAGGAAAAATCAACAGAAACCAAGGGCTTGACATCCCTGGTAACGCGCTTTTTGCTGGAGGACTCATCTTTCTACTCCTTGGCGTGACTTATGGGCTCATCCCTTACGCCTCTTACCCGTACGGCTGGTACGACCCATGGGTTATCGCCGCGCTCGTTTTGGGTGCCACAATGCTCGTCGCTTTTCCGTTCGTTGAACGAAAAGTGAAGTACCCCATGTTCAGGCTTGAGCTTTTCAGAATCAGGGCTTTTACCGCTGGTGTGTTCGCTCAGCTATTTTCAAGGTATAGGTTTTGGTGGCGTGATGATCATGCTCATCATCCTTTTACAGGGTATTTGGCTACCACTACACGGGTATAGCTACGAATCCACGCCGTTTTGGGCTGGGGTGTGTACACGCTACCTATGATGCTCGGGTTTGTGGCAACAGGGCCTTTAAGCGGTGCGCTTGCGGACAAATACGGCGCAAGGTTTCTTGCGACGCTTGGCCTTGGAATTGTTGTGGCTAGCTTTGTCGCGCTGAGCGCCCTTCCTTACAACTTCGTGTACTGGAAGTTTGCGCTTATCATTTTCGTGATGGGAGTGGGAAACGGGCTTTTTGCCGCGCCAAACACAACGGCGATTAT
>Ga0074076_100107_pt1 | contig 15544 bp, 17 predicted proteins | sample YNPg_D_FD_63713 | JGI IMG/M metagenome (GOLD analysis project Ga0074076, IMG submission 63713) | Hot spring microbial communities from Beowulf Spring, Yellowstone National Park, Wyoming, USA - YNP_Beowulf Spring_D v2 (version 2) | ecosystem: Environmental > Aquatic > Thermal springs > Hot...
AGGCCCTTAAGGTGCGATACGGTGACATTGTTGCGGTTAATGAGTTAACCTTTGAAGCTGCGGGAGAGGTTTATTGTCTTCTGGGTCCCAACGGTGCAGGTAAGACAAGCACAGTGAAGGCCATAATGGACGCAGTACCTTACGAGGGTAAAGTTGAAGTTTACGGTGTAGATGGTAGGGACCCCAGAGTTAAGGACTTAATAGGTTATGTACCTGAGCAGGTCTCCTTCTTCGAATATATGAAGCCCAAGGAAATAATTGAGTTCATGGCTGCAATGAGAGGACTGAGGGATCTTACCACAGCTCAGAAACTACTTGAGGCCTTCAACCTTTCTCAGGTTGATCAACCACTTTATACGCTCTCAATGGGTACTAGACAAAAGGTGGCCATAGTTCTCGCCCTCATGCACTCCCCAAAGCTCCTCATCCTGGACGAGGCCTTCAATGGTCTTGACGTGTTCTCCGCCAAGTTGCTTAAGGAGATAGTGATCGGCCAGATCAGGTCTGGAGGAACGGTCCTCTTCTCCACCCATGTTATGGAGCTTGCGGAGAAGATGTGCTCCAGGATAGGTATAATAAACAAGGGGATGTTGGTAACGGAGACCACTCCTAACGCCCTCAGAAGCCAGGGAGAGAGCTTAGAGGACTTCTTCCTTTCCACGACAGGACTTGAGGAGAGCCTGAAGGAGGTTTTAAAGGGGCTTGAGTAAGCTCACTGATGCCATACAGAAACAGATTCTATTCTCCGCCTACACCAGTGCAGGGTTTGGGCTTAGGCGTAACTTTAACCTTTCCTCACTCTATAGACAGCAGGCGTTAATGAAGGTTAGCACCACCTTGATTTTCCTCATCCTCACCCTTCCCTCCTTGGCGTTCAGTGACTTCCCCCACCTCTCCACTCAAGTAAGTTCACTGGTACTGAGGGACCTCTATGTGGCCACATTCTTCGCCTTCGCCTTACTTATGAGCTATGGAGTTAACGTGGTCTATGGGCTCAGGAACAGTAACTTGAGAGAAGTTTTGATTCATTTGCCCATGAGTAGAGACGACATGAACAGGGCCCTACTTACCGCGGTGGTGAGGATGTTCGATGTACCGTTTGTGGTGATAATGTTCTTACCTCCAATCATGGAGTTTCTTGTCCTGAGGTCGCCTCTGTTCCTGGTTCAGACGATCCTGCAGTCTGTCTTCTTTCTTTCCCTCATTGTAACCCTGTCCTTCTTTCTGGGGACTAGGGTTGGCTCACCTGGAGTCGTGAGGACAGGAGTCGCTGTAATTATTTTCCTTGCCGCCTTCACCATACCAGAGTTTGCCTTAAACTCGAATACATTATCACCTCTGTTATTACCAGTGGCACCTTTCCTTTTCAGCGAGGGATTGCCGCTCTCCCTTCTCTACTCGGTTGTTATTTCTTTCTTAGCTTATAGGTCTGTTAATGGTTTCTATGCAATTCAAAGGGTGAAACTCTCAGTATCTAGGGCCAAGCTAAAGTTCAGATCTCCTATTTTAGCTCTACTTAAGAAGGAGGCCCTGGGAGCGGTCAAAGTTCCTCAGGCAAGCGGTATAATTGCGGCCCCAGTACTTGGTCTCCTCTCTATCTTCGTGTTCGCGAGAGAATTGGCCTTCTATTCCTTATTTTACGGGATTTCCCTCTTCATATTTGTCCCTGGACTCACGGTCTTCTCCGATGTGAAGGGTTTGCCGCTGATGATATCGGTGAAGGAAGGTGTGAGGAAGCTCTTCGTGGGTAAGTTGGCGTTTATAACCCTAGTCTACTCCATCTTCGCTCTTCTCTCTCTGCTTGGGGGGGAGATCCTAGAACTGGAGTTCCTTCCTTTTTACGTTGTCTCTTCGGCCCTTTTGCTCTTCGTCTCCATGAGGTCACTTCTTTCCGGAAAGGGAGTCCTGTTTATGCGGCCTCTGGACTTTGCGCTTAGGTATTTTCCTTTGGTAATAGCAGACTTTCTTATGGTCTATCTCCTCTATGTATACGGCGTAGAACTGGTAATGGTAGACATTGTAGTGATGGTTTTGGTTCTGTGGGTCCTTTTCAGGTCTAGATCATTGTACAAGGTTTACCTTTAAGAAGAAAAGTTCTTCAGTCAACGTCCTCTCTTTATTCTATCTGCCGTTCCTCAAATGTGAAAAGACCGAACTCGAAGGACGTTAAGGTCTTCTAATAATCCTTAATGTTTATTTTGATGCAGTGTGTCCATAGTGTCGGCACAGATTAGGTAAATTAGCAGATGTCTATCTGTCGGGATGTATTAACTCGCCGTAATCCTCATTAATTCACGTCAGTCGAATAATATTCTGAAGGTAGGGATAATTTACCTAATCCGTGTCGACACTATCGGCAGGAGAAATCAGGGTTCCAACTTCTTCGGCCTACCACGTCTAGCCATGGGTAATACATGACGTCCATACAGAATTTACGTGATAAATGACGACACTATCGACACTGCAGAACTAAAGGATTAATGTGTAACGAGTCTTTTCCCACTTTGGCCACATCGACCGAGTTTACAATAAGCAACAGTGTAGGTCACCTGTGAGGTGCAATAAGTCTTTTACTACTATTATCATCGGCTTTGTCCTATGGTCCTGTTAACCCATGGCCATTTTTAAGTTTCCCCGTGGCAATAGCTGGAATACTACTCTGGGTCATGAACCAAAAACTGTAGGAGTAAGATTAGAAGAGATTAATGAAAATCTAATAACCTTCTCTGTTGAATCAACAAAAAGTAAATAGTTACAGATATTTTTGGTACTTCCATCTGTCAACGCTTATCCTTTTTCTTTTTGTATGTTTGTGTGTAGTGTCTCACAATAACTCTTCAAGTTCTCACTAAGGATGAAACGAAAGTTAGGAACATCTCTTTCCCCAATTTTGGTTCATTAAGAAATCCCCCTAAGTGGCTCGCCCACATGATGTTGCCTACTAATATCCTATTTTACATCATAAAAGATATTAAATCAAATTATTTAAGATAAGAATCTACAAAAATCATTTAAGGGGTTATCTGTCCCTTGGCCACGGTCTTCGCCCTCCCATTAGTATAACTCAAGAGGTTTCCAGTTCACGGAGACAATTGAAAATCTTCCTCCCTCAAATTTCATGACTGAAATGGAAGCATTATCCACTGGAATCCTAGCGAGCCACTTATCTGTGGCACCCACGGCCATTGATATAGCTGCTCTTATCGGGGCCTGATGACTAACAATTATTACACTCTTCTTACCTCCTTCCTGTATCTCCGATATCCCTGAGAGCAATCTTCCCTGTAGTTGCTTGAGCTTCTCAATGCCATACTTAGTTCCATCCCTATAATACTCGTCCATTAATTCAACATCTCTCTCTGGTATTGAGGCTACATTTTTTCCTACCAAAGATCCTAACCCCACCTCCCTAAACCTATCGTCGACCTCAACTCTCAGGCCTAACTCCGAGGCCAATTGTTCTGCGGTTTGGGTGGCCCTGAGAGCGGGGCTAGAGATAATCGCTTCAACTTTGATTCCTGTCATGGCCTTAGCCAGGGCCTTAGCTTGGTCTACACCTCTGGGAGTGAGGGGAGTGGAGTCGTTGGGGTAAATCCCCTTGGCGTTGGCCTCGGACTCACCATGCCTTATGAAGTAAACTATCATTCACTCCACAATAATAATAAAGTAAAAACTACCTTTTAACCGAGAGGGTTGAGAACTTAACCTGAGGCCTCCTCCAAGGGCTTCCTTCTTAGTTCAGGCCCTAATATCGCCTCAGCCACAACACCCGCTAGTAAAATCACTCCTGTTATTGCGAAAACAGCTTTCAGTCCAATGGGAAGGAGGGCAAGGAGAACGAAGTTGCTCACTGTGCTTAGGGTGCTTCCTTCCAGTGACACCACTAAACCCTCAAGGAGCAATCAGTCTCCTAGGATGAAGAAAATCTTCCAATGCCATCTACTCTAGGGTAATCTGTCCGATCCTGGTGGAAGATCCGTCTCCACATATTCCTTCTGTTCAGTCATTCATTCTATATTAATAAATTAAACAAGACTCATATTTAATTTATAATTATTCCAGTAATGGAAGAGATGGGCAGTGATGATCTGGGAAACGTTATTTAGCTTTACAGCAATATAGTAATGTTCCCATGCAGTTGTTTAAGTTCAGTAAGGAGGATATGGTATTCCAGAAGCTCCAGATTATGACCCAAGATATAAAGACGGCTATATCAAAGCTTCATGAGACTTACAATAGTGTGAAGAGGGGGAATAGGGACGCATACATAGGGGAAATGGTTAGGATCAAGACAGTTTATGAGCACGTGGCAATGGTCAGAGAGGAGGTGCTCTCAGCCCTCTACGGTGAGGCCTTCCTTCCAGACTTCAAGGAGTCCATGGTTATGCTTAGTCAAGCAATATACGATACATCCAAGGCTGTTAAGGATACGGCCAGGGCCCTCACTTTCAGGAGAGTTTCTGAGAAGTGCCTCACCATGCTCACGGAGCAGATAGAGGCCTACCTTTCTCTCGTGGAAGAAGCATCTTCTAAACTATCGCTCATGGTCTCTCAGATGTCCAACGACATTGGAGAAGCAATAAAAACCGGTAGGGAGATCCAAATCCTAGAGAGGTCGGGTGACGAGATTAAGGATTCGCTTTTGACAAGACTATACGAATTGGAGTCTCAAACCGACGTCATAAGTATACTTCAGCTCAAGGACGTCATACTATTCATGGACGATATATTGGACTTCATGGAGGAAGCAACCATGAGCGTTGAAGTGTTCTATGCCACCCTGAAGTCCTAAAATCCCAAAACTGCCTTGAGCACACCAAAGGTGGCTATTGAGACAATTATTGCGAAGAGAGGCGATACCACCCATCCTCGCACTAGCCTATTCAGTTGTCTGCCTAAGTCCTGCCCTGTACCTCTCAGGCCGAGCCCCACTATTCCACCCACCATGGTCTGAGTGACGGATATGGGTATGCCAAATAGGGTGAGAACTTCAGCTACCATTGAGCTCCCAATCACGGCAGAAACTCCTCCCACGTAGCCCAACCTGGTGAGTCTGAAGCCCATGGTTAATACTCCTTTGTTGGATGTAACGTATACTCCTAGGGCCGCCGCCAGGCCGTATGATGGTAATGTAACATATATGGGGAACGCCGAACTTCCTGCGGAGGCCAGTAGGCCTATGGCGTTGGCGCCCAACACAAACGCGTTTAGGAGTCCCGCACCTAGTATGAGTATTTTGTAATACCTTAGTTGTCTTAGTAGTCTCGCCTCAGAGTGCACTACCCTCCTCATTGTCCAATACAGTCCTAGCACAGTAATTATGGCAATTCCCGGTGTGATTATCCAGAGGCCGAATGCAAGAAAGAAGGCCCTCCAATCAAATGTCACGTATTGTCTTGAGAGGAGTGTGAGGACTGCCAACGATGGGTATAGCATCTGAGTCAGGGAGGACGGGACTCCAATTCTATTTAAATAGAAGAAAGCTGCGGTTGAGGAGAGCAAAACTGAAAGAATAATGAAATCAATGAAGTCCCGCGGACCGTTAATTATACCTCTTACGCTCTCCCTCATTGTAATTCCACCTATTGAAGCACCTAGGAATATGGCAATTGCTGTAAGGAGGTACGCAGCCTTACGACGAACTACGTTGGTTGAGATCAGTATTCCCAATGAGGGAGATATGTTGTTACCGCCCACAAAGAAAGAGGCCAGCCCTCCCAAAACGAAGACGATTTCTCCAATTATTGTCATTTCTTCTCCTTCACGAGTCCTTCTCCAACACTTCTAGATATGAAACCACCGCATCTCTCACCAGGTCACTCCTGTTCGTGTATCCCAGTTCTTTGCACATTTTGTCAACATATCTTATGTATTCTTCATCTAATTTGAATGAAATTGTCGTATTACCGTCAACATCCATTACTATAGTCCTCCTATTGGCTCCGCTTAACTCTGTGTCATCGGCTTCTCGTTTAACTTCGTTTTGCTGCTTAGAGAATTTAGGCCTTTCCATATGCCTTCAGTAATACGTGGATCATATAAGATTTCCTGCTCATCTATCTCTCCTATCTCCCTCCTTTTCCATTTAAATCCAAGTCGATTTCGATCTGTGATCGAACTTTAGCGTTCGACCAGTTGTGTTTTCTCAACTCTTTTCTATACCCGTGGACTCTATAACATAGATACTCCTCAACTATAATCAACTACATGACCTTAGGTATGACGACATTTATCTGATGAGAGAATAGTTTTGAAAGTTGATTTTTGTAATGTTCTGATTCTTGAAGCTATAGGTTCGATGTTGATAGTAGGCCAGTATCAGTCCAAACTTTTTATTGTCAGGATATAGAATTCATATCTATGGAGCAGTTGGTGGAAGGTAGAATAGTTGAATACGGAAAATTGAACAAAATATATTCAGACACCGTATATCTCAGGGATTACCTTAAGGCTCTGGGAAAAGTTGGTAATCAGACGGGGCTTAGTCCCCCTCCTGGAATGCCTAAACAACTGTTCTCGCAGATAGTTAACGGAGCTCCACCTAGGTTGGGGCCACTTCCGGTGGAGGGAGACAACCCTTACCTAGTCAAGGAGTTAGGGTGCAAGGTCTCAACCGATAGGGGAGAGAGACCACTAGGGGCAATAGTGGACCTCTCCAAAGGAGTGAGGGTTTATCTTGTTTTCGAGAAGCCTCAAACGGTGGTGGGGGTGGACGTGGGATTGAGGCATCTTGTCACTGCGGTCGCAGTGAGTTCTGGAAGGCCAGTGAAAGCGAGAATGTGGGGTGATGAGAAGCTCAGTATGGAGTTCATGAGATTTCTGGGAGAACCTCAGGGACTAAGTAGGGTCAGCGGGCTGAGACAGAGGGTGGAGAAAATGTTTGAGGAAGTTGTGGTTTACATAGCCTCCTGGAATCCTAAGGCCGTGGCCTTGGAGAATCTGAGGGAAACCACAGGAAGGATGGGTACCTCGTTAAGGATCCTTCAGGAAACCTTAGAAAAAGTCATGTATAACCATGGTGTGAAGTATAGGAGGATGAGTCCTCTTAATACGTCGAGAATTTGTTCCAACTGCGGATATAGGAAGGGCGATCTGGTGGGATCCCTATTCCAATGTCCCGTATGTGGCTACGTTGCGGATAGGGACTACAACGCTGCCCTAAACCTGGCCCTGAAATGTTACTATACCTGTTAACTTCCCCTCACAGCCTCCAGGAAAGTTGAGCCCACGTCCCATAACTTCACGGTTTCATGCTCTTCGGGTCGAGGAAGGGTAGATATGTAGACCCCATACTTCTCGGTTTTACCCCCTCTAATACCAAATGGTGAAAATATTATGAAGTCATCAGCCTTTAGTGCGACCTCCTTCACCAATGAATCCAATGCCCCATAGACAGGACATGGATCCTCCATTTTCATCCTTCCCAACGCAGTCACTCCAGCTATAACCACATTGCTCTCCATGAAGATAGCCTCCCTGACCTTGGTTATTTCTTCCACATAGGATATGGAGTTGTTATAAGGTAAACTCACCTCACCCGTGGTCGGATCTGTTAAAGGAACATTCACTAGCTTTGCAGCGGCAATGGTCGGTAGCTCCAGCTCATTGGCTTCCTTAAGGAATCCCTCTCTCGATATTGGCTTCATCCTGAGCACGCTCTCCCAGCTTGGAGATGGATGAAGGCCCACTGTATTTACCACTACTCCTCTAAAGGCTGAGTTGAACAACGTAAGTATTGCCTGAGGTTTACATTTCTGGAATTCGCCGTAACTTAGGCCGTCAATTCCTAACAACACCTTCACGTTTCCACCTGCCCACTTTCTCCCTTATCCAGTGACGTATGTCGTAGAATAAGATGTTATCGTATGGGCAGGCTTCCACACAGTCACCAACTCCTATGCATCTAACGGACTTGAATTGCCCCTCCCTTATGAAGTGTCCCGCCATATCGGTGTTTCCAACGGGACAGGCGTTAGCACAGTCTTTGGTTTTACAATTCAGGCATGCCTGTGGATCCCTTACCCTCAGTTTGAAAAGTCCTATTCTACTGGAAATTTGATTGAAGGTGCCCCAGGAACACCATCCCTGCGTTGCACAAGCATATGTACCAAAAAACGGGGAGCGATGAAGACTAGATACCATAGGAAATTAAAATATAGACTATATAAAAATACAGTTGTATCTACACCCATGATAGTGAAATCGATTATCCCTTCTTGATCCAGGAAAGATACCACTGCGGCAGCTATCAGAGTTATCCATACTGTGAGGGCTATCACTTTTACAAAGGGCCTAATCCTCGAGGTCAGGGTCTTCCTACCTATCCTTGAGGTCCTGTTGAATACCTTCAGGGAGTTGTAGAAGGTCCCTTGATACATGGTCGGCGCTGTACAGGTATAGAACAAATCTGCCTAGATCCGAAAATTGCGGAGAGGAACGCTGAAACTGCATACGTTCCAATTATCCCAAACAGGAAGTCCCTTGAAACTGGGCCTAAAGTGCCAAGCCCCATGCTCCACATGTAAGGTATGAAAGCCAGTTTCGAGGCCAAGGGGGAGAAGTAGGGTATGAAGATGGTATAGATTCCATATGCGCTAACCATGAGTATTACCCTTATCTTGTTCTCCAGCTTCTTGAGCTCCCTCAACCTGAATAGGGCCAGGAGTCCCATCTCCGTTCCCATCATTATCAGGAACCATTGTGAACCGGTTACTGTAGCTACCAAGGAGAGGAAATCATAGGGAATTCCGACTAAGCTGGGTACCCAGCCTAGAGCCAGAGAACTTAGAAATCCCTGAAGGCCGGGGCTAAATACACCGGTGACGAAGTCCATAACTCCTCCCATTAACCATTCCATCACGAAGGTGATTAAGATGAACGTGAAGGTCCATTTGGCGTTGCGTAAATAGTTAGTCCTGCGCCCACTTGGTCCCTCTATTGACCTATAAATGAACCAAATCATGGAGGAAATCATTGAGACATCGTAAAGCGCCCAGTTCCCGGTCAGGTAATAGGTGAATTCTCCCCCCATCATCGCGGTGAAGAGTAACATCAACTCAAGAGTAGTTGTTGTGTCTTGGGTTGCCCTCAGCTTGTCCTTATAAAGGATCTCATAAATTAGCACAGTGGCCAAAAGCATTAGTATTGTGGTTGACCAAATGGTCGCCTCCGCGTATTGCTGGTTGTTGAAGGCCACAGGTGATATTACCGATATTGGCAACAAGAAAAGCAGGTAGTTCCTCAAATTTCCAGATGGCGTCAAGGCCAGGGAAAAGGACATCTCGGCACCCATTGAGCCCAAGTACCAGTAGTTCTGCACTGCGTCAAGAACCGATGCAGGACTACCTGTTGTCCAAGAGTAGAATAAGGCACCCATGGAAAGTTCAGCTAAGTTCATGAGTATAACGAAAGCCACCACCGTTGATGGGGATCTCCCTAGTCTCCTTCCGTAAATGATGGGAGCGAGACCGAAGAACATGTACGCGGAGTTAGCCAGTAACACGTAGGATAGGGTATTCCTATCTATAAGGTAGAAGTATGCCCCTAGGTTCATTGCTATCATCATCCCTGTTAAATAGAGCACAACGTCCATTCTGCTTCCTCTCTTCACTTCCCAAATTAGGAAGCATGAGAACGCTGCCATCGCTGAAGCTAGGGCTAGCTGCTCAATCACAGGTATCATTTTTCATTGGTATTATATAAACGTTTGTCATATAGTTTTTCTGAGCTCTCAGGTCAATTCGTGTTGCTGCCACTTGGTCTTACTCTGTTCTTCCTCATCCTGATGGTCTCCCCATAGATGAACCCAGCTATAACCCAACCCAGGAATGTATCAGCTATAACCCTCTGGGCAGAGGTCAGCGAAAATGCCAGGGTAATTAAAGTAATACAAACCGCGGCAATTCCCACACTCATTTCAAACTTCCTTCTGGCTATCCTCTTGGCGCTTATTCTGAGAAGGCTGAAATTGGCGGAAAGATGAACAGCCAATCCACCCAAACCTGCCGTAGCCCCTAAAACTAAGAAGACTTGGTAAGGACCTAAAGTTAATGTAAACGGAAGAACGATCAATGTAAAAATTAAGATCGTCGCTCCAATGGCGAGGAAAGGTCTCGTACCCTTCACCTTCGCTAACTTCCTGGGAAGTACGCCGTCCCATCCCATGGCAAATAGGGTTCTGGATGAGGCAGTCATGAATGCCAAAGTGGCCAGGATACCATCATTTATTGCCACAAATAAGAGAAGAGGTGTACTAAAGGGTCCCAATAGTCTACCCATGAAGTCGAATATGGGTAGACTGGAGTTAAGGAGTGCTGATAACGTACCTGACCTTATCGAGAAGTCTGCTACTGCGTAAGCATCCAAAGCCATTAACATACCACCTGTTAGAATAACTAATAATGCAGCTTTTCCTACCGTTCGTTTTGCGTCTTTAACCTCACCTGCCACTGGTGTTATTGATCCATATCCTGTCGGTACCCCAGTTCCGAAAAGTATGCCAAGCCAGAGTGGCACGGTAGTGGGTGGGTTATCGGGGAGGTAGAAGTGGAAATTTGCCCCATATAGCCCCAGGATCGCTATAACTACCAATATGGCTAATTCCATTGCAGCTGCAACTATGGCATATCTAGTTGATGGCTTTACCCCCAACAGCAGCAAGAAGATCGACGGGACTAGAGGGATTATTACCGATAGCCAAATCGGCAATCCGAGGACGTAATTTATTATAAATGTCGATCCAGCTACATAGGCGGAGCCGTAGAGGACAGAGTAAAAAAGGTAGATCCATCCCGTTTCAATTCCCAATGCTCTAGATAAAGAATGCATGGCATAGGTGTAGTAACCTCCTGTAGAGGAGTATTTGGTTGATAACTTATACACAACTATTCCGTTGATAAAAACAATTCCTGTCGCTATTAACATAACTATTGGTGAGAAGGCTCCAGAATAGGCAAAAACTGCAGTAAGGTAAGTTAACATGCTAAGGAAGGGCGCCTGTCCACCTAAGGAAAGGAAGAATACATCCTTGAAGTTTAACTCCCTCCTGAGGGGACCAGACGCCTCTCGATGTGATTCCTCTGTAGCAGTCTCCATAGATATTACGTAGGTTCTTTCTAAACGGTATGAGCTTTAATAATTTTCGAGGGGCATACTATAACTACAATAATATTGTTTAAATTCCATGTGTAAGTGTATGCTTATTTGAGAGCTCCTGCAATGGGTTGATCTGGACTCTACTCTCCTTGCCACGTCCTCTGGGTATTGATGCCCCAGTTGAAGGTTTCAAGTTAAGATTGTCCACCCATAGCGAATGGTTCTTTCGCAAAGCTCCTTCATTTTCCCTGAAGAGGTCTCGCCTACCTACTATAATCTTCCCTATCACAGGACTTGAGACCTCTGGAACCTCCCTAACTGTGGGACAGATGGTGATGAAGGCCTCGCTGCACCCCTTTAAGGCAATATCTATGGCTAACCTGCCTTCTTGAGAGAAGGCGGCTGAAATTACAGGTCCAAGGAAGTTCAGCACCTTAATCCACTTCCTGACCTCCTCTAACACCTTACTCCAATCGTCTCAACAATATGCACAACAGGAGTTTTTGGCATGACCGCAAGAACCCCAATTTTCCCCTTACTTTTCCTCACCTTGGAAATTCCTCATCAATTCATCCATTCCTTCTGTGCATGACCATTAGGAGAGGACCATGTCCAGAACCCAGAACATATAGTACCATTGTCCAACTTCCCTCTTGGAGCCTCCCTAAATTTAGGCTCCCCTTTCCGGAGCTCAGATGACTGTCGCTCGTTCCAATAGTATCCTTACCTCACTCCCCTCTTAACTAATTCTACTGCCTAGCTTTTCCTTCCTAGCCCCGCCAATACTCACGCTTTTAGAAGAAGAACCTCCACTTAAGGTGAGGAGACCTAGATTGAGCGAACTCGGCTCTCTTCTTCAACTTCTCCCATCACTGCTCCACGAGCGCTTGAAATACCCAATCCTGCGTAAGGTTGAACTCGTCCCAATCCATGTGAAGATTCCTAATAAGACTTCTGTAGTGTAAGCTGTCAGGGAGCACGGAAGATCTGACTCTTTTAGTCAAGGTTTTTATCTTATATTGCATGATCTCTTGATGCTCTCTTTTGGGTTCAGACCCATGGGGATTGCGGCAAGAAAAATCCTTAACATGGATGAAGGGTTATTCGATTCTAACATCAAGTGTCAAAATCATAAAATGGAACTTGTTCCTAAACAAAGGGTTGAGGGATTGTTAACAACCAGAAGGGTAAATTGGACTGGGAAATCGTGTTAGCGCAGTATTAAAGGAGGTATCGCCCTTGAAAATTAACCCTTTAATTCCATCCCTGAGTTGGGTTGTTGGAATTGCTGTTCAGATCCTAGTGCTTATAGAGACCTTTCAAGCCGAGTCCTCTCTTCTCCCTCAACTTATTTCCTCAGGAAATTCCTCACCTCAGCTCCTGGGGCATCAGTTGATCGCCGAATTACTCCCTAGACTACTACCTTTTCTTCTCACCTCATTTGGGGTAGGACTGGTTGTCTTGGTTGTGGTTTGCTTCACCTTACGCTACTGTCTCAGTCAACTTACCTCGTTTAGGAGTAAAGCCCTAGAGAGCGCTCTTCAAGGGAATCCCGTTGAGGTCGATGCGCTAAAGTCCCAACTATCATCAATATCGATAAGAGATCCGATTCAATGGCCCTTACTATTGGGAGGGGTTGGAGCCATAAATCAGCTTGTCTCCCTCTATTCGCTTGAGCTGGGGGGAAGTACATTTGAGTTGATACTGTCCTTAGCCTTTCTGGGACTACTGCTCTATCTCCTCTACCATGTCGAGAGTACAGCCAGAAGACTGCACCTACTCATTCCCTCTGGGGAAGTTCCTGAGAGAGGATTGGGACTCTACGTCGTGCTTTCAATAATAACAGTTGGGCTTTTCCTAATCTATTGGCTCTATGCTGTGGTCAAGGATGTGAATGCCCTAGCTTAAATTTCCAGTTGAGAACTTCATTTCATGTTTAGCGTTAAGGGAAAGGTTTCGGTGGTAACCGGATCGGGGAGAGGTATAGGGAGGGCAGTCGCACTAGCCCTGGGAGCGGAGGGCTCTAAGCTAGTCATAAACGCCAAGAAGGGAGTTCAAGAGGTCAATGAGACGGAGAGGGAACTCAAGGAGATAGGTGCGGAGTCCATTTCAGTTCTGGCGGACGTAGGAACGAGGGAGGGCTGTAGGAACTTGATACAGAAAGCCATGGAGAGGTTCGGTTCGGTGGACGTTTTGATTAACAATGCCGGCCTTGGGATTTATAGGGAGTTCCTGGAACTGGATGACCAGATAATTGACAAGGTACTACGGACCAGCCTGAACTCCGCCATCTATTGTTCACACGAGGCAGCCAAGGTCATGAACGAGGGAGTCATAATTAATATGTCCTCAATTGCCGGCATATTGCCCTTCAAGGGACTCTCCATTTACAGTGTGGCGAAGGAAGGAATGCTGGCTCTCACCAAGGCAATGGCAAGAGAGCTGGCCCCCAGGATAAGAGTTAACGCAGTGGCCCCTGGGGTCGTGAGAACTAAGATGGGAGATAGCCTCATATCCCTTCTTGGAGTGGACGAGGAGACCTTCGCAAAAAAATACACCCTTCTGGGTAGGGTGGTGACACCAGAGGACGTAGCTCAGGCTGTTCTCTTCTTAGTCAAGATGCCCACAATTACTGGTCAGACCATAGTGGTCGATAGCGGGCAACTATTGGTGGGCAGCTGATGAGGCTTTTCCTCACAGGAAGGCCAGGGGTAGGGAAGACCACCTTAATCGTTAATTTGATGGAATCAATGAAGGAGGTGAAATTCGGTGGATTCATCACTCCCGAGGTCGAGAGAAAGGAGAGAAGAGTTGGCTTCAAACTGGTTGACGTTTTAACTGGGGAAAGCACCTGGTTGGCCAAGGAGGGAGGTTCCTCCGTTGGAAGGTATGCCATAATGAAGGAGGCCGGCACCCTGGGTTTGGCCTCAGTGAGGAGGGCCATAAAGGAGGCTGACGTAATAATCATGGACGAGGTTGGACCCATGGAGTTAAAGTTACTTGAACTTAAGGCAGGAATTCAAGAGGCCCTCACATCAGACAAACCGGTAGTCGGTACCGTTCACAGGACGGTGAGGGACCTAGGCGTGGATTATGAAAGAATTACTGTCACTGAAGAAAACAGGAGTTCACTCCTTCCCGTCCTTATCTCTAGGCTCAGGTCCGTTTTGAGGGAGGGGACCTAAGGTCTCCTCCACTTCCCTAAGTTTTCCCTCCTTCTTTAACTTCTCCAAGGTAGTGGCCCAGGTGACGAAACAATCAAGCACAGTCTCCGTCACTCCAACGCACCTCTGAAGAGCCTTAGCACCCTGTCCCATGCGTCCCTGGCTGCGCCCACGTTGTAGGTGGGCCTTGAGTCGTTGAAGAAAGCATGGACGGCACCTGGATAGATCTTGAGTTCGAAGTCCTTCTTGTACTTCACCATAACAGACATGAGTTCAGGCAAACCTGAGTTAATGTACATATCTTCCCCAGCGTACAGTCCCATGACCTTACCTCTTATGTTCTCCACTTTTTCAACCGGCCTCGGGTTGGCCCCGTAGAACACCACAGTGGCGTCCACGGGCGCCTCTGTGGCAAGTTGGAACACCAATCCTCCCCCCATACAGAACCCTACGCTTCCCACTTTCCCCACCTTCTCCTTAAGTTGTCTATGTATCGAGATTAGGTCTTTCACCATTCTCTCCTCCATGGATGCTCTGTTTAGCACCAAGGTCTCCACCACTTTCCTCTGGGACTCATTTGCCTTAGCCAGTATCTCCTGTACCATGTTTGGGTCCCTCCTCCTCTCTGGAGGAACTGACCAAACCAAACTCATGGCCGATTCAATGTTCTTAGGAGTGAGCAACTCTCCCTCCTTGGAGTAAAGGTTCGGCGCAACTGCTAGGTAGCCTTCCCTAGCGAAACGTCTGGCCACGTCCCTTATATGGTCCTCAAGTCCCCAAATCTCGTGAACTACTATTACCGCCGCCCTCGGTGACTCGGGGGTGGCCTGGTATACGTTAACGTCTCCGCTCTCTGCTGCCATTTTTATTTCGGATGTGGATATGCTCATAACCCTTGGATCGGTATAGGGTTAATATACTATTTTCCCACCCCGCTCAATCAGATAGGTCATCAAAAAGATATATCGAAATAATTATAAGGGCCCCCAATTACCCTCTAAGTATGTCCTCTAGGAGCCCCCACGCCAACACTACCCTAGCTGTGCTGGCAGGGATGTTGATAATCATCAACTACGTGGAAACCATGGTGGTTCCAGCTCTTCCCAAAATAGAGAGCGACTTCAACACGACCGCCACGACGGCCGCCTGGATAACCAGTGCCTACCTAGTTGTGGGTGCAGTGGTATCACCTCTCTTCGGTAAGATGGGGACGATAGATATCGGTAAGAGAAGATGTATCTGGTCTCCGTTGGTTTTATATTTTGGTCAGTTGGGTTGGTCGGGTC
>Ga0074076_100109_pt1 | contig 15498 bp, 18 predicted proteins | sample YNPg_D_FD_63713 | JGI IMG/M metagenome (GOLD analysis project Ga0074076, IMG submission 63713) | Hot spring microbial communities from Beowulf Spring, Yellowstone National Park, Wyoming, USA - YNP_Beowulf Spring_D v2 (version 2) | ecosystem: Environmental > Aquatic > Thermal springs > Hot...
ACACAAAACACTTTTTAACTCATGTGCTAAAAAGCGTATTGATGATGGATCTAACACCAGTCAAATGGGAGGCGGGTTGTGTTTCAATATTAGACCAGAGGCTCCTTCCATTTAGAGTTGAAAGGATTAGGTGTACCAGAGTCGAGCAGGTTGCGGATGCGATAAAGACACTAGCTGTCAGGGGCTCCAACGCTAGGTATAGTTGGCGGGTACTCGGTGGCGCTCGCCGCCCAAGGATGCATGAGCAATGATTTTAACACATGCATTGAATTACTCCAAAAGTCGGGTGCTCTTATAAAGAGCACTAGACCCACTGCCAGAAACCTATTTTTTGGGGTGTCGACCGAGTGCTAGAAGCAGCTAAAAGATGTGGAAGTGTTGAAGAGATTAAGGCAACAACACTGGATGGAAGCGCACAGAATACTTAGGGAAGAGGTTGAGCGTGACGAGCTAATCGGTGGCTACGGTTCTGAGCTAATCAAGGACGGCGACTTCATTCTGACACATTGCAACACTGGCCAACTCGCCACGGGTGGGATGGGCACAGCGCTAGGCGTCATAAGAGCTGCATGGGAGCGTGGTAAGAGGTTTAAGGTGTTCGCCACGGAAACCCGCCCTCTTCTACAGGGTGCGAGACTCACCACCCTCGAGCTGGTAAACGCGGGGATACCAGTTACGCTGATAGTGGACTCAGCTGCTGGATACTTGATGCGCACCAAGAAGGTCGGGTTAGTCGTGGTTGGAGCCGACCGTATACTTGCCGATGGGTCAACCGCCAACAAGATTGGGACATACACGTTGGCGGTGCTCGCCAAGCAACATGGTGTTCCATTCTACGTTGCGGCGCCACTCAGCACGTTTGATTTAGAGTCACGTGAAATAACGGTTGAGCAACGCTCCCCCGAAGAGGTGCGTGGGTTTAACGGTGTAAAGACCGCACCAGACGGTGTGGACGCGTGGAACCCGGCTTTCGACGTCACGCCGCCTACACTTATCAGTGGGATAATAACAGAGAAAGGCGTATTGGAACCTCCCTATAAAGAGTCAATAAGGAAGGCGTTCACATAGTTACCTTATGACCCTCGCCCCATTCGACCGCACACCGCCAACTGTTGCGAGAGCGATGCTCAAACTCGCAGGTCTGAGACAAGGTGAGAGGCTGCTTGATGTTGGCTGCGGAGACGGAGTCATCATAGCTGAAGCAGCTAAGCTGGGCGCCATCGCGGTGGGGGTGGACATAGAGGCCCGCCTAGTGCGTCAAGCTTGGGAGAGGTGCGCCAAGCTTGGTTTACTGAGCCGCGTACACCTAGTTGTGGGTGACTATAAGGCAGTGAAGAGCTGGGAGTTCAACGTCATCGCCCTCTACCTAACAACACGGGGCAACATAGCGGTGCTCGAAGACCTACTAAGCCAGCCTAGTCCCACTAGCCAGATACGTATAGTGACACATGATTTTAAGCTACCAATGCTTGAACCCGTGCGGGTAAGAGAATTTCGGGTACAGGAGGTTTGACAGACGCACACTCTATCTCTACACCATTTAAATCCCTCACCAACACGTGTGGCTTACAAGAAGACATGAAGCCATGCGTTTACACGCCTATGCGAAAGACTCTAATGTTTACACGTTTATGTTTCTTGATTAACTTGGCTACTGATAACTGGATCTGCGGTTTCGAAGAGGTGCGTTCTGGCCTCACAACGGATGTTTACTTAGAGAGGATGATGGAGGCTCTACGCAAAGACGGTAAGGCGGACACACATGTTTGGGCTGAGTTTTCAGGCGACCTGCCGGAACGGATACGAGTGGGGTGTCTTTGCCGGGTTAAACGAGGTCATAGGGCTACTAAATGGGAGAAATGTGGATGTTTGGGCTTTGCCTGAAGGAAGCGTGTTTCGTGGGGAAGACGTAAACGGTATTGAAGAGCCGGTGATGGTGATTAGCGGCCCATACAGTGAGTTCGCCCTTCTTGAGACAGCCATCCTAGGAATTCTATCGTATAACTGCGGTGTGGCCACCGCCGCCGCTCGTGTTAAAGTTGCAGCAGAAGGTGCGCCAGTTTTCGCGTTTGGGATTAGGCGCATGCACCCCGCGCTCGCCGCCGTGTCTGATAGAGCCGCGTACATAGGTGGTGTGGATGGCTTCAGCGGTGTGGGCGCAGGTAGAAGACTTGGAATAACACCAGTGGGCACAATGCCACACTCATTTATATTGATTTATGGACGCCAAGAAGATGCCTGGTCTGCATTCGATAAATACGCACCACCCGATGTGCCCCGCACACTTCTCTGCGACACACTTTCAGATGAGAAGGACGAGGTGATTAGGGCGGCCAAACTACTCGGGGCAAAGCTTGCGGCAGTAAGACTGGACACGCCTAAAAGCAGAAGGGGGGACTTTGAACACATAGTACGAGAAGTTCGGCTGGGAACTCGACCGCCTAGGTTTCAAAAAGGTTAAGATTATGGTTTCTGGCGGACTCGACGAAAAAAGTATTCGAGGCTTAAAGAAGGCTGGCGCCGACATGTTCGGTGTGGGCACAAGCATAGCCGCTGCAAGAGTAATCGACTTTTCAATGGATCTGTGCCAAGTTGGGGGAAAACCCGTATCAAAGAGAGGGCGTTTTTCGGGTGTGAAAAGCGTCTATAGGTGTACGGAGTGTTTAACCGATGTAGTTGTTGGTTGGGAAGACTCAGTCGAGAACTGCCCAAGGTGTGGTGGAATCATGGAGCCGGCTATGATCAAGGTTATGGAGTCCGGGAAACCACTAGTTAACGAAGACATTCAAAAGATCAGGACGCGCTCAATGCAGCAAACATTAAAGCTAGGGCTAAACCTCGATTCAAACTGACGATGAAAGCTTAGAGGCTTGCTCCTTTATACTCAAGGCTAACTGGGTTGTCACACCTCTCAGTTGGGTGAGCCTTTCAACAGGAGCCTCGGCGACATCCTTCAGCGTCCTGATACCACTATTATAAAGCTGTCTGGCTCTAACTCTACCAATACCTCTAAGTCCAACGAGTGGTAGGAGCTCGGATTTTACACCCGACTCGAGCCTGACGCTTAGATCAGTATAGGCTTTTACAAGGCTTCTATCTGACTTCAGTGTTTGGAACAGTGAGGCTATACCCCTACTCACCCATGATGCAGTGGTGTATAGTTGGTAGAGGTCTCCTGGTTGGACACCGATGGCCTCCTCTATCTTCGCTTCACTAACCTCGTTAACCCACCACTCTAAAACCTTCGCGGCTTTCCAAGCGCCCAGATACTCCTCATAGGGGTCTGGTGATAGGTCCATCATAGTCTCCACATACTCCTCGAGTGAGACGGGTAGTTCATCCTCCTCTTGATCAATCTCGTAGCTCAAATCTTCTTTCTCCTTCCATACCCAATCTTGGCTTCGGCACCTCAACACTCAAACAAACCAAATGAAGGCTGTGCCTATCGACACCGCTAACGCCATAGTCAGCAGCCTTTTTCACCAAGATCGCGGTGTATGGGTGAAAGTATACCTCACTCGTCTTCCTACCGAAGGCCGTGGGTAGAAGGTAGCCCCCTTCATCTGTGAGAAAAGAGTTATCGAGAAGAAACTTTAGACATCTCGAGATAGATCTCCACATAGAGGGCTTAGAGGAAAGGGTACCAGAGAATGTTTCCGAGAAAAACTCCCGGAGCTTCTGCTCATCAGCGGCATAACCAGACGTCACATTTGATAACACATGGGGTAACAGAGTCAGCTCACCCAAGAGCTGTGGCTCAGCGGGTTCGGGTTTGGAGCGCACGTACTCCTCCAGTAACTCTTCAACCTCATCCGCTTTACGGGCTATAAGCACCGCTTCACCATATGGGTCCAGACCGGGCCTGCCCGCCCTACCCGCCATCTGGTGATACTCCAAAACGGGGATACGAACCCTCCCAAAACCCTGCTCATACCTAGTAACATCATATATTATCACACGTCTTGCTGGTAAATTCAAGCCGGCTGCAAGTGTGGTGGTTGAAGCCAAAACCTTCACCTTCCTAGCCATAAACGCCTGCTCGAGGATTGTTCTCGCATCAAACGAGAGCCCTGCGTGATGGAAGGCTACACCCGATTTTAATGAGAGAGACCAACTCATCGTGGGTTGGCCCTAGCTCGTCAAAAGAGCCAAGCTTCTTAGCGAGCTCGCTCAACTCCTTCTTTTCACCTTCAGAGAGGCTAAGCTTCCCAGTGAACTTTTTAGCCACACTCTCAGCCTGCCGACGGGTGGAGGCGAAGATCAAAACTTGTCCTCCCTTGTTTATCGAATCCAATGTTAGGTCGACAACAGGCTCATCCCCAGTGTGTTTGACATTCACCGTTTCACCCGTATCAAAATAAATTTTAGGCCACCATAGTAGACTCCCTGCTTAAGTGGAACAGGTCTCCAATCACTCACAACTAGCTTAGAGGACAGCCACCGAGCGATTTGTGAAGCGTTACTTATGGTTGCACTAAGAGAGAGAAACCTTATCTCTGGGTTAATTTTCTTAAGTCTTGTTAACACAACTTCAAGGGGCGGTCCACGTGACCTGTCGCCAACCAGATGCACTTCGTCAGCGACCACAACGTTAGTCTCCGTTACCCACGACTCAGTGGCTCTCCGCCTCAAAATCGAGTCACACTTCTCATAAGTCAAAACAACTATATCATAGTCAGCGAGCCACTTGTCATACCTATCAAAATCACCCGTACTCGATGCCACGCGTATCCCAAGCCTTTCCCACTTCTTTAATTCCTCTAGCTTCTGCGCGGCGAGAGCTCTAAGCGGAACAAGGTATAGGGCTTTCCCACCCTTTTCAAGCAGTACTTTGGTTATCATGAGTTCGGCGATCAGTGTTTTACCGCTGGATGTAGGTGCGCTCACAGTCATGGATTCCCCGTCAAGCAACCCAGCCTTTATTGATTCAACCTGCGGAGGCCAAAGCTTCTCTATATGTCTTTCATACATCACCTCCTTTACTTGAGGAGGGATAGGGAGCCGGTCTATCGTCAATTCACTCATTTAGATTCATCCAGAAATCCACTTTAAACCCTGTGGGGTACATAAACCAGACGGGGTCAATCCAATCTTGGAAAAGTTTTCGATACTCTTCATACCAAGCTTTCTCTTCTGGTAATAGTGCATCGAATGCCTCAGATTTTGCGTTGGATTCAGCCATACGCCTTATCTTTTTAATCCTCATCCGCAGGAGGTCTTGAAGCATAGATTGGGCGGCCGCAAAATTAGGGTCATTCGACCTTAACATATCCTCTATCGGCTTCTTAAGCTCAGCGTAGTAATTCTCTGCGAGCTTTTTGAGGATTTGTACCTTGTTCCTCCTGCCATATACTCCTTGCTAGTTGTTGTCTCAACGAAGTTTGCTGAGAAGTGTACTCAGCATAACCCTTTTCTATGAGCCACTCCGCAAGCCATCTTGGAACATTTGTCTCATAGCCTTCTTCTACGGGTTCAGGGAGACTAGGAGAATAGTCAGACAAACCCTGAATGGTTTTCTTAAACCTTACCATAACTGGTTTTTGAAGATACAGCAACAGAACATACCTATGTATAAGCCTAAAATCACGCGTCATATCCTCAAAATATAATATTCTCGGAAACTAATAAACTCAGTTTATAGCATCATGCTTGCCCCCACCGTAAACTCTAGATCAAAAATCATTTTAGTGTTCGTCGTTAATCAGCCACAGATTTTTGGTCTACCATGAAGGGTGAGGCTTGTCGTTTCTTTCAAAATCCCCCGAGTTGGGTTTTTCACTAAAACCAAAAACGTAGCCCAAACTAGAATCGCTATGTATCTATGATAGACGATGTGTGGGACCAACTCCTCCGCATACTGGCTGAGTCAACTTATCCTTTGGGGGAGGGGAGCCTGTGGTTAGAGGGGGAACTACCCTACTAATAGGGGTGGAGCTCACATTAGGAGAAGTATTATTCAGCGCTGGGAACCACAAGTGGCAACCAGACCTAGGGCGCCTCGCTTAAAGGAGCGGCTAAAACGCACTTTTTATTTCAGGTTTACACAGCAAGCTTAAACCTCACAACTCCGAGGATCAGTGGCGCGATGTGTAGGTAAGTTTAAGGAGGGGTTGACCATAGGTGACAAGTGGGTTGGATACACAAAAGTTTATTTCTTAAAAGAGGATATTCATTGTTAGCTGGTCAGCGTTTATGAGCTCCGACGAAGAGATGATCTGGACTGAGAAGTATAGGCCCAAGAAGCTTGACGACCTCGTTGGAAATGATGCAGTAGTGCTCCGACTCAAGCAGTTTGCTCGTCAAAAGGAATATGCCGCACTGTCTTTTCATAGGTCCAGCGGGTGTGGGTAAGACGACGGCGGCTATTTGCCTCTCGAGGGATATTCTTGGCGAGCACTTTAGGGAGGGTTACCTTGAGCTTAACGCTAGTTCGGATAATAGGATTGATGTTGTAAGAACACAGATCAAGGACTATGCTAGGACAACCACGTTTAGTGGAATACCCTTCAAGATACTGGTGCTTGATGAGGCCGATAATATGACGCCCGAAGCCCAGCAGGCCTTGCGTAGAACTATGGAGATATATTCTAATGTATGTAGATTCATACTTATAGCCAACTTCTAATCGGATAATCGAGCCAATACAGAGTAGGTGTGCGGTTTTCCGCTTTACAAGACTGTCGAAGAATGACGTCGTGGAGAGACTGAGGTATATCGCGGAGCAGGAGGGTTTAAAGTATGACCGTGAAGGTTTGGAAGCGATCTACGACGAGCATCAAGGGGACCTTAGAATGTGTATAAACACTCTTCAGAGTCTGCGGTACTCAACAAAAAGGTGGATAAGCAGAACGTGTTAGAGGTTTTGGGGTCTGTTTACTTAGCCGATATAAGCCAGATCATCGACCTTTCGCTCGAAGGCAAATTCAATGATGCCCGTAGGAAGCTCCAGGATGTGCTCTACTTAAAGGCGATCCCCCCTGAAGATGTGGTCAGACAAATATACCGGGAAATAGTCAAGAGTGGCTTACCAGATAAGGTGAAGGTGGAGGTACTTGGCTACTTGGGGGAGGTCGAGTTCAGACTAGTACAAGGCTCAGATGGGGAGGTTCAGCTTGACGCACTCCTAGCAAAGATGGCTTCCATTAAGAAGTGAGCTAGACTTTGAGTACAGCGATGTGGACAGTAAAGTATGCCCCGAAAACTTTGGAGGAATTCGTGGGCAACAAACAGGCGAAGACCGCTTTCTATGAGTGGCTCGATAAGTGGACCCCTAAAAACAGGTGGGCTCTACTAATAGGTCCACCCGGAGTTGGAAAACCACACTGGTTTACCTTGTGGCAAACACTCTTGGCTTAGATGTGATAGAGGTAAACCGCGAAAACATAGGTGTAAGTGTAACACTCGAAAAGCTCTCAGAGGCGGCTTCAACCACGGCCACACTTTTCGGCGCATCACGTAAACTTATTCTAATCGAAGAGGTTGAGGTAACACTGAGCGCCTTTACCGAAACAGAACGCCTCTTCGAAGTTCTCAAAAACACCAGAGTCCCAGTTGTGTTCACGATGAACGACCAAGACGCACTCTACTCTAACCGCAAACTCTACTATCTAAGGCAGGAGTACTGTACCCAAATCAAGTTCGACAGGGTTCGCTCAGACCAAATACAGGGTTTACTGGGCAAGATCTGCCGCTCTGAGGGTGTGAGCGTAGAGCAAGAAGTGTTAAAGGATATCGCTGAAAACGCGGCGGCGATCTGAGAGCGGCAATAAACGACCTGCAGGCGGTGTGCTCAGGCGAGCAGGTTGTGAGGAGTTCTGATATCAACTGGGTAACGAGGAGGGACACGCAGATATATGCGTACAAAACCAGTGCTCGACCTTATACGCTCACAGTCCATCTACACCGCTAAAAACATTGTTACAAACAGTGTGGCGGATTGGGATACTATTTACGCTTGGCTCGCTGAGAATCTGCCAGCTTACACTAAACCCCCCGAAACAATACAAGAGTGCTGTGATGCGCTCAGTAAGGCTAGCGTATACGCATATCGAGCAGATAGGTTCCGCGTGTATGAGCAGAGAAAGTTCGCTGAAGACTTCATGTGCTACGCTCCTCAGCTTCTGGGTGAGAAACCGTTCAGGAAGCTCGAATTCCCCCTGAGATTAAAGTACCTTTCAAGGAGTAGGGAAATGAGGATGAAACTCAACGCCCTCTCAGCTATGCTCTCAGACTATCTACACACTGTCGGAAAACTCTTACGTGGATTCCGACATGCCTTTTATAGCACTCTTCACGAGTGTAGATAAAACTTTCTCTGAATGGTTCGAACGCAGATTCGGTCCTGAGGCTGCAAAAACAATCGTCAGGCTATTAGATAAAGGCGAACATACACCTATAGAGTGATAATAACCAATCTAAGTCTGAGATTTTAGATGAGAGGATAGCGTGTCACCTTAATTAGACCCTCCTCTAACATCACCCAGTTAGCGTCATCATCGATTTTAACTAGGATTAATCCTCTTGGCTTAGCTGAGTGGACACTTGAAAATTGTGTGGGGGGTGTTCCCATTAAGTCAGCTAGGGTTAAGTAGCCCACGATCCTTCTGACCTGCTGGTAGCCGAACCCCCTAGCCCTGAAGAAGATAAACTCATTCGTAGTGGTTGAGAGAAACTCGATTTGACAGCCCTCGGAAGGCGGGGCTCCGCCCCTCTTGTATAGCTTACTCAAACCGCCTTCACGATTAAGCTTGGAATAAGCCTCATTAACCGCTTCAGGGTGTAGCCATCGACCTTTTTTGACGTACACATAGGTTTTGGATGACACTTCTCCTAAGCGAGTGGCATAGTGGGTGATGGCTACATCGTTTGGTAGAACCCTGTTAACCGCCAACGGCCTCACCGAGAACCCTTCGAGCGCGATAATCTGTGAAAGAGAGCTAACTCCCGCATCCGTCCGGCTGAAGGCCTTTATACGCTTAACCTCACAGCCTGTCTTGAGTAGGGCGCTCTCGAGGGCGCCCTGAACCGTGGGTTTATCTTTCTGCCTCGACCATCCTGCGTAGTGAGCGCCGTCGTAGAAGAGTTTAAAGTACACTTTACCGTCAAGCTTTAACTCTTGAGGTACACCTGATTTATACCCGCTCATACACGATGTTCATACCGTCTTGGCATATTTTTATTTGCCTTCTTAACTCGCTGATAAGTGGGTTCAACCTGTGGGGTACGGATATATTGGTGGTCCTACCCCTTTGACCCCTACCTCCAACAAAGGTATCTATGATTCCTAAATCGTATAGCTTCTGCACATAGCACCACAGCTGGGTGTGCATTCTGGGCTTAAGATTAAGGCGCAGACAGAGATCAGAGTAGGTGGATTCGGCTTCGCCCATACTCACTCTTGTTTGTTCTTTCGCGCTGAGTAGTGTACAAATAGAATAGAGCAACAGCTTCTCGTGGATATCCAGCCTCCGCACAGCCATTGCCATTGAAACATCTAGATAAGATGCTTCAACTTGGGTGACGTGTTCTAGTCTTATTCTAGTATCCTTGAGTTGGGATGATAGGGTAAAGCTGCCTGCGAGCAACTCCATCGCGTATCCCATATCACCCCTTAATCCGGCCTGTGAAACTATGTACTCTTTTGCTTGATCATCAACCACATCCTCAATACCTGCTAGACGCAACCTATATGTCAGGATTTCATCCACCTGAGTCTTACTGTAGGGCTTAACTTCCAATGTTCTAGTCACATCGAAACCCTGTAAACCCGTGGTTGCCGCGCGAGTGGATACTACTAGGCAAATCGGTTAGATCGCACGTCATCATTCAGTTCAATCAGCCTATTTAAGAGACTAGTGGTTCCTTGGGTCAACCTCAATTGATCGAGCAAGACTATAAGACGTAAGTTGCCTTCAACTAAGCTCTCGCCTAACACGCTCGCAAGCTCGTTATCGGAGACGCCTACCGTTGTCTTAAACGGCGCCAAATAATTCAAAATCTCGGAGAGAAACCCGTGCACTGTTCTAGGCACAGTGTCCGTGATATGGACGAAACACGTGCTCCTATCGCCGTTTAGGGTTGGCGAAGAAGCAAGAACTCTTACTGTCATCTCCACCACAGAGCTCTTACCAACCCCTGGGTCGCCAACAACCATTATCCCGGTGTTTTTGTCAGGGGATTTTATAAACGCCCCCAGCGCATCCCCAAGCCATCTTATCTCCAAGTCTCTAAACGGGAGGGTGGGGGGTAGATAGTCCCGACTAATCTTATGGAGGTTAAAGATGCTTCTATATATTAATCCCTGTTTGAGGAGCATACACTAACTATTTGACCCCAAACATAATTAGTGTTGTTTAACCGGGTACTAGGCCAACACGGATAACACTAATTCATATTAGACTTCGCGGTGCGAGGGTAAAAACGTTTGGTCCAGCAGGTGATCGTAGGCTTAGATTCTCGCCAAGTGAATGACGTTGCTTGTGTGCTTCTCATATCCATTTTTCCCAGCATATAAAAGCCAGTTCTCCGAAAACCTCAACGCTTATCTTGGCTCGACGGTTCGACTTGTCTTTTAACTGCTCGAAAACCCCTCGGCCTCTCCCGAAAGTTAATGGAAAAACTATTGTCGCCGATAGCCGAATACACTTCCTTCAGCCCCCTTGTAGGGTCCACTGCAGAGCTTCAGCGAGCCTATTTCCTCTACACCCCTACTCCTAACCAGGGACTTTAAATTTTTGACGCACTCAGCAGTCAAACCCACTACAAACGCTGTGTGAGAGCGGTTTGAGAGAGCGGTAGACCCACCGCATCCGCTTAGGATAACCAAATCCAAGAACTCAACCATCGCTTTATGGGATCTACCCGGCTTCGATGTGGCCAATACAAACATATTAGGGGGGCTCCGCTCACTCAAGATCCTCATCACCAAGTCAGCTAGGCCGGAGCAGTCATCGCCATAGAACACTTGTAGACCAACAAATTAAGTTTTCCTAAGACCCAAACTACACCATACATAGAGAGATACCCAGTGAAACCCTAATTATACGTGTCCGCGCAGAGTTTCTTTGAGAATCACAGGCGTCAACACTACTAAACCGCTTCGCTCTGCTGCATCCAACCCCAACATAACAAAAAAATATGTGTGCTAATCTTATAGCTAAAATGCTTGAATACCTAGTTTCAGCTTTGATGGTGGGTGTGTCCGCGCCCGTGGCGTATAAGGTGCGCTTTCTCGATGGATTAGGAACATTAACCGCTTGCATTCTAGGATTAGCAGTGGGTTTCACGATGGGTCCAGTGTTCCTAGGCGTACTTATAATATTCCTAACAGTTAACAGCCTATTCACAAAGATGGGCTACGTCAAGAAGGCGTTGCTGGGCGCGGCCGAACCCAAAGGTGGGGCCAGGACTTGGAGGAGTGTTGTCGCCAACGGGTTATCAGCAACGATATTCGCGGTCCTCAGTATTCTCTTCTATCGTCAAATCCTAGTTGTAGGCTTTATGAGCGCTATCGCAGCGGCCTCAGCGGACACGGCCTCCACGGAGGTTGGCCTGCTAAGTGGTTCAAAGCCAAGGCTCATAACTAATCTTTCCAGCGTTGAGCCGGGGGTGTCTGGTGGGGTGACGGCTCTTGGATTAGTGGGTGGAGTGATAGGTGCGATAAGTATAGGTATAATTGGGCTCTATGTTGTGCACACCATATATGGTTTCCCCATGCTGAGGCTGCTTACTTCAAACGACCCATTTATCCCCACTAGTGGAATCACTAGGTACGCGTTAGCTATAAGTGTGGGGGGATTCTGTGGGGCTGTCCTTGATAGCGTGCTAGGCGCGACGCTCCAAGCCAAGTATGTGTGTAGGGTGTGCTCTAAAAAGACAGAGCGAGCCGAGCATTGCGGTGTCAAGTCAACGCTTGTTGGGGGAATAGATCATCTAGATAACGACACAGTAAACGTATTAGCAACATTTCTTGGAGCAGTAATCGGGGTTTTAGTATTCTTGGCGTAACATATTACCATTCAGTGGTTGAAGCCGACTTGGTGAGATTTGGAAAACCATATACCTATGTGTCTTGAAGTTCTACATGTGGGGAGAGTATACATACTCACGCCTGGAGGGCAGTACAATCACCTTATATTTAGAAGAGTCCTCGAACTGGGCTATGAGGCATCCATGCGGCATTTAGAGATTGACTCTGAATCACTGCGTAACGCCGGTGCCGTAATAATCGGTGGCGGCCCGGGTAGATTGAGCCTCGACAACAAGGTGTCAGAATCTCTAAAGGACGTATTAATAAACGCACAGATACCCGTTCTCGGAATATGCTATGGTCACCAGTTGTTGGCCCATTTATTTGGGGGGTTGTTGCGCCCTCAGCTAAGCCAGAGTTTGGTCCAGCCACAATAAGGGTGATTGAGAGGGATGAGCTGTTTGAGACGTGCCAAACACGTTTACTGCTTGGCTTAGCCACAACGACGAGGTAGTAGAGCTTCCAAAAAACTTTGAGGTGCTCGCAGACAGCCGGGAGTGTGCGTTTCAAGCGGTAAAGAATGCCAACTCAATGATTTATGGAGTCCAATTTCATGTGGAAGTTGAACACACACAGTACGGTAAACAAGTGCTTGGAAACTTCCTTAGACTCGCGAAGCGTTGAAATCTACAACGCGTAAGTTTAATTTTGATGTAGCCTGAGCGTAGTTTGACCCAAATGCCAAACATTCTGGTAACAGTAAAGCAGGTAGTCGATGTTGATTCGCTTAAAATCGATAGGGCTACGAACACCTATCACCACAGTTGGGGTGCCAAGAAAGATGAACGACTTCGATAAGAACGCCTTAGAAGAAGCCATAAGGATTCGTGAAAAACAGGGGGGAAAGGTTGTTGCTGTTAGCGTAGGCCAGCAGAGTAGCCGCGATGTGTTGAAAGAGGCTTTAGCTATGGGTGCAGATGAGGCATATCTAATCACGGATCAGTCCATACCAGAATTCGATAGCCGTGCTGTCTCACATTTAATCTCTAAGTTTTACACCAAGTTTGGCCCCTTTGATTTAGGTGATTATGGGTGAAGGAAGTGTTGACCACTTCAGTGTACAGGTGGGGCCTAGGGTTGCTGAACTCCTAAAGCTACCCCAACTCACGTACACCCGCAGGCTTGAGTACTCGGGGGACAGCGTGGTCGCTGAAAGGGACCTAGAGGATGGTTTCCATGTTGTTAGGAGTCCCCTACCCTGCGTTGTCACGGGGTGGCCCAAGAGATAAATCAACCCCGACTCCCCTACACTGAAATCGATACTCGCCGCATCCAAAAAACCAATCAACCTGGTTCCCCCATCCCAGCTTGAAATCAATGCAGATATGCTACAACCAGTGGTCACAACGAAAACCGTGGTTCCCCCTAAAACTGAACGAAAAAAAGTCGTAATAGACAGCTCTAAACCAGAAGAAGCGGTGCAGACACTTATCAAACACCTTACACAGGAGGGAGTGATATAATTTGACTCACCGTGTCCTAGTATATTCGGATAGTCCAAAACAGATACCTGAGCTATTAACATATGCCAACCAGCTTTCTGAGGGGGGCGGGGTCACCATGGTTACACGGATGATAAGCTAGTTGATCTTTCATTCGAGTATGGAGCTAGCAGGGTTTACCTAACAGAACCCAAAAATACCAGCCCATACGATGCTACAACCACTTCGGCTGCTATATTTGAAGCCTATAATAAGGAGAAGCCAGAGTAATAATCCTTTCAGCCACAAAGTTTGGGAAGGAAACCTCTGCGCGTCTAGCGGCGAAACTTGACGCTCCACTTGCCACCGAGTGTCGAAGTGTTAGTTTCACGGATGGCAGAATTGAGGTTGAGAGGATGGTTTTCAGCGGCAACGGTCTTTCCACAGAGATTATTGGTAGGACACCCGCTATTGTAACCCTCCAGTCAGGTATCGTGGAACCTAGGAAGAATCCTCACAACGGGGAAACTGAGAAACTCAGTATAGAAGTTAAGCCAATGACTCAAACCCTCGAGGTCAGAAGAAAGTCGGAGACATCCGCAGCCAGACTCGAGGAAGCTGAAAGAATAGTCGCCGTTGGTAGGGGATTGCAACGAAAGGAAGACTTAGAGCTCATAAGAGAGTTGGCAGAAGTGCTCCATGCAGCGATAGGGGGCTCCAGACCTCTTGCGGCCGACCTCGGATGGCTCTCAGACGATCAATGGATAGGCCTTTCAGGACACAAAGTAAAACCCAAACTATATGTGGCCATTGGGATAAGTGGTCAGATACAGCACATAGCGGGTATGAGGGATGCAAAGGTTGTTGTGGCCATAAACAAGGACCCAAATGCGCCAATGGCAGCCAATTCAGACTACTATGTGGTCGGAGACCTCTACACGATTGTTCCAGAGCTTATAAAACAGTTGAAACAAAGGGTGTAGCAAACGAGGAGGTCGACTTATTTTCGTACACTCACCTATTTACTTATACCCCTTATTCTAGGGCTAGCACTCCTCACTTATACCTCATATTCAAACACATGCACATTTCCGTGCGGCATAAACCACCCATACAGATTATATGGGTTAATACTGATATTAGCGGACATATGCGCTTATGGCGGGGTTATATACTGGTTCCGAGCCTCAACTTCAAGAAGGAAGCATACAAAGAAGGTTGATGCTTAGCGCAACAAGAGTATTACCAAAATACTGGCATAGTTCTAAACACACCAGCTTTATACATACGGTGGGTAGCCCCGATACAAATTAAGGATTGATGACTCCTCATAGTTTGGTGCTCACTGTTATGCATAGGGATGGCATCCGGCTAGGGAGCGATGATTGTGGTGATCAAGGGTGGAAAATTCTTATCGGCACAACATCTCCGAAACTGCTGGTTACGGCGCGAAAAGCTTATACCATTCACAGACGGATTTGAATTAAGCTCGTCGGCCATAGGTAGCGGGGAAACACCCGGTCTCATTCCGAACCCGGAAGTTAAGCCCGTTACCGTTACGTGTTCCGTTAAACCTTAGGTTTAGCAGGGCACGTAAGCCGACGAGTTTATATAATTTCTAGTTTGCCTCTTCTAATATTGCGGAGAGAGTTAACGAAAACCTTAAAGTCCGTTTTAGAGCCACTAGTACCTGTGACGAGTTGGGTATCCACGCCTAGACACTGAGGCTAACGCAATCCTGCAACAAGGGTCGGGTGGTTGATGGGGAAGCTCAACCATCAATGATGGGTAGCTCACACGCGGCTATGATGATCCCGATCTCACACTGATCCCCTTTAAATGAAGTTGAAGAGCCGAGCTGAGCCGCGTTTAGCTATCTGATCACATTTAATCTCAGTAAACGCTTTATTCTGGCTCATGGTTAGTGGTGGGATAGGAGTTGATTTTATCCGACTTTGACCTTAAGAACTATATCGCCGGTGGGCGCCTCTACATAGACCCGTTGTTCGACGACACAATCCGCGAAAACGGCGTGGACCTACGTATTGG
>Ga0074076_100110_pt1 | contig 15456 bp, 19 predicted proteins | sample YNPg_D_FD_63713 | JGI IMG/M metagenome (GOLD analysis project Ga0074076, IMG submission 63713) | Hot spring microbial communities from Beowulf Spring, Yellowstone National Park, Wyoming, USA - YNP_Beowulf Spring_D v2 (version 2) | ecosystem: Environmental > Aquatic > Thermal springs > Hot...
TCCCCCTGGGGATGAACTGTCTCACTGTGGAGCATGTGGAAGGGAGCAGGTCGAAACAATGAGGGAATACCTGGAAATGACAAGTACATGTACGACGTTTCCCTCTCCAAGTTTCTGTATAGGGAATTTCAAAGTTTCGTTGACTTCTTAGATCCGCAGGTCATAAGGGAGGCGAGAAGATTGAACCTATTCACCTCGCTGAATTACCTTAACGGCAAATACTTCAAGTCCGACCTTCTAAGGAAGCTAACAGGTTTTTCGGCTGTGTTCCTAGGGGGAGATCCCTACAGTGTTCCAGGTATGTATGCCATGGTCAATTACCCCGTCCTGGGACAGGGAGTGTTCTATCCAAGGGGAGGCTTCGGTAGGGTGGTGGAGTCAATGGTTGAGGCGGGGAGGAAGCTGGGGGTTGAGTTCCAGTTCGACACGGAGGTTACGGGAGTGCTGACCGACGACCAAAGAGTGAAGGCCCTGCAGACCTCTAAGGGAGGATTGAGAGAGATGTGTTCCTATTTAACGCAGACTACGTTCACGCAGAGTCCCTCCTCCCTGAAAGGTACAGGAACTTTGGCGCCTCATACTGGGATTCAAAGGTCTTAGCCCCGTCAGCGGTGCTGGGGTATGTGGGGATTAAGGGAGAATTGGATGTCCCCCACCACAACGTAATAGTTAACGGTGATTGGGGGGAACACTTCAAATCAATTAGGGAGGGAAAATGGCCACGGACAGAATCGACCTCTTACTACGTTAGCGTAAGGAGTAGATCGGATCCTTCAGTATGTCCAGAGGGCAATGAGGCCCTCTTCTTTCTGATACCCATATCCCCTGGGCTAAGGGGTAGGGAGGAGGAGATGGTAAAGTGGGCAGTAAGGAACTTCCTTGGGAAGAGGGAGGTTAGCTTCATCAGGATTTTCGGTCCTAGGGACTTCTGGAACGACTATAGATCCTACAAGGGGACAGCCTTCGGTCTAGCCCACACCTTGTCTCAAACAGCGTCATTGCGACCACCAATGAAGAATAAGAAGCTGAGAAATGTCTATTACGTTGGACAGTACACTCATCCTGGAGTGGGTGTGCCGATGGTAGCCATAGCCGCTCATGTGGTGTCCCAGAGGATTCTCGCAGACCTTAAAAAATAAATAATAAAAATATTTATACCTTTCTCTCTATCTCCTCTTCATCCACCACCCTGTACTTTCTTGTATCATACCCAATTGCCATTCCAACAAGTCCAGTTAGCACCCCATATATTGCCAGACCCACGGTAGTCCCCACTGGGTTAAGCGTAACTCCAGCTAAACCTATTATTAGTCCCAGCAAGGCCGCAAGTTTTACCCAAAAGTATCCCCATCCTGCAGCTGTTCCCCTCTCTGAGGCCCCAAAGAAGGCATTTATGGAGGTCATACCTTGGCTCGCCGGCCCTATGACGTGGAAGAAGTAGAAGGTGAAGGAGAAGAGCACGAAGAAGGGTAAGGGTAGGTGAAGAATGTAGGTCATCGCTATGAGCCCCACTGACACTCCCTCCCCCACCGCTCCTATGACATACTGTGACTTAGTCCCTATTCTAGGGGTGAGCCAAGCCGTTAGATATCCCCCAATTACTCCTCCGGTGTACAGTACCGCTAACGCCTGAATGGACGCCAAGGGCCCCACCAGCTTCAACGCTAAAAGGATGTAGGGTATGTGAGCTACCCCGCCCTAAAGGGCGGAGGCTTCCTGCTTCAAAGCCCCACCTTGCCCGTAGCCTTTCGCTACGGGTAGAGGGCGGAGCTCCACAGGCACTAAGGGTGGCTCCCACCCCGATCTTTTCAATATGTTAAGAGTAGCGTTATAGTCACGATCGGCGACCCAATCACAAGAAGGACAGATGAATACACGGTCAGCCAGTGTTAGATTCTTAACGTATCCGCACCTAGCACATGTTTTTGAAGTGTAAGCAGGGTTTACTAGAGTGAGTTTCTTTCCATACTTCTCCATCTGGTACCATATTATATCTTTTAACTCGTGGAAAGCAACGTCATAGAGCCTCATCCTCAGCTCTTTATCCGACTTGTCCACGAGTTGCTTAACTTGAATATCCTCCATTACAACTACGTCGTAATGCTTTGCAAAATATTTTCCTAACTTCATGTATATATCCTCTCTGAGATTCTTCAAGTGTTCATAAGCCCTCGCTAGACGAGTCTTAACCTTAAACCAGTTATGAGAAAGGAACTTCTTTCTTGAGATACGTCTGTGCGAGATCTTGAACCTCTTCAATGCTTTCTCATAGGGCTCAAGTTAGGGAAAAACTTGCCGTCACTAGTCGTTAGGAGTTTCTCGACACCAACATCTATTGCTACTACTTTGTTTGTCTCTGGTAGTCTAGGAAACTCGTAGTCCTCAAGTATGAACGAAATAACCCTCTCACTTTATTAACTTGATTACTACACGTTTAACTTTGTTCAGAGGGAAGTCCCTATGAACAATGACGTTGAAGATACCCAGGTGTGACAGTCTTAACGTCATTACCTTCTTGTTCTTATTGCTTTTCTTCCTGATCTCCTTTGCCTTCAGGACTTTCCAACCTGATTGAGGGTATACGAGGGAGTACCACTTGTGTGCTTTCTTTCGGGAAACGTGCTAACCCTTCAAAAAAGCGTTGCCTAGCCTCATAGTAGCGGTCAGCAATTTGTTGTACCGCTTGTGAATAAAGTTGTCGATATCTCTCATCTTGTTTCCTCAAGTCTAAGGCTAGTTGTCTTAACTCCGTCTGTGTGAGACCTTTTCCATCTTGGTAGAAATAGATATCTGCCCACCGTAGGGTATTATATATCTCACACGCCAACTTCAACTGGGCTTTTAACGCCCTCAACGTTCGTTCGTCTATGTATGCTCTAAAACGGAAGCCTACGGTAGGCATTAATGAAATGTTTGAAAAAGATGTATTTAAATATGATTTCAAAGGGGGCTATCCATCCCCGCCTCAGAGAGGCGAGGTTTTTCGCCCCCTTAACCCCCAATTTTATAAGAATAGCCTAACTACGTTAAGTTGTACCAGGTAGATTCGCTGCCGATTCACCGAGTTCCTTAGTGGCCAGTTTCTTTCCGATTCTCCTCAGGTGTTGAGTAAATGAGACCTTACTTATTCCAAGGGACGTGGCAACTTCGAAAGCTGTGACTTGTCTTGGGGACTCAAAGTAACCGATTGAAAGCGCCACGGCTAAGACCTCCCTTTCCCTCTCCGTTAACGAGTTCCTCTCCCTATGATAAGAGAACTCTCTAATGGTTAGATCGCTCAACAGGCCCATTCTACTTACTGTCTCTGTAAGCTTACCAATCCTACCCCTTGGTAAGACAGCTCTCCAATATTCCACACCATCCTTAAGGGATTCGCTGAATTCGTAGGCTTGTTCCACCATTACTGAGGTTATGCTGCCCTCCAACTTCGCTACCAACATCACTGCGGCGGTGGTTGGAGATCTCTCCAAGAGCCTCACCTCCCTCACCCTAGGATGTACCCTAAGGTTCCGAAGGAATCCTCCCAACTCCTCTCCAGAGAGCTGAACCACGTCGAATATGTTTCCTTCTCTGATTATAGTATGCCTCTTAGTCACTTTCACCTGGTAGATCTCAGTGAGCTGTGACCAATCGTCATGCCTTACCTTGAAGGTTACTAGGGAAAGCATCGTAGTAAATACTAATGTGAAGTAAAAATGTTAAGATCATACTTGTGCCTTATTCTTGAGTCAAACCAACAGCTTGATCTTTCATCTTTTAAGAGATCCGCTTGTCACGGTCTCCAACGGGCGTGGAGTGAAACATATATTTGTAATCGGAACAAAAAGACATAGTGATCGTTGATGGTCCAAGATGGTAAAAAAATGAAGGTAGGATTCATCGGTCTTGGATTGATGGGAGGGTCAATGGCAATGAACCTCCACAAAGCAGGATTCCCGCTTACGGTCTACAACAGAACTCAAGCCAAGGCTGAACCATTCAAGAGCGAGGGAATAAAGGTTGCCTCATCACCCAGGGAGGTGGCAGCCGAGTCAGAGGTGGTGATCCTCATGGTTACGGACGCACCAGACGTGATGGAGGTTCTCTCAGGTCCTCATGGTGTACTTGAGGGAGCTAAACAGGGGACAATTGTGGTGGACATGGGAACTAACTCCCCGGAGCACGCGAGGACATTTCACTCAATGTGTGCCAGTAGAGGATTGAGGTTCCTGGACGCTCCTGTCACGGGAGGAGATAGGGGTGCCAGGGAGGCCACGCTCACCATAATGGTAGGAGGGGAGAGGGAAGACGTTGAGAGGGTCATGCCTATCTTTCAGGCGATGGGTAAGACCATAGTGCATGCCGGCGGAGTGGGATACGGCCAAATGTTGAAGCTACTGAATCAGGTTGTGGTGGGGGTCAACATGTTGGCCTTGGCGGAGGTTATGACCCTGGCGGAGAGAGCGGGAATAGACCAGGAGATACTCTTCAAGGTATTGAGTACGGGAGCGGCAAACTCATTTACAGTGCAGTACTACATGCCGAAGGTGATGAAGGGAGACATGGAGCCGGGATTCAGGGCCGCTCACCTGAGGAAGGACCTCAAATACGCAGTGGATGTGGCCACAAAGCTGAACGTTCCTCTACTTGGAACTTCCACGACACTGCAACTCTATAGCGCCATGAACGCCATAGGAATGGGGGAGAAGGGCACTCAAGCGCTAGTTAAGTTGTATCAGAGGTTGACCTCTCCGTAGTGACTTATTATCCTCCTATTCGCCAATGAAGTAATGAATAGGAACACGTTAATCATCATCGCGGTCGTTGTGGTTGTGGCGGTAGTAGTTGGCGTCGTACTCGCTGTAGTACCTAAAGTAGAGACGTCAAACCAAACACAATCACAACATGTCTTCCTTCCCACGCAGACGCAGATTTCCTCGGCCTCTCCAGGCTGGAGAATCGTGTCTCTGGCCAAGTTCAACTACTCACAGACCCTGGCCCGGGTCTTCCCTGGATCGGATGCGGTGTATCAAGAGATAGCCCAGAACGGTAATGCCACTCTCGTGGTCTGGGTCATCCATTATGCCACCGCCCCATCTTTCAATCTAACAATTCCCCACACAATTTACGGCAGGTACGTGCTTGCAGTAAATGTTACGGGCAATACAAGTCCTGTCAACCTTACCCCGTTTCTGAATCAGGAGAGCTCCGCAATGAGATCAGGGAGTGGACTTCAGGTCAGTTTCCCGTCCTTCCTCTATCCCCAGACCAAGGAACTCTCCTTGGCCAGCTTTGAGGTAAGTAACTTAACCACTCCATACGGTAACTTCACTCAATGGGGCGAGGAGTTGGTGGGCTCCACCACCGAGGTACAGCTCAGTGTTTTCCAGGGAAGTAACGCGTCCTCCCTCTACTCATATTTTTACGGCGCCACCCAGGGGGGAGCAGTTAATGGTACGATAAACGGATTCAACTACTTCAATTTCACAACACAGGGATTTTCGGGCGCTTCCACCTACATGGTGGGTATTCGGGGAAATTACGTTGTCTTCGCCCAATTCCAGGGAACAGCTCAATTTCAAGTGTTTGAAACCATACTCAAGTCACTATAATTTTTTACTGTGATTTTGCCACTAACCCTATCCCAATAGAACTTAGGGTGGGAGACTTGGATGTCCTACCCACCTTTAAGGAGGACTCACTTAGCAATGAGGGAAATTAGGTGTATAGGTTTGACATGGACGCGGAAAAGGCCCTCGTTCCGCTTAATCAATTTAGGGAAAACCCTATTCCTTAGGAAAGGCTACTCCGTATTATTAGCCTTTCAATAGGCTACAATTTACTAGCTTACTATTTAATTAAAGAAGAAAGTTATTACCACAGGTTAATCATATTTGTAACTTATAATTTATTCTTAAGTTTGCCGAGAGTGTCGTCATGGATTAGGTAAATTAACAAACCTATTTGTCCGAGAACTGTTAACTCGCCACAATCCTCATATTCACGTCAGTTACATAATGTTCTAAGAGAGAGATAATTTATCCTGACAAGTGACGACACCGTGCAACGGTAACCCACTCCATGCCAACACTCTTAGGACATTTAACAACAAACCATAATCATGGAGTCTGTTGCTTTTGCTCAATCTGTCTTGGATAAACGTAAACCTTGTTCCCTATGACCATATTATTGGGTATTACAACCTTTGTACCGTCCTGTTTAATTACGTAGGTGAACAGCGTAGTGACCTCCTCCACAATACCCTCATCGCCCGTCATGTTCACGTGATCCTTTATCCTAAAAGGCCTGGACAGGAGAAGGAACAGCCCATCCACGGCCTGTCCCAGAACTTGCTGAGTGGCGAAACCTATGACTATTCCAAGGAAACCTCCAAGGGCCACTCCCGCCACTCCTCCTGCTATTCCTCCCACTATGCCTGCGACAAGGGCACCAATCCCTATGAGTCTGAATACGCTCCTCATGGAGGCTGAGGTGGGATGGTCATATTTCAGCCTCAGGTTCCAGTAAACCACGTTTGCAAAACCCTGAACAATAAAGAAGCCGAAGAGCAAGGAAATCAGAACATTAACGTAGGGCTCATAACCTGAAATGGATGGAGTTTGCCCAGGTATAATGGAAAGTCTTTGAGACTCGAGATAAGGGAAAAGAAGGTTGTTAATTAGGGCCTCCACCACGATGTAAACTACAATGTAAAGGATCAATAGCCCAATACTTTCAACTACTTTTCTCCTTATCTCGTCAATTTTTGTTATCTCCTCCTCTTTCACATGGGGATTGATGAGGGTCAGATTAAAAGCTAAGAGGGGACTTTTACTAGGTTGTACTTGGAAACTTTTGCGGAATGATTGATCCCATCAGTGTGTCCATAGTGTCGACACGGAATGATTGATCCCATCAGTGTGTCCATAGTGTCGACATTTATTTTGGGGGAGTCAATAGATCTTGACAGAGTCAATAGATCTTGACAGATAGGGATCTGTGCCGACACTATGGACATACTCAGATGGAATAGAGTAAAATGATAAAGATCAAGAGGGTTTACGATCCACTTCCCCCGACGATGGGATTAGAATTTTGGTGGACAGATTGTGGCCAAGGGGAATAAGGAGGGAGGACGTCAAAATAGATCTCTGGATGAAGGACGTAGCTCCCTCAAATGAGCTTAGAAAGTGGTTTTCCCACGAACCCTCCAAGTGGGACGAGTTCAGGAGGAGATACGGGGAGGAGATCAAGGGAAGTAAGGCCCTGGAACAACTCCGCGATTTGATTAGGAGATACCAGGTAGTAACCCTCCTCTTTTCTGCCAAGGATAGGGAGAGAAATAACGCTGTGGTATTAAGGGAGTTATTAAGTGAAGGTGAGACCGCCTAACCTTACAAGAAGTTGAAGGTTTATCATACCTTTGCTCCATTATAGATGACATTCCTTTTCACCTTGGAGGCACCCTCCACTTCCTCCCCCATTGCACAGAACTCGGGAGTGGGTCCCATGGCCAACATTCTCCTCCACAGCTGAGTGACGGTCAGTTTTGAGTAGAAGTGCGAATACTTCATCCCCCTGGGTTTGAAGAACCAATAACAATGGGCCGAGAGTAGACCGTGATTCCCTCTCAATAGGCCGTAGAGACCTCCCTTACCGTCAACGGAAATTGATGCCACGGAGTCATGGATTTCTCTCATCCTATCGCTCACGGCCGCCTCATTTATTAGGTCTAAGACGCCGGAGTTCTCCAATAGGTACCAATCCTCATAACAATCTCCCTCGGACAGCCATCCTGCGCCCTCCACCTTAGCTACAATTGAACCCAAATAGCCCGGTATTGACTGGGAATCAAAGTTCCTGTGGAAGTTAATTAGGGCCGATTCGTAGACATTAACGTTGGTGGAGCTTCTGTGCCAATATACGTAAGCCAGCATGAGGTACTACTGTCTTACATTCTTTTTAAATTGAAGGGCGAATTCAATTATTGAGCATGGGGACCAACGATCTAGTCTTAGCGAAAATTGAAGAGCAGGGGTAAAACAGTCATGGAACCGAAATACTTGATCTACTTCTAAGGTGAGGGCTGACTACTTGGATCCCGTTAACGCCAACTGCTCCCTTCTCAATTTAAACGCAAGTCAGCGAAAGAACGTTATACTACCTTAACCCCTTCAACGTTGTTCCACATACACTCTATAACGAAACCCCCTAAGCCATGGCTAGAGGTGGAGCTGGTATTTAGGCTGAGCTACGAGTCACTGCAAAAAGTCTTGCATCCATCAACACTATAAATTTCTGTTAGACGTTGGCAGAGTTAATCGGGATGAATCCCATTACTGGATAGCCGACCGTACTCTGTCATCTTCACCCAAACCCTGTCTCCTTGACGGGTCTTTCTTTGTCGAAATCTTTAATATTTTGAGAAGTGTTTGACAGCATTAGAAAATGGCGAAATTAAATGCCTATCGATATGCTAATGAGGGAAATACTCAGGAGGACCTACTTTCCCAGTGACGATGAGAGGAAGTACTCTCCTCCCACAGCATACTCCATATCAAGTCACTTAACCTTCCATTCTCCAAAGTGGATTCAAAGTTAAGGGAGATGAGGGAGAGCGGACTTCTGGGGGAGAAATTGCTTATGAGACTTAACATGGACCTAATTGGAAAGAGCCAGTTCCTGTTGATGGGCACAACGGACAGGGAGGGTGGGGAAATGGTAAAGGAGGTCATGAGGAAAGATCCTCCCCGCTTCGTAAACGTAATGTTTTACCTTAACTTGGGTCCTCCTGGGTTAATGCCCATAGTGGCCATGGAGGTTACCTGCGAGGGGTGGGAATTGGATGAGAGACTCTCATACCTGAGATCCGATTTCCCCAGGGTAAATTTCATTAGAGTGGAGAAGATGGGATACGCCCCAGTAAATCCGAGGGACTCCTACGAACTCAGGGTTTCGCGCAACCTGTCACTGAAGGACTCTCTGGAGAGGAGGATAGTTAGGGAGCTTTGGGATGATCCGCACCTGCCCATTCCAGAACTTACGGAGAGGGTAGGAAAGCCATCCATGTATAGGACAATTAAGAGACTTTTAGACGCAATGGTGAGGATAAAGGCATTCTGGCTCTATCCTAGACTGGACTCCACTGTCATGAAGGAGGGTGGAATATTTCAAATGGTGTTCTTTGTTGAGGGGAATAGAGAGGAGACAATATCACTTATCAAGAGAACACTTAAGGAAGAATTCCTCATGATCAATGAATCGTACCCTAGACTTGTTCCCACCTTAGGATTATATGGTTCTAGGAGGGAGTATGATGATGCCCTAAATAGAATCAACTCAACTGGTCTAAGGTTTGTGGTGTTCGATGACGTTCAAGTAATCGATACGGGTAACTGTCCGTTGGATTAATATCATAACTGATGATGAGCGGGATGATGTTATCCATTGGTGTAAAGATCATGTTTGAGGTGAGTGCCTGGAAAGTCAGCTCCCACCAAGGATTAAGCTACACTACATTGGCATCAGAACAAAAATTGAATGAAAATATGACGGTTTCTAAGACCTTAAATCCAGGAACCTCCCATAACCTAACAACGATTGAGGCCTAATGTCTCCTAAGGTCCATAGTGGAGGTTGGGATCAGATGATTATATACAACCCATCATTTGATATTGTCTCGCGGCAGGGCCCACTAACTTACTGTCACCATAGCCAATATGGAGGAGCCGTCTGCCAATCCTATCCTCAATCTATACTGCATTCCCTGTGGCGATGGTGGTAATGGTGGAAAAGTCACCGTAATCTGATTATCTCCCCTCATCAACACATTGGGTTGGATTGTCATAGCAGACTGATTCAATCCCTCTATGGTAACACCAATAATTGTGACCTGACCGCTCGAGTTCAGGGTGAGCGTAGCGATGTTTCCTCTGAGAACACCATTCCCTACCTGATAAACCAAGATCTGCTGCGGGACCGGTTGAGTGGTTTGCGTCTGAGGTGCTTGAGGTAATTGAGCGGGAATTGTTGTCAGCCTTGAATTTACTTCGCCCAATCCCAGGTACGTGACAATGAAACCAACGAAAGATATGAAACCTATGGGAATGGCAGCCAAGATACCACCTATTTTAACCGTGGAGTTGTTATATTTCTCCCCTACGAAGTAGAGAGCTATTCCCACCAATATTACACCTATTAGGTCCAGGAATGGAATCACAAGCAGTATTGCCCCTATCTTCCCCAGGTTTGTGTTTGGCACGTATGGGGTAAGTTTATCGAAACCCCTATATACCCTAATTAATCCCAAAATAGCTAGGATCACACCCAAAATGAGAAACACAACACCGACTGCTAAGGAAACGGCGAAGCTTAAGATTCCTATGAAGGCAACCAAAATTGCTATCATCTCATAAACTATTCCTCCTCTTAAACTATCAATTCCTTCTCTCTCCTGTTGAGACCACATGTATCATTCTCGATTTTAGGAAATTTAAATGTTGCTAGAGGCGTTGTGGAAGTTATTCTAGTGCTAGAATGATTAGAGCTAGTAATATGCGGAGGTCTCTAAATAGCCTCCACCTCAATCTCACCCATATGTGGGTCAAGGTGGGAATTTGTGGTATCCCCAGGAGAGGAGGTTTAGACGTAGCCGAAACTCAGGAGACCTTCTATGACCTGGTGCCAGAGGAAAGGTTGAGGAATTGGGCCAACAGAGTCCCGGAGTTCACAGTTAAGGCGCTTCAGGTGATAACCCATTCCGCAACCTCACCCACCTACAGGAGAATGAGGAGGTTTAAGGGAAACCCCGACAACTTCGGGGAGTTCAAGGTGAACGAGGATACGGTAAAGGCACTGGAGGCGACCTTGGAGGAGGCCAGGAAGCTGGGGGCCAGGTTGATCGTCTTTCAAACACCCAACTCCTTCACGTTCCAAAGGGGTAAGGACAGGGTGGCTCAATTCTGGTCAATTTTATCTAGAAACTTCACCTATTGTTGGGAACCCCGTGGATGGAGTGAAGAGGAAGTAACCTATGTTCTACAGAGGACAGGATTCATTCATGCAGTGGATCCATTTAGGAATAGGTCCCTGTCCACATTGAAGTATTACAGATTACATGGACTTGTGATGTATAGATATGAGTTCACCTCAGAGGACTTCATTAAGTTACGGGGCATGCTTGGCGAGGAAAACTACGTAATGTTCAACAATTTGACTGCGTTACGTGACGCCCTTAAGTTCAAGGAATTGTTGGTCAACACAGGCGGCCACCTAGCTGGGTCGTTCCCTTAAAAATGATTTTGTCTCATGTTTTCAAACTCCAAGACTTCATATGCCTAAATGTTAAGGTCAGAGCTGTCCTTAACGTCTCCTTATCCCCTTGGCCTATCCCTATTCTCACATATCCCGGCATTTCGAAACATTCGCCTGGATTAAGTAGAACGCCCTCATTTTGGAACAGTGACTGGGCGAAGGAGAACGTATCCTTCACCCCCTTTAATTTCAAGAAGGCCAGAGCGGTAGCGTTTGGTCTGTGCCACTCCACCAGATGATCAACCTCCTCTCTCCTCATGACCTCCTCCACTATCTTTAGGTTCCTGCTAACTATCTCCCTGGATCTCTCCTTCAGTTCGTCAGCCTTAAGGAGGGCTTCATAAGCGATCTCCTGACCTATAACTGAGGGCGATATGTTCACGTAATCCCTTATTGCCCACATCCTATCTACCAATTCCTTCTTGGCCACCGTCCACCCTATCCTTATTCCAGGCAGACCGTAGACCTTGGACATACTGTTTGTGCTCACGCCATCAATGAAGGAGAGGAAGGACGGCTTCTCCCCATCGAACTCTGACCCTCTGTAAACTTCGTCGACAATCAAGGTTACCCCTCTATCTGAAGCAATATCTGAAATCGCCTTCATTTCCCTCTCACTCATTGCCATTCCTGTGGGGTTATTGGGGTTCGTGATTACGAGGGCCTTAGTTTTTCTATTCACCAACTGGTTAAGCTCATCGAGGTCAATCATACCTTCCTTTCTCCAAATATAAACGACGTTGGCACTAATTCCCCTCAGGATTCCAGGGATCTGCATGTAGTTTGGCATATCCACAATCACCTCGTCCCCCGGTTTAATGAGGGCAAGGGAGGCCAGGTAGTTAGCCTCAGCCCCTCCATTGGTTATTATTACTTCTTCACTTCCCCGCCCTAGACGAGAGGCTATTAATTCCCTTAATTTCGGAGAGCCCTTGGTATGGCCGTATTCGAACTTCACGTTAACATGGAAGTCTGACAACTCCAATGGCTCTACGCCGCTTTCAGATATTACGTACTTAGCCCTCCAGTCCCTGAGGGATTGCCACCTCTCCAAACAGAAGGTCTGGGTACATATGGGATATGACCTCATTCCATTAAAAATGGGATGGTCTACAGGGATAGATAATGATGCAGGTAGATAACTTGACTGTGATTTTTAGATACCAGGCTCTAATCCGTCGATCGACGAGGTTGGAGACACCTGTGTCGACACTGAGCCGCTAAATTTTCTTCTATCAAACGAGAATGGTTTCGAAGGAGTGAATAACGCTTCACTCAAGGGAACGTCATAATCTCATAATTCATATGCAATGTCAACACTATCGAGACACAAGGAAATTTTAACCGCCTCTCACTTAAACAATCATGAACCTCCCAGAACTCAACGAGGAGATAGTGAAGTTGGTAGAGCAGGTGTCCAAGTCAGTGGTCACCATATTCTCAAGACAGATCTCGATGGATGAGTTCCTGCTCCCTCAGGCCAGGGAGGGGTTGGGCTCGGGATTTGCGATCGAAAAGGGACTGTTCCTCACCTCCTACCACGTGGTTAGGAACAGCAATGCCATCAGACTTATGAGTAGGGATCAGAGGGACTCGGAGGGCGAGGTGGTTGCGTTCAACCCATTTAACGATCTTGCGCTGGTGAGGGCTAAAGTTGACCTTCCACCACTAAGGCTCTCCGAGAACGTGAAGATAGGGGAGCTCGCCTTGGCCGTGGGGAGTCCACTTGGATTGGACAGCACCACCCTTGGGGTCATAAGCGGCGTAGGTAGAACCATAATGACTCCTGGCGGAAACCCGCTTTACGTGATACAGACCGACGCTGCCATAAATCCTGGAAACAGCGGTGGGCCCCTGGTGAACGTAAGGGGAGAGGCGTTAGGGGTAGTGACGGCCATGATACCATACGCCCAAGGCATAGGGTTCGCCATCCCCTCCCAACTGGTCAGGGGGTTCGTGAACAACGTGAGGAAGTTCGGTAGGTACATGAGGCCGTTCCTCGGCGTGGTAATATTGAAGGTGAATAAGTCCATGGCCGCCTACTACAACCTACCCAGAGACGAAGGATTGTTGGTGGCAAAAGTGTACCAAGGAAGTCCCGCGGCCAGAGTAGGCCTCAGGCCCGGTGACGTTATCGAGGAGGTGGATGGGAAGGCGGTGAAAGATCCCATGGAACTTCAAGTGATCCTTGAGGAGAAGGGACCCGGAGAGAACGTATCGCTGAAGGTTGCCAGACCCTCCAGGCCCCTGGAGGTTCCAATAACAATAGGCGGATACGAAGTGGCGGAGGGAATGTATTATCAGTGAGTGTTCTTTCTACCGAAGGTTTCCACGAAGTCCTCCCTCAGGGTGAAACCCAGGCCCGGCCTGTCCGGTAACAGAAGGTGACCGTCCTCATACTCTATTCTCTCCTTGAATAACTCATCCCTTAACATGTTCCTCCTGAGGTGGGTCTCCTGCCACTGATTTCCCAAGGCCGCGGCGACGTGGGCGTTGGCGATCAAGGAGATGGCCGAGGCTGAATAATGCAGTATAATGGGGTAACCTAAGGTCTTAGCCAGGGCACCTATCTTCATGACCTCAGATACACCGCCCGACCACATGACGTCCGGTTGAACTATGTCCACTGCACCTCTACGCATGAGTTCATAGAACTCCCACCTTGTGAACGCCGTCTCATACCCAGCTATTGGCACCTCCAACTGGGACGCCAGTGACGCGCTCCTATCCACTAGATCCGTCTGGATGGGCTCCTCGAAGAACCATGCGCCGAACTCCTCCAACCTCCTCCCCACCTTCAACGCTTCGTCGTAGCTGAAGACGTTGTTGGCGTCCACCGCAATGTTAACGTCATCTCCAACCGCCTCCCTCACCACCTTGAGCCTGGTCATGTCGTTCTCCAGTGTAGAGCCTCCAATCTTGACCTTCACCCCCTTAAATCCGGCCTTCACGTAGTGGGATACCTCCTCTCTCAACCTCTCCAGGTCCTTATGAGGTGAGTAGTACCCTCCCGTTACATAACACTTAACCCTGTCCTGACTGGCTCCTAGAAGTTTGTAGAGAGGCTTCCTCGCCTTCTTTCCCATGATGTCCCAAAGTGCTGTGTCCAAACCGCTAAGTGCGGCCACGGCTATCCCTCTCCTACCATACCTCAGAGTGGCCCTGTAGACCTTGTTCCATATTCCCTCTATGTGCTCCTCGTCTTCTTCCCTCACCAGTGAACGAATTGTGGTGTCAAGGAGGGACTTAACGGAGTCCGCGCAACCATAAGCTAGGGATTCTCCAACTCCCACATAACCATCTGACGTCTCCACAGTAACGACAACAACCTCCATGGGGTGTTCCGCGAAGGCCTTGACGGCTAAGGCGTCTCTCTCGTCATTTATTCCCTCATACATTAACACGTAGGAATTAACTTCCTTTATCACAAAGGATGTATTGAGGGGAGGATTAAAATTGTTGAGATTTACAGGTTAAGTTATATTGACGAGGGGTCATGAACTGCGTTCCTGCCCTAGATCGATCCGGCTTAAACAACGTCTTAGAAATGGAAAGACATGACTTCAATTAAGAAGCCATTGTCCTCATGGACAAATAGATACGTAAAGTTCAGTCCGAAACCTTTTGGAATCCATTTATAGATGAAAAGTCAATTTAAATATTTAACTTCCTTAACCTTCGAGAACTCTTTGGCTAGATATAAATCGAGGTGGACATCACTTCCCTCCACATGTATTACGTATGTCCTATCCATATCCTGGATGAATTGGGAGTATTTCCTTTTTGAAGGAGTAGCGACCAGTGCTTCATCTTTTGACACCTGAGACCCCGTCCGTAAGGGCGGGGAGCTAAGTATAAATGTGAATTTAAGATTAAAAAGATTGGGGATGTTCCCTGAAAGCAGAAGTTAAAGTAGCAGTACAGGGGAAGATTCTGAACCCTAACAAAGAGAAGAGATACAAACTAAACGTCGTTCTAGAGAAGTACCTAAAAGCTGTGAAGTTCTTCGCTTCCTTTAAGATCAATGATAAGAAACTTCTCCAACAGAAAGCGTACAAGGAGGCTAGAAGAAGGTTCGGTCTGTCTTCCACTCTCACGCAGACTGCTAGGGACAAAGCAGTAGAACTGGTTAAGGCTAATGAGGGAAGAGAATTTCACGTGCAT
>Ga0074076_100114_pt1 | contig 15129 bp, 21 predicted proteins | sample YNPg_D_FD_63713 | JGI IMG/M metagenome (GOLD analysis project Ga0074076, IMG submission 63713) | Hot spring microbial communities from Beowulf Spring, Yellowstone National Park, Wyoming, USA - YNP_Beowulf Spring_D v2 (version 2) | ecosystem: Environmental > Aquatic > Thermal springs > Hot...
GGTCAACGTTCGGGGATGAAGTAAAGGTGGACCAGCCGCTTGTAGAGGTTATGACTGACAAGGTGAATGTGCAGATACCTTCACCTTATTCAGGGAAGGTTGTCAATGTGCATGTAAAGGAAGGTGATAGAGTGAAGGTTGGGGACGTGCTGATAGAGATTGAAGGTGACTCTGCTCAGCAGAATCTTCAGCAAACAGCGCATGAAGAGAAGAAAGAAGTCTCTACTAGCCAAGCGGCAGGGCAGTTATCAGCAAGCGTGGTGAGCGAAAGAAAAGCTACAGCGGAATCTGTCTTGGCCACACCGGCTGTGAGAAAGCTTGCTAAAGAGCTGGGTGTAGAGCTTTCTTTGGTCAAAGGCTCGGGCCCTGGTGGAAGGATAACCGAAGCTGATGTCAAGTCTTTTAGAGTCGCCCAGGGAGCCAGGGAAGAGCTCTTACCTCTCAGGGGTGTAAGAAGAATGATCGCTGAGCAATGGTAGGCAAGGCAGAATACTGTGCCTGTTACACATGTTGATGAAGTTGATGTGACTGACCTTGTTTCTTTAAGGGAAGCGTTTAAGGGGAGTGCTGAGAAAAAGGGTGTAAAGCTAACTTACCTTCCTTTTATAATAAAAGCTCTGATACCAGCTCTAAGGGAATTTCCACTGATGAATGCTTCGGTCGATGAGGAAAATATAGTTTTGAAGAAATATTACAACATAGGAATAGCGACTGATACGGAACAAGGACTTGTCGTTCCTGTGATAAAGGATGCGGATAAGAAGGATATTTACCAGCTAGCCTCTGAAATCGAGGAGCTGTCTAACAAAGCAAGGCAGGGGAGACTTTCACTTGATGAGGTTAAAGGAGGAACGTTCAGCATTACAAACGTTGGCTCTATAGGAGGGCTGTTTGCAACTCCAATTATAAACTATCCAGAAGTTGCAATTCTTGGCTTGCATAAGATAGCAAAAAGACCTGCGGTTAGAAATGGTCAGATTGAAGTTAGGGATATGACTTATCTTTCTCTAACTTTTGACCACAGGATTATAGATGGAGCATATGCTGCAAGATTCTTGGCCAGAGTTATAGATATACTGCAGGATTCAAAGAAGCTGTTGGCTGAAGTACTTTGACTGATTTTGACCTTGTCGTATATAGGAGGCCCTGGAGGGTATGTATGTGCAATCAGGGCTGCTCAACTAGGGCTAAATACTGCTGTTGTTGAAAGAGACAGAATGGGAGGAGAATGCCTCAATTACGCATGCATACCTTCAAAGCACTGATCAACGTTGCCAAGCTTTACGATAAGTATTGAATGGTTCAAGGTATGGGATAAAGGTCGAAGATATAAACGTGGATTTCTCTCTTTTGCAGCAGTGGAGGCAAAGCGTTGTCAATACACTGACATCAGGGGTGGAGCAGCTGTGCAAAGGAAATGGTGTTAACATGATTAAAGGGGAGGCCATATTTGTAGATAGAAACACAATTGCTGTAAAAGGAGAAAATGATGCTAAGGAAATCACCTTTAACAAAGCGGTTGTGGCTACAGGCTCAAAACCTTTAGAGCTTGCTAATGTTAAATATGATGGAGAAGTGGTTATAGGATCTAAAGAAGCGCTTCAGCTGCAGAGCCTTCCTGAGCATCTCGTGGTCATAGGGGGAGGTGTTGTTGGAATGGAGATAGCACGCCTCCTACTCTAAGCTAGGAAGCAAGGTGACTGTGGTGGAGCTAACAGAACAGCTTATTCCTGGGTATGATGCTGATGTTGCAAGAACTCTTCAGAGGTTATGCGAGAAGAGAAGTAATATATCAATTCATCTAAAATCTAAAGTAATTGAAGTTGTTGTTAAGGGTCAATCTGCATCTTTGCAAATTGATACTGGAAAAGAAGTATTGAACATGCAGGCAGATAAAGTACTTCTCAGCGTCGGAAGAAGGCCAAGAAGCGACGGAATTGGGCTTGAGAAAATCGGAGTAGAAGTAGATGGAAAGGGGTTCATAAAGACAGACGCAAGAATGATTACGAGCGTGGAAAATATATTGGCAATAGGAGACGTTAGAGCTCCTCCGATGCTTGCACATAAGGCATCAAAGGAAGGGATAGTTGCTGCAGAGGTTGCAGCTGGATTGCCTAGTGAAGCTATGTGGAAAACAATACCTGATGCCATATTCACAGACCCTGAAATAGCCTCGGCAGGTCTTACGGAAAGTATGGCTAGAGCATCTGGTTTAGACGTTAATTCGACAAGGTTTCCTTTTGCTGCACTAGGAAGGGCTCTTACTGCAGGTGAGACAGACGGTTTTGTGAAGGTAGTCTGGGAAAACACCAGCAAAAGAGTTGTAGGAGTGCAAATAATAGGCCCTTCAGCGTCAGATATGATATCAGAGGCAACTCTTGCAATCGAAATGGGAGCTAGCATAGAGGATATAGCATTGACAATACATCCTCATCCAACCTTTCCTGAAGCTCTCATGGAGGCTGCTGAGGCGGCAGCGGGGCAGCCTATTCATCAACTAAGAATCAAGGGGCAGCAGAGATGAAGATAATATATTCAGATTTAGGGCTTATAGAATATGGAAAGGCATTAGAGCTCCAGAAGAGGCTTGTGGCATCTAGCTTTGAAAATAAGGATACAGATATACTTCTTCTGCTTGAACATCCTCATGTGATTACCCTAGGTAGAAGCACGAGCAAGGATAATTTCAGGAATCAGCCTATTCCAGTCTTTCAGGTTGAGAGGGGAGGGGATGCAACATACCATGGACCAGGGCAGCTTGTAGGCTACACAATTTTTCACCTGAACGACCATGATTGTATAGGAGATTTGTGAACAACATAGAAGAAGCTATTATCAGGTCTGTTTCACACTTTGGGATAAGCGCAGAGAGGAAAGATGGGCACAGGGGAATCTGGGTAAGGCAGGAAAAGCTGGTAAAGAAGCTGGCTTCAATAGGTGTGGCTGTGGATAGATGGGTAACTTACCATGGATTTGCGTTGAATGTAAACACTGACCTCTCCTACTTCAGGCTGATTAATCCATGCGGCTTGCCGCCAGAAGCACTTACGTCTATGGAGAAGATTTTGGGGAAGAAAGGTGAGCATGGAGCAGGTAAAAAGACATGTTGTGGAAGAATTTGCATATGTGTTCAATGCAGAAGTTAAAAGGCTTCAAGCTGAAGCCATCGTTGAGAGACCGGGAATAATATGAAATGAGAAGTGATTTTGACATTCTTAAAAGGTTCAATTTTGGACTAAATATTGACGACCCTTGGAGATACACTGGGATGAAGGAGCCAAAATCTATAATCATTCCTCATCTTCTGAAGCTTGACTTTGAGAAGATTGAAATCGCTGGCAAATTAGGGGAAGCAGTTGCTAGAGCCCTTGGAAGAAGAATTGCTACAGTTGAAGAAGAGATAATTGCTTTAACCAATGCATTAGTAGATGCTGAAATAGATTTTGTTAGGTGCTGGTTTCCTTGGAATTATTTTACTGAGAAGATTGGAGATGAATATAATTTCCCGTTTGATAATATGGTAAGAGCTCTGAAGGAGAAAGGTATTGCTGTAATACCTGTTGTTGCATGCGGCTACAGCAGAATGCTTCCTGAAGGCATAAACATAGATAAAGAGCCTAACAAGTATATTGAGATAGCAGCGGAGCATGCAAGAGAGCTTGTGAATCATTACAAAAACAGCATAAGAGTCTGGCAGATAGAGAACGAGCCTAACTGGTGGGAGATGCATGTTGCAGCAGACTGGAGAAGTGGTGTTGCATGGCTAGAAGGGAAGTTCAGATATGAATTGCTGAAGATGCTGAATGATTGCTGTGCATGAAGAAGATAGCAACGCTGTGACTTTGATAAACCTTGAAGCTGACAGAGCAATAGATGATGTAAAAATGTATTCGTCGATAAGCGATGCAATAGGTTTTGATTTTTACCCAACTATGATAAGGCTGAGCCTGTTGATGCCAGGGTTATAACAAAGGCAGAGGAGATTGCTGTGAATCTTGGGAAAAATGTTATCATATCAGAGACAGGTTATCCTAGTGGTCCGTCATGGCTAGGGTATAGCTATAACAAGCAAGCCAAGTATATAATTCGAGCCTGCCTGCAAGCTTTTGAGTGCAGGCATGTGTCTGCTATAACCATCTGGAGATATGCAGCTACAAGCTGGAGGTCATTTCCCCCTCAGGAGAATCACTTCGGATTGTTTGATGAGTATCTGAATGCAAAGCCAGCATACAAAATATTTGCAGATACCATAAAGCAACTGAAAAACGAATCACAGGTTTCGCACTAAGAGCAACTCTCCTGGAACTACAACCATCCTTCTGTACATATCTATTGCTCTTTTAAGACCATGCTTCTTTCTAAATTCGGAGAAAGATGTCTTTGCAAAACCTTTTGATTCAAACAGCCTGATTGATGGTTCATTATCGCTTTCAACCGCTGCATAAATCTCTTTTTTGCCGTTTGAAGCAGAATATGATTGTGCAGAAACTCAAAAGCTGTGAGGCTACACCCCTTCTTCTGTAGCTTCTCTTTACAGCTATGTAAAAGATATAAGAAACCTCTTTACTTAATTCTTCGAGCATTGCTATACCAATTGGAGTATTCGTATCCAAAGCTACAAAGACCTCTTCAACCTGGTAAAGTTTTCTGAGGGCATGTCTGAGATACAAGCCATCAAAGAATCATACAGTATGCATTCTAGCATCCGTCTTCGCTGAATTGGAAATTTCACAATCTGGCAGTTCAGTCTTCCTTCATAAGAGATATCGCTCATAACATGAAAAGCTCCTTTGCATTTTCATATAGAATCTTTTTTCATCCTTCGCAGAAATGTCCAATCTCATTGCTAGTTTAAGAACTCCATCAGGAGGAGAGATGGGATAATCAGAACCAAAGAGAATCCTTTCACAGCTACCTATGTAATGAATGGCTTTGGAGATTGAATCTACCATATAATCAAAATATTTTGATGAGTAAACGCTATCCTTGCCAACAAATAGCCCAGATATATCTGCATAAATGTGTTCGTGCTTGTAAACAATCTCTGCAGTATCCATAATCCATGGGTTGCCAAAATGGCATGCTACTATCCTCAGCTCAGGCCTTGTATTAGCAAGTGCATCAAGGTTTAGAGGATGAGAATGCGTCAAACTGCCATTTCTGCTTGCTGTGTCGCCTGTATGAAACAGAACTGGTATTTCTTTTTCTTCGCAGTAGTCATATAACTTGCTAAAGAGCTGGTCATTAGGGTAAACTTGTTGATAACCAAGCAGTATCTTAAAACCCTTAACAGTATTGCTCTTAGCAATCTTCAAAGCAGTTTCTATGGAGTCACTTTTGTTTTCTAAAGTAAGTACGGGAAATAAAAGACCTTCGCTCTTTCTTGCTAGAGATATTATTTCTTCGTTTGGACACGGTCGCCAATTGCTTACAGGAGGACTGAGCAAAAGACCAGCTACAGTGTTATTCCGCTTCATAATCCTAATTATTTCTTTCAGGCTATACCTAAAACCGTTCATTTTTGCATAAGGAATCAGCATATCATCATTCCTTTCTGATAGATGAATATGACAGTCTATGTTTTTTAGATGCAAAGAAAGATATCACTTTATATCTTTGATTCAAACTTCTTTCTTCAGCGACTCAAGCACTTGTATAGCTCTTTTGACATGACTTCTTGCCATGAGCTGTGAGCTGTAAACATCTTTGATTATGCCATCATTGTCTATGACAAAGGTGACCCTTGGTGGTATAAGCAGACCAGTAGCACCATAAAGCTTTCTTATTTTTGAGCCCTCATCCGTTATAAGGGTGAATGGCAGCTGGCAGCTACTTTTGAATTTCATGTGCGATTCAACGCTATCTGAGCTTACCCCTATTATATCTGCACCAAGCTCTCTTATCTTATCCCAGCTCTCCCTGAATGCCATAGCTTCCGCAGTACAGCCAGGAGAGTTATCCTTCGGGTAGAAGTAAAGAACAACCTTTCCAGTTTTAAGAAATTGATATAAAGATATTGTTGCCCCGCTATCTGTATCGCTGTGAAATCTGGAGCCTTATCACCAACTTTAAGCATAACTTGCATTGATAAAGGGAAACCTAAAAATGTAACGGAAGTGCCCATAGGAATTTCTTGATGGCATTTTGACACATCTACATAGTAAAGCTATTAACATGCATGCTTTACAGCAAGAGCGATGTCTGAACAATACCCTGTATCTGAGCAGTACAAGGTTCTGGATGGATATGATATTTACAGAAGTGAAAATCTGCTTATAGCTCTTGTTGTTGTGGAAGGGCAGGGAGGTAGAGATATCAGGCTCTACAGGTGGCAAAAGAGGAAGGGAGCATGGAAAGTAGACCTTTGCAGGATGAGCGTTTCGAGATGGCCATGGCAAGAAATAGGCAAAAAGGTTCAGGAATTTATGCAGAAGTATTCAATAACCTAGTGCAAAAGATTTAATGTGGTTGTATCTAACCTCAAATCTATGTCTGTTAAAGATTCTGGATGGCTTTTTAAAAATATAATTGCTGCTTGTTGACGGCTCAGAGTATACTGACAGGGCAGCAAGGGCTGCAGCACAGCTTTCAAAGAAGTTTAATGCCAAATTGACTTTCGTTACTGTTTTGGCAGTTCCTGAATATGTTGTGCTGGAGGGGAATGTGCCAGGAGCAGTATTAGACAGAATTTACACTGATTCGACAGAAAGAGCAAACGAGGTCATTGCAAAAGCGAATGAAATTGCAAGGTCAGAGGGGGTTGATTCAAATGGCCAAGTACTCAGCAACGTAAGGTCGGTTGTGCAGGCAATAGTCGATTACTCGGAAAGGGAGAAAGCTGACCTCATAGTGCTGGGAACAAGAGGGATGAGTGGTTTCAAGAGGCTTCTGCTTGGAAGTGTCTCAAGCGGGGTTGCAAACCATGCCTCATGCTCAGTGCTCATAGTGAAATAGAATTGTGGTATTCATCTACTGTACGCAGGTTACCTGCAGCTCTCTGCACAACTTCATTCAGCGCAGGATGTATGAACATGGAATCCATTATAGGCATTATGCTTCCTTCATGGGAATACATTGCAACTATTATGTCATGAATCAATACGGATGCATCATTGCCGACTATGTGTGCTCCTAATATAGTATAGTCATCTGCCTTTACAATTATCTTGACAAAGTAATCCTTTGCAGCCATAGCTTCCCCTTTTGCAGTATCCTCATACTTGTAGTAGCCTATCAATATATTCTCCTTTCCATATCTGCTTATTGCCTCAGCCTCCTTCATCCCAACCGCAGCAACTTCAGGATGAGTGAAAACTGCATGGGGTACAGCTCTGTAATCTACCTTCACCCTCCTTTTCAAAACAGCGTTGTAGTAAAGCACTTCCGACTCATAGTTTGCAACATGTTTGAAAAGGTACCTTCCATCGGCATCCCCTATAGCCCATATTCCCGGCTGACTTGTCTCAAGGTATTCATTAACCTTGATCCATCCTTCTGAATCTGTTTCTATTTTAGCCCTTTCTGGGTGAAGTATGTCGTTAAGAGGTCCTCTTCCAGCTGCTATAAGTATCTCATCTGCCTCTATCGAGATTGTGTTACCATTGCTTCTGTCTTTTGCAGTAAGCAGTTTTTTGCTACCATTTAATTCGGCTTTTGTAACTTCGTGATTGGTAATTATCTTTATATGCTTTCCAAGCTCTCTTTGAACAACCCTTGCAATTTCTGGCTCCTCGTCGTGCAAGAACTGTGCATTTCTGCCTATTATTGTGACTTGAGACCCCATAGAGGAAAGAAAGTGCCCATACTCGGCAGCTATGTAACCTCCTCCAACTATAGCTATACTCTTTGGTAGGTCATTAAGTGCAAGTATTGTATCACTGGTCAAATACCCTATTTTTTCTATTCCTTCTATTCTCGGTATGATCGGCTTCGAGCCTGTGCAAAGGAATATTGTCTTTGAAGTTATCACTTCCCCTGCTACCTTGATGGTGTAAGGAGCAACGAATTCTGCAATGTCTCTGTAGTAATCTATGTTTTCAGAGTTTTCAAGCGCATATTTTATCTGAGAAATATCTTTCCCTATCAGAGACCTCATTCTTTCCATAATGGCTCTGAAGTCAACCCTAATTTCATTACAGCTGACTCCCAGCTCTCTCCCTTTTTCTATCAGTCTTACAAGCTCCGCAGGGTAAAGAAGTATCTTTGATGGTATGCATCCTCTGGTAAGGCAGATTCCTCCCGGTTCATCCTTATCTATGACTGCAATTTTCATATTGGGCCTTGACCTGAGCATAGCATCAACAACATTCATCGCAGAACCTGTACCTATGACGATAAGGTCATATGTTTTCATCACAGCTGTCATAATATTGGCAGCTAATAAGTCGTTTCACAAAGTAAAAATACCTATGTCTTGTGGCTGAGAGCAACTTGCCTAGCTCGTTTCTGTTTTTGCTATTTTATCTTGCAGACGCAGCAATAACGGCCTATTTCATAGCTGCCATGTATAGAGAAGCAAGAAGATTAAGGTCTGATATATCTTTTAAACATATCCTCAAGCTTTTGAAGGATGAGATTAACAGACTTAGAAAAGGAAAAGTTGCCTATCTTCACTTATCCATCTTCGGAGGAGTTGGACTATCAATTCTGTTTATACTGCTTTATCCTTTAATCTCAATGTATGAAGTATTAATTATAATTGAATTAGCAATATCGATTGTTCTCAGTGTCGGGCTTCTGGCTGCAGCAGTTTGGAGAATACAGATTTTATTCCAGAGCAGAAATGTGCATAGAGTGTTAGGAGAAGAGCTGAAGATAAACGATGAATTCAAGAGTAGGTCACTTTTCTTTCAATCAATTTTGATAGTTGTAATACTGCTGACTATGTTTGACCTAGACCTAGCAGCCATTCCTTTTAGGGATTCTTTTTATTACGCTAGCGTCGTATTTGTTGTAAGGACTGCACTTGTTGCACTTCTTTACGTAAAGCCTGCGCTGAATACATATGTGAATATTGATATGAAGGTATTTGAGATAACTACACCGTTCAATATAAACGATGTTTTACAAGGTAAGGTTGATGACTCTCTATCAGGTTAGGCGCAGAAACCTTTTCAGACTTCCAGAAATATGAACTGAACAGCCTTGAAGCTTGTGTCGAGATAGGGGCATGTGAGGCTGCGTGTCCTGCAACTAAAGTTTCAAGACCCCTTTCTCCCAGGGTATTGATCAGGAAGCTAGCTATAGCAAGTAAAAAAGAAGGGAATATACAATTACAGAGTATTATTGGAGAAGAGGAGCTATGGTCATGCACGACTTGCGCGGCATGTGTGTATAGCTGCCCTGTAGATGTAAAGCATCTACCGATTATAGTAGACATGAGAAAGGGTGCTTGTAGAGCAAGGGAGATTGGATAAAAAGAAATCGTCTCTGCTGTTGAGTTTAGGAGAATATGGCAATACTTTCATTTCAAGCAACCAAGGAAGAAATGCCTGGCTGAAGGAGTTGGGAATGAAGTATGCTAACGAAAGCCAAGATTTCGAATACCTTTTCTGGGTTGGATGTATGGGAAGCTTTGATTCCAGAATCAGAAAATACATAAATGAGTTCGCTTTGCTTGCAAAGAAGGCAGGTATTATAGATATAATAGCGGTTTTGGGAGAAGAAGAGACTTGCTGCGGCGACCCTGCAAGACGGTTAGGAGAAGAAGGTAAATTTCAGGAATTGGCCTTTTCAAACATTGAAAAGTTCAAAAAATATGGTGTCAAAAAGATACTTGTAATCTGCCCTCATGGTCTTAATACATACAGAAACGAATATTCAAGACTTGATGAATGGATGAAAGGCATAGAAGTAAAGCATCATAGTCAGCTGAGGAAGAGATGATAATGGACGGAAGATTAACAACTGAAAAGCATGAGGAAAATTACGTTATTCATGACCCATGCTACCTTTCAAGGTACAATGGTATTGTTAGCCCACAGAGGAAAGTCATAGGTTCTATTGGAAATGTGAGAGAAGCTGCTCTGCATGGAGAGAATACATTTTGTTGTGGAGCAGGCGGAGCAAATTACTGGTATGAAGTAAAGGAGAGAAAGAGGATAAGCCATGAAAGGCTTGAGCAGCTTGAGAAGGCTGGAAGCAAGAATATAGTTACTATGTGCCCGTTTTGCAATGCTATGCTCTTTGATGCATTGACAAGTACTGGAAAAATAGACCAAGTAAAGTTGATGGATATAGGAGAAGCGTTGAACGTAGCTACAGAATAAAATCTGTTGCATGATGCAGCCAAAAGAAGTTGAATGAACATCCCACAAAATCAGACTTTTTATAAGGAATGCTCGTAATCAGATGTGTGATAGTGTAGATGCTAACATTGTAAAAAGCAACTGACAATTTTGGCTCAGAATAGTAGATATAAAGAAAAACTTAAAACAATCACGCAGAGCGGCAAGGATTGGCTTTTTTACCAACGATTTTTTCAGTCATTAGGGATACAAATTATTTTGAAGCAATGTACACAACCATACACAAAACTTTTTAATTCAAAAATCGTTTCTGTAAATGTGAATAAAATTATATTTTCCTGTTGTCTCTTTTTGTATCAGCTTTATTCTCTTCGTCTCAATCAGTTTTCGCCCGTCAGGTTAATGGCTATGGAAGCAAATAGGGATTATGTTACTGTAGCAGCTTAGGTGACTTGTATAGGTAGCTGTATTCCAAATCCCGAATAAGGCTCCTGTCTGAAATAAGCTAAGAGGGTTAGGGGTAAGAAAGATAGGCAACACAAGCAAAGGTAAATGCAATGCCTGCAAAGGCTAGCGGTAAAGAGTTGATGGTGCATCCTTTGCTTTTGAGATGGGATGGATGCAAGTAGAAAAGCAAAAGCTCTATGAACACTCAACATATGACCATCTTAGAATCAAAAAACCAGAATTTAACGATTATGGCGAATCCAGCAAGCTTTAGCTGCGGGAGGATGTCAAATGCAACCTTATGCCCCTTCATAATCCTAAGCTCGTTATTCTTAATTAAACATATGAATATCACATAATAAATCTCCATTCCATCAGTTAAAAATAAACAAAAACTACGCTATCAACCTAAGCTAACGTTCACAGGCTCACTTGCGCATGGTTAATGACGTTACTAGAAGCAGAATAATCCTATAGTCGAATTTAATGCCTTAATACCTTGCTTTATTGAGTTGACACTTTTGCTAAATGCCGTAGCATTATACCTGAAAATTTTATCCTTCTTTATTGTTGTCAGCAGTCATTCTTTCAATAAAAACAGAACGACTCCTGCCAACGCTATTATGGGTCTAGCTCAAAAAGATTAGAGAATCAGACCAGAATTTTACATATATGAGACCGAGAAGTAATGAAGGTTGACCGTAACAAAAACGAAAGGAAAGCTTATAAATATAATATATCAGGTGTGAAGATGCATTATTGTATAAGTGCACAGGAGGAGTGGAGATAATATGTCCGCAACAGCAATACCTGCTGTGACTTCCTCCGGTCAGCCTGTCCTCATTCTGAAAGAGGGTAGTGCAGAGACCAAGGGGAGGGAGGCACAGAGGAATAATATAACCGCAGCCACACTTGTGGCTGAAATAGTCAGAACAAGTCTTGGACCAAGAGGAATGGACAAGATGCTTGTCGATACACTTGGAGATGTTACAATCACGAACGACGGGGCAACAATTCTCAAGGAGATAGATGTACAGCATCCAGCAGCAAAGATGATGGTGGAAATAAGCAAAGCCACAGATAGCGAAGTAGGAGATGGCACAACCAGCACAGTAGTTCTTGCAGGAGCACTTCTTGAAAAGGCTAAATCACTGATAGACAAGGATGTGCATCCAACAATCATAGTCGATGGTTACAGGAAAGCTGCTCAGACTGCCATGAAGGAGCTTGACAAGATATCCATAAAGGTCTCACCAGATGACAAAAATACACTGTTAAAGATAGCAAAGACCTCTCTAGCAACAAAACTTGTCTCGAGAGACTCTTCACACCTTTGCAAACCTGATAGTTGATGCATTGCTTCTAGTGGCTGAAAAGGACAAAGATGGGAAGTACAGGGTTGATATAGACAATGTAAAGGTGGAAAAGAAGCCAGGAGGCTCCATACTTGATACACAGCTGGTCAGAGGTATAGTAGTAGACAAGGAAGTTGTCCATGCAGGCATGCCAAAGAGGGTGGAAAATGCAAAGATAGCATTGATAAACGCACCTCTTGAAATAGAGAAGACAGAGTTTGATGCAAAGATAAACATAAGCGACCCTACCCAGATGAAGGCATTCCTGGATGAAGAGGCTAATATGCTCAGAGAGATGGTAGATAAGATAAAGCAAGTAGGAGCAACGTGGTAATATGCCAGAAGGGTATAGATGACATAGCTCAGCACTATCTGGCAAAGTCAGGGATACTTGCTGTAAGAAGGGTCAAGCAGAGCGATATGGAGAAGCTGGCAAAGGCTACTGGAGGAAGAATAGTTACAACTCTCGAAGAGATAACCGAATCAGACCTTGGCTACGCAGCTCTCGTCGAGGAAAGGAAGATCGAAGAGGACAAGTGGGTATTCATAGAAGGATGCAAGAATCCTAAGGCTGTAACAATACTTGTCAGGGGAGGAGGACAGAGAATAGTCGATGAGGCAGAAAGAAGCGTTCATGACGCAATAATGACGGTTAAAGACGTGCTCGAGAAGCCAGCTGTTGTAGCAGGGGGAGGTGCTCCTGAGGCTGAGCTTGCCCTGAAACTCAGGGAGTTTGCAAGCAGCCTTCCAGGTAGAGAACAGCTTGCAGTTCAGAAGTTCGCAGAAGCACTTGAATCAATACCTTTGACAATAGCTGAAAACGCTGGCATGTCTCCTCTGGATGTCCAGGTAGAGCTTGCTTCAGCACACAGCCAAGGAAAGCTATGGTATGGAGTTGATGCACTTGCAAACAAGGTTGGAGATATGCTTGCAAAAGAAATAATAGAGCCAGTTTCAGTCAAGGAGCAGATAATAAAGTCAGCCACTGAGGCAGCCATCAATGATACTTCGCATAGATGATGTTGTCAGCGCCGGAAAGACAAAGCCGCCCACTCCACCTGGAGGTGGAAAGGGAGGCATGGAAGGCGCTGGCGGCGAAGAAGACTAAATTTTTATCCACAGGAATTTTTATATCTGCACATTCTTAATCTTAAACCATTGTGGACTAGCGTTAAATCATCGTTTCAGAACAGAAAGGCAGGGTTAGAAATAGCCAGGCTGATGGTATTAAACGGCATCAGGCTTGATAAGTCAGGGAGGTTTTATGTCAACAACATAGTCATTCCAGACATGTCTATAGCTATATCAGCAGGGGTAGACAGAAGGGCTGTAAGGGAGACCGCGAAATTCATAATTTCCGAGCCCCAGCTTATGTCGATTCTGAGCAAAATAAAGCCTTCAGGTTCCAGCCTTGTAGAAGTTGCAAAAGAATTGGGCTTCTCTGTACTGATTATAGAGTCTGACCCTCATGAAAGCGGGGTTATTGCTGACGTATCAAGGGTCATTGCAAAATACAAGGTTGTTATAAGGCAGGCTCTAGCTGATGACCCTGACCTTGTTCCTGAACCTAAACTAACCCTTGTACTGGAAGGAATCCTTCCTTCCTCTGCCCTTGATGAAATCAGAAAATTAAAGTGTGTAAAATCTTTGAAGCTTCAGAACTAAGCCTGCTTTTCCAGCATTCTTGTGAATGTCCAAATTGCAGTGCTGAGTATCTCGTTCAGCCTGGCCTTATTTCTATATCCTTTTACAGTAATGCTTCTTATTCTACCTCCTTCCTCCTCAATATCATACTGAAGCACTTTATCCTTCTCAAGCCTACCCTGCTCTGCCTGCTTTTCATCCTCTCCTCTCATCCCTCCAAGTATCTTGCCTATGAAATAAGATTTGAACGGAGGAGTGCTTGACCTGAGTATAACATCCTGAGCAATGTTTATCTTGACATTATCATCATATATCTCAGCTTCACCCAGCAAATAACCATCGCTCTGCCTCTTCAACTGCCTTCTCTCAATCTGCATAGCTGGCTTTGCGACAGATGGAACTTATGCAGCTTTGACAAAGCTTCTTTCAGTGAGCTGCTTATCTACTATAAGCATCATCTTCTTAAGTAATGCCAGTTCATCCTCTAGAGACCTTACCTTCTCCTCTATCCACTGCTTTAGGTCTGCAAGCTCCTTTACCTCAGCCTCGGTACTCATTCCCAAACACCATATAGAGGGAATCTATATTTAAACTGGTCTCATCAATATATCATTAGGTTTCCTTTTCTAGAGTCACGTGAAGGTTGTTTACTGCTTGATAAACTTCCTGCTCCTTCTTTGCCCCTGTACATACAAGTTTGCCTGATGCAAAAAGAAGTATAACTGTCTTGGGCTCAAGCATTCTGTGAATCAGTCCAGGAAACTGCTCTGGCTCATATATCGACCTGGGCAATGTTAATGCTGCTTCTTCAAGCTTAACCCTTCCACCCAAACTTGCTGATGCGACTATGTTCTGTATATCTATTACAGCCTCGTTCTTTATATCTATCCCCCCTTCCTGAGTTTCTGCACTACCATGTTTACAGCTTTGTATGCCTGAGATTCAGACTTGGCTCCTGTGCAGACCATCTTTCCCGAGCTGAATATTAGCGTCGCTGTCTTCGGAACCTTCAACCTGAATACCAGGCCAGGAAACTGTTCAGGATGGTATTCAACGTCTGGGAAAACTCTCTGTATCTGCAGAAGGTCAATGTTTTGATTAACGCTTGCAGAAGCAACAACATTCTCTATCGAAATAACGGGAGTTGTTTGAGGCATCTAAATCCCTATTTAAAGGGCTTATAAACCTTGTATATAAGTGTATAATTTTTTCACCAGATTCATATCTGCTTTTTAACATCGCTTCCCTCAGGTTTGCTTGCCAAGTAGTAGTCAAGGAGAACAAGAACTATCAATGAAGCTGAGAAAATATACTTTATCGAAGTATCTGCAAATATCCTAATCCTTCCACAAGCATTACGACTCTGTCCAACTATTAGAGAAATTTGTTATACTGCCTTGGGCCTGTTATATTCTGGTCAGGTACAGGGTTATTAT
>Ga0074076_100116_pt1 | contig 14809 bp, 31 predicted proteins | sample YNPg_D_FD_63713 | JGI IMG/M metagenome (GOLD analysis project Ga0074076, IMG submission 63713) | Hot spring microbial communities from Beowulf Spring, Yellowstone National Park, Wyoming, USA - YNP_Beowulf Spring_D v2 (version 2) | ecosystem: Environmental > Aquatic > Thermal springs > Hot...
TTCTCTGCGCGTCGAGTTCACTTCAACAACATACGACCCGTTGCCTGTGCACCGTGGTACCTCCTCGTAATGGTATTAACTTGGTGTCCCTGTATCCCAGAAGCCTCTCCAGCATGGTTTGCTCAAAAATATTTGATGGGGGGTCTCCTCCAAGATATCCGACAACGAACACTCTTCCCTATGCTGGGGACACCGAACCACGTGGCGTCGAGAACCTGCCACCAGAGAGAATACCCTGCCTCGGAAAACTCAAGGAGCACCCTCGCAAAGTCCCATCCCCCATTGCTTGATAGAGCTCCCGCAACGTTTTCCCAGATGAAATATCGTGGCTTTTTTCTTTAAGCGCACGGGTGAACTCGAAGAATAACCTGCTTCTTGACCCGTTAAGCCCTTCACGTTTTCCAGCGACCGATAGATCCTGGCAGGGAGTTCCCCCGACGAGCATATCAAAGCCGGCAACCTCCCCCAATCGATTTTCTCCACGTCACCATAATTCCTCACCCCCTTAAACCTGTACCTCAACACCATATTAGCATATTTATCTATTTCGGAGTGACCCACACACTCCCAGTCCAGAGGCATCGCCAAGTCGAAGCCACCGACCCCTGTGAAAGCCGAGAAATACCTCATTTTACGGTTCCACCACCCCCTCCTCAACTCAGGTTTTTGATGACTTCTCGACCCAGGCGCTCGATTTCTTTGGCGATGTAGGGGTTCTTCTTGCTGAGCTCCTTGAGCTGCCTGCGGAGCTTCTCCCCTTCTTCACCCTCAGTGTTCATGGCCATACGCACAAAGTAGCGCGCGGTGCACCTGGGACGCGTGCACCAGTACCTCCTCTCCTTCACTATGAAGACGTCCTCCGCCTCCAGGTATTCACCCACACGCTCCACCAGGAACTGGTTGGGTCTCACCCTAGCATTACACGACGAGCAGCGCACAATCCACGCCACCGACTTCAACCAGTCGAAGAGGCTGTAAGACTCCCTCTGAAACCACTCCCACACCTTCCTATCCGAGTAGAGGGGCTCCGCCCACTTCCCCTGCACCCGCCTCAACTCATCCCTGAGGATCCTAGGGTCTAAAAGGTAGTGTTGAACGATGTCCCAGTTCTTCCTGAGCACGTCCCCGAGACCCGAGCGCACAAAGTAGCCTATGAGGGGGGTATCCGCCTCCAAGGCGTGGCTGAACACGTACACCAGGTGGACACCCATCCCAGCCGCCTCCTTCAAGTCGGGTGCGAACTCCTGTAAACCCTCCCTGATGAGCTCCCGGATAGCCTGCTCCCTCTCCTCCTTTGAATCGGAGAGGAGGCGTGGCTCCCACTTCTCCCTGTACTCACCCAAAGTGCGTGGAAGCCCCACCGCTGTCGGCACCTACTAGGACTGGTTTTCCTGTGTTTCTTCAGAGATGGAGGGTTGGCTTTCCCCCCCTGAAAGCGATTCGGGCTGAGCCTCGACGGGTTGGTAGGGTGGCAGCTGGTCCGCGGGCGCCTCCTGGAGGGGTGGGACACTAGCACCCACACCCCCAACACCCCCTACACTGGCACCACCACCGGCACCGGCACCCACTCCTACTCCGCCACGGGCTGCGCCCACTGATCCCGCGCGGTTAAGCCTCTGCTGGAGGTACTCGGCGATTGAGGGTATCAGGTCATCCGTGATCCTCTGACCCACCCTCGACTCATCCAGGGCCTGGAGGATCCCCCGTATCTGGTCCTGGAAGGTTGGCTCCTTAATGGCCTCAGGCTTCTTCGTGACTATATCCTCGATTCGACGCGCCACATCCTCTATTATTGTTTTCTCTATGCGGTCACCCACCTTCTCCCCTATTAGCTGGGCGAGCGTCTTCCCCTGATCCGGGCCCTGGAGGGGTATACTCACACTGGGCTCCACCCTGGGTAGGAGTTTGTCGCGTAGCTCGAATATCTGTGTGATCTGGTTCAACACGTCCGGTATAGTCACCTCCTTCCCCTTGAGTTTACTCTGGAGGTCCGCGAGGGCGTTGAGTATCTCTATGGGTGAGAGCTGCTTCTCCTGGGGCTGCCTCTGGTTCTGCAGTGTCAGAAGGAGGAGGAGCATGTTCTGATCTATACCACCGCCACCACCAACCCCACTTTTCTCCTCGGGTTGGAGGAGGCCCGCGTCCCTCATCGCCTGCTGCCTGATCCTGACTTTCTGAGCCATTATGAAGGTCTTTTTCGTAGAGCTTAACGGGGTCCTCGTCCTCTTCACCTCCGCCTCCCTCTCCTTTCTTCTCCTCCTTCCCGCTGTCCAGCTTCTTCAACCTGTTGTACTCAGTCATCACCTTCACCATATCCCTCGGCCTCAGGTGTAGCTCCTTCCTCACCTCATTCGCACTGAGCCCCTCGTCCAGTAAGTCGAAGCGTCCTCAAGCACCTCATCCGTGAGCTTAGTGAACCCCCCACGGAGAGGGCGATCCGCTGTGTCCTTCACGATACGCATAGCCATGTTCACAGCCTGCCTCGTGTCAATACTCCTCGCCTCCTTCTTCAAATCACGCACAACCCTGATGATCTCCTTCTCCTCCTCACTCAACTCTTTATCTCCTTCTCCAACTCCCTGTGATTCGTCAACCATGAATTAAACTAATCGTGCAGAATACTTAAACATTATTCACAGGGTGAAGCTGCGGAGGGTGGGGGGCCCCCTCAGATCCTCGTCGAATACCACGATGATTGAGGGGAAAGGGTTGCGCATGGGTCCCCCCTCCTCTGACGGTGATATGAACTGGACGCGTCCCCTCACAGCGTACACCTCACATGCGTGGGGGACCACGTAGTCGTGGAACCACCTCGTATCCGTCCGCGCATGCAGTAGGAACACCGCGTATTTGGTGCATTCGTGGCCGATCTCCAGTATCGCCTTATCAAGCCACCTACCCACCCCTAGACCGTAGGGGGGGTTCACGAAGCACCTGCGCCCCCAGTGCACTCTGAGCCCATCCCACTCTGGTCGGGGGTAGGGGCAGGGATCAAAGTCTATACCCCACCTCCGAACAATCTCGGCGAGGAGGCTGGGCGGGGTGAGCCAGTCCCCGCATCCAAGCGACCGGCCAGCGTAGCGCACACGTGGATCCAATTCACCCACCACTGAGTCTGAGCACCCTGAGCTTCGGTGAGGTGAACCACACCTCCACCGATATGTTCTCAGCCTCCACATTCCCCGCGAACTCCTCCAATGCTTTCCTCTCCTTCGGGTGTATGTAATCCTTCTTCACCTGGATTAGGCGCACATGGTCGGGGAACACCGCTGTCAAGTCGAAGAGGCCATGTGAACCATAGGAGCGCACAACCCAGAGCGCCCCCATCTCCAAGAGCCTCTTCTTCACGCGGTACTCCCTAGCACGGCCACGGGTATAGTTACCCACCCGAGACCACCCTAGTTCACTGTGCGCGACCCGGTGAGGTGCCCCGCACCCTTCGAGTGTATGACTAGTAGTAGGGCTTCATAGCTGAGCGGTGAAATAATACACACTTCGGGGTCACTGAAACCCATGAATTTACCCGATAACTCGGTGATAAGCCTCCAGAGGTCGACCCACAGGTATTTCCCCAGGCCATAGACGGCTAGGAGGTAGTGGTCGGCTTCCCCCTGCCTGTAGAGCATCCACTTATAACTAGGCCTATCATCGCCCCCACCACCAGTGTCCCCGAAGCTGATCTGCACCTCCCCCGCCGCCACAGGGTTCAGGTCCCCCGTCTTCAAACCCACTCTACTCACCACTCCTCCTCGGACGGGCGTTTGAGCTTGGGTGCCACGACTGTCCACTTCTTAGTCTTAGGCCAGTAGCTGAGGCATATATGGATGTAGCCCTCACCGATGAGTTTCCCCACGAGTGGTGTGGGGTCCCCCTCCACCTCGAAGCGCTCAAACTTCTCAGCCTTAGTAACACTCCTAGGCATACCAACACGCAACCCCACCCTCCCTTTTTAAAGCTAACTCGAGGACGAGGAAGAGGGAGACCAGCGTGAACATGGCGAGGACACCTATACCCAGGGCGAGTGAGAGGATCTTGGAAGCCTCAAACTTATAGTGCATCCTCCAGCAGATTTTCACGACACTCATCTTGACCACCTATCCAGCGCTTTTTTTGCAAGTTTCTTAGGGTGTGTTTTCCGCCTGACCGCTATTCTGCACCTGTCACATAAGAAGAGGTACCCGAGTTGTTCAACACGCCCGTAAAAAATAAGTGGGTAAGCCCCACAGCAGGGGCAAACGGGGTACATTACACCATTCAGCATTTTCCACTTCAACTTACTCATACTTACTCACCTAATCCACTCACCTACCCATGGATTCGAGTTTCTCCTTCACTTCCTTCAACAGCTCCTCCTCCTCAGGTGTGAGTTGGATCTTGAGTTTATCCATGCGTTTGAGGAGTGCGATGAGTGCGTCCGACTTCTCAGCGCGCCACTTCGCCACTTTCTCGGGGGTGGGGGGAACCTCTACATATATGTAATTATAGTGATCCCACTTCTTCTCCTTCGGTGGTCCCTTCAGGATTTCCTCTGCTAGGTTTCTGAACTCTGCCTTTAGGTGGGGCTCCTCGAGCTCCCTCTCATACTTCCTATAGGGAGGGCGACCCACATTCACATTGTTATTGTTGATGTTCAGGTTGATGGGCATCACGAGCTTGGGTACGAGTGTGGTAAAGTGGAGCAGGTCATCGATGTCCACGATACCATACTTCCACCCCATATCCACCAAGATCAGGATAATGCGATTGAATGTGGTGGGAGTCAAACCGTACTTCGAGGCTAATAGCTCTATGTCCCTGTACAGATCATTATGCAACCTCGTATTAATCATTTTACTATCCTTTCTCCTAGAGGAGAAGAACCTAGCGAGCTCCGAAACAGGTATACTCTGCTCTGAACTAGAACCACCCTCTCTCCCCCTAACCGACCCCTGATCCCGATCCCTAGGACTTGACATTTCCCCGGATTCCGGTGATGGTGATGTGATTGTGATATCACGTTTTTTATATAGGTATTGGGATTGGGGGGGAGGGGGGAAGCTGTAAGTGAATTTTTTTCATATAATTCCCCTTGACTTTTGTCAATAGTGTTTTTCTGGGGTGTGATATCACCAAAACCAGTGTTTTCAGATTTTGGGTTGACACTTCCCTGATTTTCCTTGTCGTTTGCCATACTCACTCTTTCCCTAAGCAAAGAGGCGAGGAGGGCGCCGGGTTCCACGCCACTCGCCGCGCTGGCATCCGCGAGCAGCCTCTCAAGTTCGGGGTCCTCAATCTTGATCAAGGCTCTCCACCCTCCTCTCAAGCGCTTCAACAAGACCGGGGAGGTAGCGTGCCTTTACAAGGAGTATGTGGTGGAACACAGCGATATAGTTGGGTGCGGGTATCCTGTGTTTTTCCACTATCTTCCCGAAGAACCCGTCTCTCTCGAGGAGCAGGGCGAACGACTGCGTAATCCTCCTCTTCTCCCCCTCGGTTACCTCCCTCATCACTGCTTTCAGAGCCGGCATATCTCCCCTCACCACCGCTTCGCCTACCATAAGATCGGTTTCGGAGGCGGGGAGCCCTAAGACGTGGTCGCAGTAGTAGTCGGCTTCTAACACTATGAGTGCTAGATCCTCTAGTGTAACCCTGAACTTGGCGGCTGTTTGCTCTAGGAACTCGTCGAGGCGTGCGGGAAGCCTGAAGAACACCACCTCATAGCAGGGGCTCCACCTCCCGCTCCTCCTAGCGTTCTCCCTGCACACCGGGCACCTCCCCTTCTCATCGTGGAGCTTCAGGTTGTGCCCGCACAGCTCACAGCCTTCCCACACTGGCCACCTCCCAGGTGAGCTCCTTCCTCTCGTCACAACATCACTCTTCTTCACCTCTGCTTCCTTCTCTCCACGCTCAAAGGCGCCAGAAGGTCATCACCGTTTCGTGGCTCCCAGAGGCCGTCGGCTCGTCGTGGCTCCCAGAGGCCATCAGCGTGTCACCCACACGTTTAATGTCTGGGTACGCCTCCGGGATAATCTTGAGAACCGCGTACGCCGTGCTGGGTGAGAGGTTCCAGCGCGCCGCGATCTCCCCGAAGGTGAGCTTACCCTTCTCCCTCACCATCTGCACTATGGCGTCGTAGTCGACTTTACGCGCAGTCACTCTGTATGCACACCCCCACCTAGCTGAGGAGTGGCGGTGGCGTGTAATCCGGCGCTATGTCACGCACATCTCTGCTTCCAGTGGCTTCTCCGGGTTAACTCTGATTGAGAGTATGCGCCACCCATTTCCCATCGCCTCGAAGAGGAAGTCTGGGGTTATCCCGCTCATGTGCCCCCTACACACGAGCTGGAAGGGGTGATCCCCCCAGCCGAGTCTCTGGATTTCCAGGTCGTAGTCTTCTGTATATCCTATCAGGTCTTCCAACACACGCATAGGTGTGCGTGCCTGGGGCGCGCCCTGGCTTCGAGCCGTAGCCCCACTGGTCTCATTACCCGTCTGCATGGGTTCCCGTCGCTGTGACATGTCTGCCTCTATGATACCCATCAACCAGCGCTATATAATCCTTATGTCTCTCTCTACAATTCTGTGCGTGGTCACAGGAACTCGAGGAGATAGGAAGCGGTGTCCTCCGCGTCAGCCTCCATCGCCGTCGTCGCGGTAGTATAAAGGGTGTCAGCTGTGTCCGCGGTTATGATGCCCTGCTCGACGAGTGCCTCTGGTAGCTACCCGCGTCCAGTGCCTCGAGGTTGCTAGTCCAGTTGTAGACGCCTGTGTCCGCCCACGCTGTGAGTGTTGAGGAGTCGAGTTCGGGTGCGGAGACCCTGAGGGCGAGGTTCGTGGTGGCTGAACCCATTTCGGGTCCAGTCCTCATAACCTGGGAAGTCCTCAAGGCGTTGATTATACCTTGTATAACGCTTGGGGATATCCTAACGAAGATTAGGATACCAGCAGTAATCACAGCGTACTTTCCGAGGGTGACCATGTTTGCCTGCCAGTTGAAGGGTTGCACAGCAGTACTCGCCTTCTTAGCGGCTGGGTTCACACAGGTATTCATAATGTAGTTGAGGTTAGCCTGCTGAGCCTGTGTTAGACTTGTACCCGCCACGTTATCCTCCTCGAGGTAAGTGTTCAGTGTATTCGTCCACTCAGTCTGACACGCCGTTAACTCCTGGAGGTAGGGTTGGACAGCTGAGTAGCAAGCTGTGCCTGGGGTGGTGCACCCCGGACTCGTCAGGGAGGAGACGAGTCTGTAAACAGCGTAGCCACCTATCCCAAGTGCACCCACCACGCCGATAACCGCGAGTATATCCTCCGTGCTCTTGGAGACCATGATTCCCTTAATCCCTCCGCAGTAAATATGTGTTTTGCTGGGTGTGACCCCTAGGGGTCCCACCCGTCAAAAGTTAGATCTGGTAGGTTTCAGCTACTATTGTGTTGCTGGCGACAACCGAAAAGTAGCCTGCCACGGTTGGGTCGCCCTCCACGTACACTTTGACTGTGAAGGGGTCAGCCATACTATTGGTGGAGGACTCGCGGAAGCAGGCGGAGTAGTAGTCGATGTAGGTGAGTGTCGCAGTGTACTGCACACTAACAGTGAAGTTCCCACTGGTGTCGGTGGTAACCGTGCTTGGACCAGTCACGGAGAAGATAACAGTGTACTCACCGCTCGTGGGGCTGTAACTCAGGGGGGAAGGGTACACGAGGGCTAGGGTCTGGTTACAGATGGGTACACCCCCCGAAGAGGTGAGTTGACCCTGTAACTGTAGGGTGACTGAGCTGGAGGAGTTACCCGCGGTGAGATTCATACAAGGAGCGCACTGGGGGTAGCCACTCGGGCAGTACTCTATACACTTCGATATACCCCCCGTCACCCCACACGAATAAAAGATCAGCCAGTCCAAGTAAGTAGGTGTACTGTGTGCTTGAAGGGGAGATTATGGCTGGTACAAGTGGCTTGACACGAGCACTGCACTGGGTCCCAGAACTCTGAACACGTACAGGTACCAGTGGGGCAACCCGTGCATACACCCCGTCGAGGCACGTGTAGCCCGAGCAGCACTGGGACGTGGAGGAGCAGGGTGCACCCTGAGTACCACACTGCCCCACAGGGACACAGGCACCGTTCTCACACACATAGTTGGGGGGGCACTGTGAACTCGAGGAGCAACCAGTGGGCTGAACACACTCCCCGTTAACACATATATAGCCTGAAGGGCACTGTGAACTAGTGGTGCACCCACCACTGGTGGGTGTCGATGGAGGTAGAGGTGTCAGACCCCTACTCTTGTATACGCTGTAGGCGAGGACGCCACCTACGACGGCAACCGCGAGCCCACCCACCACGAGCGCCCCACATTATTCTTTTCAGCCATCCACGACCACCTACTCAACGCAGTAAGCCGATAAAAAGGTTATTATCCACCCCATACTAGTATGAGAAAAGGTGGTATAATAGTGTCTGTCGTTAGGTCGTTAATTGGAAGTGGGAAGCTGGTTGTAGAGGACTTCCACAGGTCGCTTCGACCTACCCGCTACTCCCTGCCGAACCAGGCTCAAGCACCCCTGTCCTCGGTGTCTGTGAGCTGGAGTTGGTATAACCAGTCGCAGGGAATCGTTGAGTGGACGTTCGCTAACGACGGCTCACAGAGGGAGAGCGTCATACTCCTCCGGAACGGCTACTATTTTGGGGGCGCCTTCGCACCCGTCTACCTAGCGAACAGCACCCCCCTATGCTCTACGTGCACTGGTAGCAATGGCTTCGGTGTGAGCTGGATCTACACGGAGCCCACTCAGGGCGGTGTCAGCCTAGTGAACGGTGAGATCCCACCACTGACGTATCACAGTTCATTTGAGGAGAACGCTCCGCCGATGGCGCCCGTCGAATTCCAAAATGGACAGTGGCTCAACTTCGCCTTCATCTTCACGTTGGATCCAGGTCAGATCTGGAGTATGCTTGAAGGTGGTTTTTCCTCGATTACGCCACCCTACCCTCAAGGCGTCTACCCGGTCAGCCTGGGATACACTGGTCCCACGTGTGTTGGCTACGACCCCCAGCGAGTCAAGGACTGGGACACCCAGACCGGCACCAGCCTCCAGGGCTACACCCCTAACCCCGCCACCTTCAATATAGCCACGGTTAAGGCGCTCGGAGCACCCTACGATATCCTACCCTTCAATGACCCCCCAATACAGCTCTCAGCGTGTAGCCAGCCTAACCCACCGCAGCCCCAACCCCAGCCCCAGCCCTCCCGAGTCCAACACCTAACCAACCCAGTGCATAGACGATATACTGCAGGCGATAGCCACCTACCAGACCAACCCCACTGAGGCCACACAGCTCCTCGTCCAGGGTATAATCTGCATCCTGGATACACTGGACGTGCAGCCAGACGTCTTCCTCGACTCCTTCCTACGTCTACATGGGATCACAGTGGAGGAGCTACTCAAAGCTGTGGGTGAATACGACGCTGAGAAGGTTAAGGCCCTCGTCAAAAACTGGTTCAAGTAGAAGGGAGGAGGAGGAAGAGAAGATATGAGTCTACCAGCACCCCTGAGTAACCCCAACCTCTTTATTGGCCTAGTTGTATTCATAGTGGCCTCTATCCTGCTCTACCTGGGGAGGATACCTCTCTCCGCGTGGACAACGATTGTGGGTGTCCTCCTAGGCTACTACTTCGGGTACCAGCACGCGCTCATGGAGGCGAGGAGGAGAGGTGGGTGATGGTAAGTTGTTGAGGCGGGTGTATGAGGCTTCGGGTGGCTGGTCTCCTTCTTCCTGGCTACTCGCACAGGACGCACACTTCGCGTGGGGCCTCGCCATTACTTTCGGTGTGTACGCAGCCCACCTGGACCACTGGTTTATCCCCTTCATACTCCTAGCCGAACTCCTACTAAAGGAGGCGGTGTTCGACCAGATCGTGGAGAGGAGCCCCCTGTGGCCCGACGGCTTCGTTGACTGGTCCTTCTACGTGCTCGGCGCCGGCGCGGGCTACTTCCTCCTCCACCTGTAACCGTCAACTCCGAGTTAGCACTAATAGTCGCGGAAGCTTTCAAAAGATAGAGGAGCTTAGAAGTAGTAAAGCGTTCGTGGCGAACGCTATTAATACGTCTAACTCTGAGTCTGATTTGGAAAAGGAACCTCTGATAAAAGTAGGTGAGAGAGTAGGTGTAAGTCTACCCGCTTTGTCAGAAGTTTTTGAATCTCGCGTAGAGTAGCTCCTGCACAAAGTCGTCCTGGGTGAGCTCTGGTCTCCTCGCCTTCTCCTGGTAGAAGTATCTGAGGAAGCTGTCCCTGGTGGACTTCTTTAATCGGAGCTGGTAGTACACCTTCCTATCCCAGGGTGGAGTCTGCCTCGTCATCCCACATCACTCATAGTATATGTCCACCTTCATTTAAACCATACGGGTAGTATGAGTCTCACACCTGCTTATAAGGGGGCGCCCACACCCCCACTCAGGTGTGAATTATGGCTGTAGCTATACCTGTGAGGCCACCTGGCTTGGCGCGTGCAGCCGCTGAGTCCGGGCTCGACCTCTTCAACATAATAAACCTGAAGAACCCGAACCCGAGCGCCCAGATGAATTACCAGCAGGCGCTCCAAGCCTTCCTGGGCCCAAACGTCTCGGCTATAAAGTGGTACTCGGATAACATGGAGCCACCCATAGACCCCAACACCACTGTATCCGTGCAGGAGCTAAGCGACCTCGCGAGCTGGTACTACCAGCAGTTCATCATGCTCACAGATGTGGGTGTCATCAGGCAGTACTACTCGGAGAGGTTCCAGGCAGCTATAACGGGGCTCTACCTCGCTAAATCCTCGAATGGGGTGGGAGGCACCTTCGGCTTAGGGAGCTCGGGGACACTCCACGCCCAGCAGATAAGGCCGGAGGTCAGTGCTGGATAATACGGGTTCACCCACAGCGAATGTGACGAGCTGGTCTCGTTCTGTGACGCAGGGCTGGAACACGGGGTTCTTCTCCTTGAATACGCAGAGCACGGCGACCACGCTGTCACCCCTCCAGAACACGAATAAACAGGTGAACTTCCTGGTGTGGGGCTTCATCGACCAGTCCTACCCCTCTAAGGTGCAGGCGTTCAAGGTGATCGGGCCAGGCTCCGTGGGCTACGGTGTTGAGACCGTGAACATTTTGAACCTGGGCGAGCCAGATGAGTGTGATACCCGCCCCAGCAGCGATCTACGTGGATAATAACAAGGTGTGGACAATCGACGTTGAGTTCAACGCTGCGGGTAACGAGGTAATCGCGCTCGACGGTATACAGTTCGTGAACACCGCCTACTACCAGCAGGAGTAGATGGATGGATTGATGAGTGAGTGAAGTGAGTGGAGATGAGTACACCGCTTAACCGCGTCGGGGAGTTCACTGAGACAATAGCCCTCTCAGGCTCCACCTCCGCGTCAGGCGCCTTCTCAGTAACGGTTACGAAGGCTAGGAACATATTGAATGTGAAGGCAGCCTACCTGGTGGGTACATCACTGCTATACGGCCTCAGGGTCACTGGGTGGAGTGGTAACACTGTTAACCTACAGCTTCTAGCTGCTTCCGGTGCCACGGCTGGTGGGGCACCCTTCGAGGCTCCCACCGCAGCCGTCACCCTCAGTGGTTCAGTCACGGTTACATACGAGGGGTACTGATTCGATGATATATAATAGCACAGCAGCAAACTACGAGTTGTATGTTCCTCCAGTTACCTTAACGGAGAATAGTACGGGTACGGTTTACCCCTTCACATACATATTCGGGGGTGGCTCGAGTAGTGATGGAGAGCTTTGAGCGGGTCGATGACAGGCTGCTCCGGAACGGCCAGTACCTCCTCGTGAGCTACTCGGGGGCGAAGAACCCGGCTCAAGCGATGTTCACGGGTTTCCGCGTGGTCAAACACAACGTGACCACACTCTACTATAACTTCGCCACAGAGGTACCCAACTTCCTCCCAATGGCGCCCTACGGCACCTCCCCGGGGCCCACTAATTCCCCACCCTACATTGATAACTTCAGCTTCTCCCTCCAAGAGGTTAAAAACGTAACAGATATGTTCGATATCACGAAGACAGGCGACGCCTACCAGGTCTTCTACGGGATCTCCCCCTCCTACCTCAGGGTTATGAATAAGGTGCAGCGACAGTTCGTCTCAGTGCTCGAGCAGAACATTTACCCCTCCAACAGCTTCGTGGAGATGGGTGTCGACGGCTTCCAGTCACCCCTCAATAACCCGAGTGAGAAGACGGAGTTCATAGTCTTCGTGAACCTCACCTACAATGTGACCCTCATGAACACGGCCACCATCCCGATTATGCCAGCCTTCAACTTCGTGGTCAACAGGATGATCCTCGAACCACTCGGGCAGGCGGAGCTTAAAAAAGCTATTCTAGCGGGGTTCCCAATCCGCTCCCTGGGGGCGGTGGATAGCAGCATCATGATTTCACCTGATAATTACCCGGGCCTCGTCACCCTGAGCTACAGGGAGATATATGGTGGTTAAAAATGGAGAAGTATGAGCCACCCGAGTACGACCTCTTCAACCTGAACAATGGTTCAACGGCGATAGGCACCACCCCAGCCCCCCTGCTCTATGAGGGTCAGGCTAACGCTGCCGTCATTGTCCCCCCCGACCTCACATTGAGGGTGAAGCAGGTCGTCATTCAGAATGCTACTACGAGCCTGATAACCGTGCAGCTACTCGCCGTATCCACGGTGTCGGGTGCGCCCACACCTGTGGCGAAGACTCCACCCATACCTGTGCCAGCGAGTAGCGCCGTCACCCTCGACGAGGACGAGTGGAGTATCAGTGTGAAGTCGGGGTACTCTCTCGTAGCTGTCTCATCAGCTGCGAACTCGGCGAACGTGTTCGTGAAAGCCTACTTCGTCAAAGGCACTGGTTCACCCATATAGGTGGCCTGAATGGGTAACCTAACCAAACTCAACTCCATACCCTCCATTGACAACGCCACCCTCACCTTGAACTCCCTAGGGCAACTACAGATCAACCCCTCGGGTTCACCCACTGTCTCCAGTTTAAACCCGAACACCACGCAGAACACTCTGACGGGGACAAGTGCGGGCTCAATTGTCTGGTCGCAACCAATGCAGGGCTCAGCCCTCAAACTCGTTATACTCTACGCTAGTGGGTACGAGAACACCACGACCACCGCGCAGAGTATAACCTTCACTAAGGCCTTCACCAATACGCCCGCTACCCTCGTGAACACGACGGGTATGACCATTACAGTGAGCGCGACGGGTGTGACTCTGCCCGCATCTATGACGGCTGCGGCCACGGGGTGGATAATCATAGCGGGCTACTAACTATTCCGCGTCTCAACTCAATGTTTATTTGCTTCCCCGCGCTATTTATCCGTGAGTGGTAAGAGTTGGCTATACCATGGTTTCTACCGTTCGTGAAGGGTTGGCGCTACCATGTACCCCAGCTACAGACGCAGCTACTCTCAGGTATCCCCGTGTCCTTCACGGGTACCTACACCGTGCTGAACGGGGAGTTCCCAGGCTACTTCGTGTCCGCAGCAATCGGTACAACTGACCCCAACTTTATAACGAGGGCTTCAGCCGACGGGTTAACAGTGATTGAGGTAACAGTGGGTGAGCTCAGGGATGCCCGCGTCTACAGGAACCAGATGGGTGAACCCAACATACTCTCTTATGGTTCATATATTAGGGGGTTCCCACTACCCGTGTACGCCCTGAGTCTGAGTGGCGACGGGTTACCCTTCTACCAGTCGATCAAGATTGAGGTGGTGCCGAGGAATCAGCCCGCCCTGATAACTGGGTTCGCTGCTAACATCATAGAGATCTACGACGTCGACTTGTTTAAGGAGTCAGTTAAGGAGTTCTTCGAGTCAATCACTCCTTCGCCCTCTACTGTTCCTACTCCGCCGGGTTTTGTTGCTGAGGAGGTTGTCAGCGCGAAGCTACCAGTGAAGGTGACCTGAAAAGATGACGCTGTACCCCTACCTAGTCGTGGATTTGCCGATAACTGATACTAACACTCATACGTATAGGACTGACCCGTTTAACCCCCTCACACCAACTCAGCCGGGTATCAGCCTTGTCCGTTTAGGTGAGAGTGTTCCACCTGTGCGTGCCTTCAATATTTATGTGTATAACTATGCGAACGCCGCTTTGTCGGTGCAGGTGATAGCTAACGAGAACGCGAAGAACTATCAGTACGGTGCACTCCTAGACGGCTTGGACTACCAGTCTGAGTCGGGGTACCCTGATTTCAATGTGGGTTCACCCTTCACTGTTCCAGCTGGCTCCACCTCGGCTCCAAGTGTTCAGGCTATCCAGTCCGACTTCTACACGAGTGCAGCTGAACGCTACCTCTCAGTGGCGTTAACCTACTCGACTCCGCCAACATCTGGATTCGTCAGGGCGCACATCGACCTATTCTACGGAGGTGTCTGAAGACGAGTCAGAACTATATTGGTGGTGGGGGTGGGGGTATCAGTCAGATAACCTTCCCCACGAACCCGCAGTACGTCCTAGATACCACTACGCCTCTTCCAGCTAACGGTATCTTCACGGGTCAGGTAGTGGATACATCGCAGTATGGGGCGTCCTATATTGTCGCGGAGGCTAACAGTGATCAGGCTGGCACACTCTACATCGACTTCAGTGAGGATAACTTCAACACCGTGGCCTTCTCAGCGGCCATCGCCGCCACGAGTCAGACGACACCCACAGCTACAAATCCATTCGTTCAGGGTACCTATGCGTATAACGCGCAGGCGCACGTCGCTCTCTTAGCGAGGTATGTTAGGGTGCGGTACGTTAACGGTACTACGGCGCAGACAC
>Ga0074076_100121_pt1 | contig 14471 bp, 14 predicted proteins | sample YNPg_D_FD_63713 | JGI IMG/M metagenome (GOLD analysis project Ga0074076, IMG submission 63713) | Hot spring microbial communities from Beowulf Spring, Yellowstone National Park, Wyoming, USA - YNP_Beowulf Spring_D v2 (version 2) | ecosystem: Environmental > Aquatic > Thermal springs > Hot...
TTCACCAGTTCCACCAAGTTCGTCTTCCGCACGTTGATCTTCGTGCTGGCCGTGGCCTTCTACTCCCTGTACACCGTGTTCAAGGGGGAGGTGAGGAGGGAGCAGTTCAGGATACTCCTAATACTCTTGTTTTCTGATGATTTATTCAATCTAAGAGATTTTCTACTTAAATCGGTACAACCGCTTATTAATATAGATTTATTTTCAAGGAGGTGATTTTGGGTCTACCGTCCACGGGAGGGGACTACCCCCGGGCCACCACTAAGTCAAATCTCGTGAGGTCAAGGGGTTAGAAGTGATCGAAAGCAATGAGGCTACGTAAAGGCGTTACGGACTCGGCCCTTACTCGTGGGTAACGCCCCCCAGCCCTCGACCATTCGCCCGTTGTCAGCTTACTTACTCAATGAGGGGATTTTACGACGTGAGAGCGGGGGCAGCCCGCGTTTCGAACCAGGGACCCCCGTTGGAAGTCCCCCACGTGGACTGCGAACGCAGTGGACTGGGAAGTCTCCCAGCGTAACCCCGTAGCGGAGGGGGAGTGGGAGGCTGTGACCCCAACGCCTATCCATAGCTCCGAACTGCGCTGTGACCTCAAGGGGAGTTCCCATGCTACCCCTCTCCTCGCCGAGGGACTGCGGACCCATCTCGACGTAGGTGTAACCAGAACGAGGTCGCTAAGGCGGGCACTCCACGGCCGCTACCGTTGAGCGAGGCCAGCGCTGGAGTCGCCACTAACCCCGCTTAACGGGAGCTCTCGACCACCGCGAGAGGAGCCGCTAGAGGCGGGCACGGTCACTTTCGGTGTGGACCCACTCGCTGTATTCCCCCACCACTTAAGGAGATTTAGTAATACCGCGCTAACTGGAAGTATGGGGAGAACGCAGCCTTCGCCTACCTCTTCCATAGAGGCGGAGTTCCGTAAGTTGTACAGGGTGGCGAGGAGGGTTGGGGACGAGCCCTTCGTTAAGCTGATCAGCGAAGCCGAGGAAAGGGTCAGGTACTTCCAGGGGGCTTCATACGACGAGGACCTGGATCCATGGGAGGTGATCTTGTTGAGCATCCTCTCGGTCGTTGCCGAGCGTGAGGAGAGATGGAGGGGTATGTAGTCGACGCGTACCCGGGAGGGGGTTCGTGGAGCTGGTACTGGACGGCTTCAGGAGGATCAGGGTGAGAACGACCTTCCCCGTGTACCTCGTCACCGATAACCCAGAGCTAATAGCGCAGCACCCCTCAGTCTCCTCGTACGAGGGGGAGGAATGGAGGGATTTGAGCGGCGAGCCGCTGACCGTCTACCGCTTCGAGCTGACCGACTTGGGAGCGTACGGCTACATCTCCAGGAGGGCCGAAGTGGTGAACAAGGTGCCCACGGTACTCTCCCAGACGCTGTTCAGGTTGAATGCCCTCCCTTTCAGGAGGGTCGTCGTGGAAGGACAGAGGATCAGGTTGGAGGGGAAGGAGCGACTCGCCAGGCCCAAAGTGAAGGTGGCCAAAGTCGAGACTTACGACTGGTACGGACCCTCCCCCGACGGCGACAGGTACCTGGCGGAGGTGGACGGGGAGACTGAGAGGGGGTTCCTGAGGGACCTGGACCTATGGGCTGACGTGGTGGAATGCAGCGGCAGGGCCTGCGATCGCGTGAGGGCCTCGGTGAAGGTTGACTCCTCGAGGAAGAGGTCCCCAGTCTCCATATGGGGCTTAGTCGAGTGGTCCTACGTGAGCATGACCCCCCTCAGGGAAATAGCCTACTCCACCATCGGCAAAACCCTGACCACGAACGAGGCATGGGTGGCCTTCAGGAGGAAGGTGGTGATACCGGACGTGGTGCCGAGGGTGGAGAAGAGGAGGACCTTGGAGGAGGTGAGGGCGGCGGACAAGGGAGGTCTGGTGCTCTTCCCCAAGCCAGGGTGCTACGACGGGGTGGCCCAGGTGGACTTCTCCTCCATGTACCCCTCACTGATAATCAAGTACAACATCTCCGCTGAAACCGTGGACGCGTGTGAAGACCTGAAAACCGAAATAGGTCACTCGATCTGCCTCGAGGAGAGGGGGATCGTCCCCGCAGCGCTGGAGTGGCTGGTCGAGAGGAGGAGGGAGCTGAGGGGCGTGGACGAGGAGCGCTCGCAGGCGATAAAGTGGATACTCGTGGCCTCCTTCGGCTACTTGGGCTACAGGAACTCCAAGTTCGGCAAGATAGAGGCCTACGAGCTGGTCACATACTTCGCCAGGAAGACCCTGAGGAGGGCGATGGAGGTGGCGCGGGAGGAGGGTTTGGAGGTGATCCACGGGATAGTGGACTCCCTCTTCGTCAGGGGAGGAGACCTGGACGAGTTCGCGAGGAGGGTCGAGGAGGAGACCGGGATGAAGTTGAGCGTCGAGAAGTACGACTGGGTAGTCATGGGGTCCACAGCGGGTGGGAGACCTCACCCCATGAGGTACTACGGAAGGAAGGAGGGAGGAGAGGTGAAGACAAAGGGAGTGGAGAGGGGGAACATGCCCAACCTGGTCAGGGGTTTCCTGAGGGAGTTCGCGTTGAGCCTGTCCAAGGCCAGGGACTGCTCCGAAGCCAGGGAAGTGCTCCGAGGCGAATGCAGGGAAATCCTAGGGGCATACGAGAGGAAGGCCTTCACCGGGGAACCTCTGGACTACGTGCTCTGGATAGGCGGGGAGCCATACGTGAGGGGGGTCAGGGGCTTCTACAATGCGAGAAGCGGGTACAGGGGGAGGGATCCCTACTACTACCTGGGTTACTTGAGGAGGACGTGGGAGAACCTATGGCCTTGATGACCGGGTTCCAAGAGGTGGACGAGGTCATAGGGTCAGACGGGTTAGTGGAGTTCTACTCCACCGACGGGGAACTGCTCAGCCTCTTCTACCACAGGGTCATAGCCCTATCGGCCCCGGTGGACGTGGTCCTGGTAGGGGAGAGGGGCGGTCTCGACTCCCTCCTCTTGAGGAGGCTGCAGAGGACTTTCCGGAACCGCGGTGAAGTGTACCTTAGGAGGGCGTTTAAGGCGGAAGACGTGGCCCCCACCATCAGGGCAATGGAGGGGGAGGAGGTAGTGGTGGTGGATCCCTACCACCACTTCAAGGGGTACTCCCAAATAGTCGGGGCTATGAGGGGGAGGGAGGGCAGGGAGTTCGTCTTCAGCCTAATGGACAGGGAGAGGCGCGGTTCGGTGTTCGGCCTCCACTCAGCCCACTCCATTTTCAAGTTGGAGGACCGCGGGAGGGGTTTCAAGGTCAAGCTGATCAAGAGCCCCACGAGGGGGGAGGTCGAGTTCTCCTATGGGAAGTGGGAGATCTACGGCCGCTATGAGCGAGGACTCCTGAGGTGGATACACTAGGTGAGGCTACTGCCCACCCGGAGTGATGTCCGAGAAGCCTGTGGGTGTTGCGTGGGGAGGACAATGGAAACCGCGCTAGGAGTTTCAGGGGGATTTCGCGAGGTGGGATCTCCGTGGGGGTTCACTCCCTTACGCTACAGGGGGACCTTACAAGACCGGGACAGAGCCACACGGGGGATCCCTAACTTTCCCTAGGCTGCGGCCCTGTTCCCTGATCCCTCTCGGCCTACCCCTAGGCGTACAAGGCCGATAACCTGGCGTTAACGAAGACCGAGGCCAAACTCAATGCCATGATGACCATCGCGAGTAGCCCGCTCAACGCCCCCAACACGGCTAGGGGGATCCCTACTGCATTATACAGAAGCGCTAAAGTCACGTTCGACGGTATGGCCTTGCTCGCTCTACCCCTCCTTTCGAGTATCGACAGGAGGGTTTGAAGGTCGTTGTTCAGCAGCACGATGTCGGCCACGTTCTTCGAGAGATCGACGGCGCTCCCCATGGCAACGGAAACATCGGCTAGTGCCAAGGACGCCGAGTCGTTCACACCGTCCCCGAGCATCAGGACTCCCCCCTCTTCCCTACCCTTCAGCTCCCTTACCACTTCCACTTTACGCTCCGGGGACATCTCAGCGTAGTACTCGGGGATGCCAAGCCTCTCCGCTAACGCCCTAACCTTGTCCCCCCTATCTCCACTCAGCATCACGACGCGCATTCCCATAACCTTTAACCTCCTCACGAACTCCGCGGCGTCCCTCCTCAAGTCGTCCTCCACATCGAATTGACCCGCCAGTTTCCCATTGATGCAAATCACGACGTTACCATTGAGGGGGGCCTCGCAGTTGGTTACCCCGATCCTACCCACGAAAACCTCGTTGCCTTCCACCTCCCCTACGACGCCCTTCCCCGGTAGCTCCCTGAAGTTCGTCACCCCGAGGGGTTCAACCCCCTCCCCCTCGGCGTACAGGGTTATAGCCCTAGCGATGGGATGGGAGGAGAACCTCTCTACGGAATACGCGTAAACTAAGGCCTCTCCTTCACCGCGGAATCCCCTCACTACGGGCTGCCCGTAAGTGAGTGTCCCGGTCTTGTCCAAGACCACCGTCCTCACCTCACTGAGCCTCTCCAACGCGCCGACTCCCTTCAGCATCACCCCGGCTCTCAGGTACCTCTCGAACAGCGAGAGTCCCATCGCCGGGGAGGAGAACCCTATCGCACACGGGTACCCTATAACCGATACCAGCAGGGCGCTCACCACGCCGCGGAAGAGGTAGAAGGATAGGTCGTGTCCTGTCAACGCTCCATACACGCCCCAGCCCAGGAGAGTCAGGAGTGAAATCGTTAGAACTAGGGGAACCCACACCCTGTCGACGATCCTTTCGAAGAACGTCAAAACAGATGGCTTACTTCGTTTGACTTCCTCCACAACCCCTAAAATCCTAGACAGGAAACTGCCGGAGTACTCCGTCGCGACTCTGACCACTAAGTGACCACTGCCGTTAGTCGAACCACCAATCACGACGTCTCCCGTTCTCTTCAAAACGGGCTCGGATTCCCCAGTTATGACGGCCTCAGACACCTCGGACTCACCGTTCACCACCACTCCGTCCAGAGGTACCTTCTCGCCAGGCTTAACCACTACCATATCCCCTTCCCTTAGTCGAGTGACAGGCACGTCCTCCCCGTTCGCCAAGTGAGCGACGGGAGGCCTCAACTCGACGATCTTCGACAGGGACTCCTCCACCTTATACCTCAGGTAAGCTCCCATCCACCCCGCCGTCAAGTGCAGGGAGGTGAGCAGAGCAGAGATCAACAGGAACTCCCTGAGGCCAGGGTACAAGACCCCCAGGAGACCTAGGACGTACGCCGAGATCCCGGAGACTCCGTAGAGTACGTGCTCGTTCAGGATTCCCCTCCTCAGGGCGTTCAGTGCCCCCCTATGAATGGGTAGCGCGCTGTAGAACAGAGCGGCTGATACGACCGCCACGTTGACGTAAAAGGAGTAAGCTGGCAGCGCGTAGGCCTTCACCATCATGGGCAAAGTCAGCAGCAGTGAGATCGAGGAGAGGCCCCAGCTCGACAGGGACCTCCTCTTGGAGTCCCTCAGCACGCTAACGGAATCCCTCTTCCCCTCGAACACGTAATACCCGAGCCTCTCTAACTCCCTCCTCAAGACCTCAGGGGAAACTGAAGAGTCGTGCCTCACGAAAACCTCTCCAGTTTCCAAAGACACCTTCGCCGATTTGACCCCGTTGAGCTTCGCCAACCCCCTCTCTATAGTGGAGGCGCAGAAGGCGCACGCCATCCCCGCGACGTAAAGTCGCGTTGTCCTAATCCCCTTGTCCTCTGACATCCGTCTCTCTCCCAGTTCGTCCATGAGGGGAACTTAGCTAACTAAAGGATATAAACTACAAAGTTTATAATAAGTAACATGGTCAAGGTCAGTAGAGCTGCTAAACAGTCGTGTCCTCTCGTCCAAACGATAAACGAGGTCTCCAGGAAGTGGTTCCTGTTGACCTTGAACATCATAGGTAACGGGAGGGGGATCGGTTTCAATGAGGTGTTGAACGCTATTGACGGGATCAGCCCAAAGGCGCTCTCTGACGTCTTGAGGCAAATGGAGAGCATGGGCCTGATAAAGAGGGTCGTAGTGAGCTCCTCGCCCCCTAGGGTCAGGTACTCCCTTACAAGCGAAGGGAGGAAACTGAGGAAGTCCATGATCCCCTTACTTAGGTGGGCGTCGAGGTACACAGGACACAGTGACTGTCCCATACTTAACTCGGCCAGAGTAAGTAAAGGGCGAGTAAGTTAAGGTCTTAATAACTCGCGAGGTACAGCAAACCACATGAAGTCGTTAGTAATCGAGGTCAAAGGTATGGAGTGCGAGGGATGTAGGATCAGGGTGACTAAGACTCTGAGTGAGGTGAAGGGGGTCTCGGAAGTGGAGGTGGACCTCGGGGAAGGGCTGGCCTATGTGAAGTTCGATGAAGGCCTAGATCTGGGGAAAGTGAAGAGCGAAATAAGAAGGAGGATTACGAACGCGGGCTACTTATGTGGAGAGATAAGGGAAAAGTGAAACCCCATATAGTCGTTACTAAGTTCGTTCCATTCTCTGAACCCAACTTTTTAAGTCGCTCCTCAACATCTCCAATAGCATACGCTGAGGTGAGGGCATTGAAACCCGCGACTGGGCCCTCCCACAGGCTGTCAGATCTCGTGGAAAGGCATGTGCAGGATCCTCGATCCCCCCTGCAGTGATTACAGAGAGGGGTTTAAGGGGGCGTAAAGCCTCGCCCTTCAGGGCGAGGAGGAAGTCAGACGGGGTTATTGCTGAGTAACCATATCGATGCTTTCAGCTCGGTACTTCTGACCTCGTCTCCCCATGGAGTGGGACCTTCCCTCCCCTTAACCTCACGGGACTCCCTTGCACTCGTAGCGAAGAGCTATAGCCGAGATGCAGTTGAGAATCAGGGAGTCCTACCCTCAAGGATCTGGTTAGCTCCACGAAACCAGTAACCCACGGAGTCCTGCGGACGTCCATAAATCAGGATTCGAAATTAGCCTTGATGTAATAGTCGAACTCAGCTGGTCTATCCGACTTCACCCTTTGAGACCGTATGAACTCCTCCTTATCATCTATCCTGAAGGCAGTATTGAATTTCCTCTCGAATCCAATTGTCGATACCGGCTTACCGCTTATCCCGAAACCGCAAACGGATCCAGACGTATGGGCTGGGTAAACCTCCACGTAGTCCGGCAGTTCCTTAAGTTTCTTGAGACTGTAGAACAGCAGCTCTACAGAGTCCTCACCTCCAATGTCGACTCTTCCCACTCCCCCCACGAAGAGCGTATCGCCAGTCATCACCATCCAAGGTTCCTCCCCCCTCCTGTAGTCCGTCACGAGGAGCGAGAGGCTATCTGGGGTATGCCCAGGAGTATGGAGGAACCTCACCTTAACGTTACCTGACTTCAACTCCTCCCCATCCCTAACCCTTTCCACTGGGAACCTGACCTTCGAAGACTCGTGGAGGTATATCCTAGCTCCCGTGAGCTCGGCTAATCTCCTCTTCCCGGAGAGGTGGTCTGCGTGGGTGTGGGTGTCGATTACGTATCTCACCTTCATGCTCAACGACTCCGCAAGTTTCAAGATCTCCTCCACATCAGAGGCTTTCGGGTCCACGACGAATAGCTCCCCAGCTTGGGTGCAGCCGAACACGTAAGTTACGCATCCTCCCTGCTTGGAGATCAACTGCCTAAATATCATCCTTCATCAACTTCTCCTCTCACCTGAAAGTAATAAGTATTCTTTACTAGTGGTGGTTAATTCACCCCAGAGGAGCTGAAAGTGCTCCGTCGAGTGAACCATGCATCCCTCACAGCTCTCCACCGTTATGCGCTCCTCTCCCGTGAAGATGACGGAGTAGCTTTCGTCGATTATCAGGTACTTGGATTTGATACCGTTCCTGAGCCTGATCTCCCCACTTATCCCGGAAAGTCGCTCCGCGTCCTTATCCTCTACGACGAGGTAGAGCTTTCCCCTAAATTTCCTCAGTGTGGCGATCAGCCATGAGGGTATTCCTGGGTATACCACCCTCACCTCTTTCGCCCGCTCCACGAGCTTCCTCACGAACGCGATGACCTGTTTCCTCCCCTCCACGTGTGTGGACCTCTCAGTCCTTGAGGTCTCCGATCTCCTCTTAACGTCCTCCTTGATCTCCTCTATAACCCCGAGGAGGTTCTGCTTAAACCGCTCAAAGCTCACCTCCGGATCCACCAGCTTAACTCTCTTGGGCCTTCCCTCAACCAAGTCTAAGAAACCCTTGTTCACCAGCCTAACCACGACGTCGTAGACTTTCTGATACGGAACCCCTGACTTCTCCGAAAGTTGCTTCATAGTAGCCACGCAGAGGTCAATCGACGCCGTGTACACCAACTCTTCGTAACGCGAGAAACCCAAAGCCTGGAGTTTCCCCTGGAGTTCACCACTCATGGAGAATAATTAGTATAAGAGTTAAAATGTATTTGAGTCCATGAGAGTTCAATTCATCCTATTCGCCGTCTTGGTATTCTTCACGGGCGTCTATCTAGGTGAGTTCAGAGTGGCGTACCCCTTAGAGGCGACACGCGCGTTTCGCCTCGTAGAGCTCTCCCTAGTTGTATTCGGCTTTGCCAAGGGCGCAATGAACTTCGCCTCTGGATTCCTCAGCGATCTCTTCGGCAGGAAGAAGGTCCTGACGCTGGGATGGGCAGCGGCAATTCCACTACCCGCGATAGCTCTGCTGACCCGCTCCCTGTTTCTGGTTGCAGCACTGACTGTGTTACTCGCGATTAACCAAGCCATGACGTGGACTACAACAATAACATCGCAGATAGACATCTCTAGGGGTAGGACCGGAATGGCTGCTGGTGTGAACGAAGCGTCGGGGTACGCCGGAGTGACCGCGGGTAGCCTAGTAGCTGGATATCTCCTCTCATTCCACGTTTCCCCTTATTTCGCGATGGAAGGAGTTGCGATGACCTCCTTCCTGTTGTCCCTGTTCGGAACGAGGGAGACCAGGCCTATGATGAGGAAGGGGAGGGTGGTCCTTGAGCCCAGCGTGGTACTCGGAGTGGGAGGACTCCTCGAGAAATTCGTGGACGCTTTCTTCTGGGTTGTGGTCCCCGCGTACCTTTCCCTGAGGGGGGCTAACCCCGTAGTAATTAGCTACGTTGTGGGAACCTACGTTGGGGTGTGGACGTTGTTACAACCAATCATGGGACAAGTCAGCGACTGGTGGGGGAGGAAAGCCCTCATCCTCAACGGGTTCATAGTAATGGCCGTTGGCGTAACCCTGTTCACCTTCAACTACTTTCTCTCTGCTGTCATATGCGGTTTTGGAATGGGGATGGTCTATCCAACTTTAATAGCAGCGGTAAACGACTACTCTCCACCTCAGGGGAGAGGGACGTCTCTAGGCGTGTATAGGCTCCTCAGGGACTCAGGGTACGGTTTGGCTGGCCTTCTGGGATTACTCCTGGTGAGAGGTAACGTTTTTCTCTATTCTGAGATAGTTAGTGCGACCCAATTGATGGGCCTGATCACTTTAACGGTGTGGTTCGCAATGAGGGAAGGGGTTATCAAAAGGTCGTGAGCTATAACGCGGATGTGCGGACGCGTTTTCCGTGAACTCACGTGTCCTTATGGACGTGAGGCTTCACCTAGCGATGACCTGTTTCACTGTGGGATCTTGGTTCACAGTCCTCAGTCGAGACCACTGAACTCGACTTCCTCCCCAGCCTCTAGAATGTGCAAGGCTTTCGTTCCGTTGTAAACTCAACAGTTTACGGGTTGAAGTGTGTGAACTACCCCACCCTAACGGACGGGACTTCCCACCGCACGGTAGGGATTTCCCGCTTCTTCGCCCCACCTTGCCCCCTTAGCCAAGGATGGGATCCCACAGGCTCAACCGTCCCAGCCCCGAGCACTGAGTGAAACTTATCGTAGTGTCCAGCGTGGGACTATCAGATGGGGCGGAGGCGTACCTCTCCGACCCCCGCTTCAACCGAGGCGCCTCGGCGACGCTTACCCTGTCGGTGACTGTCATTGGTATATTAACTGTGAACTGATATTTAAATATGAGGGGGCTATCCATCCCCCACTGTGGGGGTCTTCCGCCCCCTTCACCCCCATAAAGATAAAGTCGCGCGATTTTCATTTCAGGAATACCTCAGAAGGGAACGGTGCACGGCGAACCTAAACCGCAGGGGTCTAATCCCAGTAGCTAACCACCTCCATGCCCTAAACGATAGATCAACGATCTCCCCCCGACTTTCCCCCTGTCTAACGCCTATGGACTCTGATATACGTCAGACGCGAGTCTCCTTCACCTTGCTCAATTCCCTCCTATACGCCTCAAGGAGGTCCTCCAAGAGGACGACGCCCTTGAACTCCCCCCTCTCTACCACCGCCACCCACCTAGACCTGTTCTTGGACATTATCTCCAGGGCCTCCTCAGCCGTAGACGTAGGTCGAACAGAGGGAGATCCCCTTACGACGAACTCCGAGACAGACCCTCTACGCCAGTCGATGTCCTGCAGGTAGACGGACCCGAGGAACTTCCCGGAACCACTTACTACTGGAACGGAGAAAACCCCCAGCTCCTTCATGATCTCCCTGGCCCTATCCACGTCGTCCGATTCCCTCAACGAGAAGTTCCTGAGGGGAACTTCGCTGAGCCTAATGGACGCGAGGATTGGCCTCTCGTACTCGCTCTTGTGTGCTGGTGACTCCCTCCTGTTAACGACCTGGGACTTGTATATGCTGTCGCTCCCCGATACTAGGTAGGAAATCGCCACGGCTATCATAGCCCCTGGGAGGAGCTGCAGGCTCCCTGTCATCTCCACTACCATGACTAGGACGGCTAAGGGCGCCTTGCCAGCAGCGCCGAAAAGCGATATCATGCCCACGATCACGAATGGGACGATGGATGGGACTACCGATGGGAAAAGGAAGCCCATGGCCAACCCCACGGAAGCGCCCAGGGACGCGCCTATGAAGAGGCCAGGCGCGAATACCCCTCCGCTCCCCCCAGAGCCTATAGTGAAAGACGTCGCCAGGATCTTCACTAGGGGGAGGATCACCACGATCAGGACCACCGGGAGCCCAAAGGTCGGGAAACTCGAGAGCGATTGGTACATGAGCAACTGCACCCAGCCGTAGCCCGTGGACATGACCTCTGGGAAGGCTAAGCTCAGGGTCCCCGCCACTGCCCCGCCTAGGAGGGGCTTCACATAGTCCGTAACCTTGAGCGACTTGAAGAACGACGAGACCGCGTAGAAAGTCCTCACGTAGAGCCTAGCCAGCAAGCCAGCGAGGACTCCCAGGGCAGCGTACATGGGGAGCCTGAGGGGGTTGAAAGGGGAGCTGTAGTACCCGAATATGGGTTCGAAGCCGACCACTGACCCGAATATGGAGTACCCCACAGCCGAGGCAACTAGAGCGGGGTAAATGACCTCTGCTTCGAGGTCCCTCTTGTAGAGGATCTCGGCCGCCAAGATCGCCCCTCCTATGGGAGTTTTGAATATGGTCCCGATCCCCGCTCCTATCCCCACCGCTACTGCCCTCCTCCTGTCCTCAGGGGAGAGCCTAAGCAGGTCAGCTAGGACTGAACCTATACCAGCAGCGATCTGGGCAGTTGGGCCCTCCCTCCCTGCGCTGCCGCCAGAACCTATGGTTATCGCTGAGGCTATCGTCTTGACAGGGATCACCCTCCTTCGGATCTTCCCCTGTAGATTGTGGTAGGCGTTTATCGCTGCGTCAGTGCCGTGGCCCTCGGCCTCGGGAGCGAAGGTGTAAACGATGAGCCCAGACAACGTGTTACCCAACATCACGGAGACGGGGATCAGGTAGTACCTCCCCACCTCGAACGCGTAACTGCCCGATCCTCCCTCTCCGACTGGTCTCGGGAGTTGCAGTTGCACTAGGTGAGAGAGGAACAGGAACTCGAAGAGTCTAATGGAGAAGTAGAAGGCCAAGGCACCTAGACCCGCCACGACCCCTATTATCAGACCCATCACAAACCATTTCTCGAAGTAAGACAGGGAGGAGAACCTCATCTCGCGCTACTCTTGTCCCCAGGGCGTAAAAAAACTGACGCTCAAGTAGAACGCTTTCACCCCTCACTTAGCGAGCTGGGGTTTGGTCCACTCGAGCGTTTTCGAATTCATGCCAGGAATTGCCGATCCCCGCTCGTAATACCTAAGCTCCGCGGGCCTTCCTGTAGACGCTAACTGTAGGGAAATCGCTTTTCCACTAGCCCAGCCCTTAGGCAGATAGAACCCCGTGAGTTCATCACGTAGACCCCCAGAGCCTCAAGCAGATAGGGCCTACGCGGACACCTTAGGGCTCGGAGCAACGCGATTACTGGGAGTCGGCTCCGCCTCTTCTGGTAGCCAACCGGAGATCAGATAGTCGTCCCCTGAGGGGCCCCCGCGCGATGGGTCAGTCTGGTGGGGGTCCTCCAGCGGTGAGACCTAGCGACCTCACGTGGGTTCAAGCACTTCCTTGAATATCGATATGATGTAGTTCTTCGCCTTTCTAAAGGTCAGTTTGGGCGGCATGGGCCTTTCGTTCGGGTCTACGACCACGTCCAGGACGTATGGACCTCGGTGGCCCAGCATCTCCTCCACCCCCTTCTCCAACTCCCCAGGTTCCTTCACTCTCGAACCTCCCTCCCATGGCCTTGGCCACCGAGGCGAAGTCCACGGGCTGTAGGTCGACTCCCCACTCTGGGTAACCCATGACTTCCTGCTCAAACTTTATCATCCCCAACTTCGAGTTGTTGAAGACCACGACCTTGATCGGCCTCCCGTACTTGACGGCAGTGATCACCTCGCCCATAGTCATGGTGAACCCCCGTCCCCCACCAGGGCCACCACTTGTCTCTCCGGGAACGCCAGGGAAGCGCTAACTGCCCCTGGGACGCCTATCTCCATGGAACCTAGCCAGGCGGAGAAGGCGAAGGTCTGCTTCCCCGATGCCCTGAAGTGCCTCGCCCCCTACATGGTGACGTTGCCCGTGTCCACCACGGCGACGGCGTCTTCAGCCACTTTACGGGAGAGTACCTTGGCAACCCTCTGTGGCTTGAGTGGCTTGGCGTCGGACTCCTCTACCTTCCTCAGTTCCCCCTCCAGTCCTCCTTTGCCCCCTTTAGGTGTGAATAGTACTTGTCCCCCTTCTCCTTGATCCTATCCTTGACCGCCGAGAGGAACCCCCTCACAGTTCCCACCAACCCTACCTCTACCCTCACCCTCTTCCCCAGGTTCGCCGGATCCACGTTCACCTGTATCACCTTGGCCTTCTCCGGGAGGAAGGAGGTGTAGGGGAATGAGGTGCCCAGAAGCAGGAGGACGTCGCACCTCTTGAGGGCCTCTAACGACGGCTTAGTCCCCAGAGGGGTTTGGGCTTCATAGGATTTCATAGTATTTAATATTAATCCTCAGCCCTTGGGCTTCACCGGAGTCACGGGGAAACCCGTTCACCCCCCTCCGCCCCCTTAGTGGGGTAACCCCGACCCACCTACTCCCAGTGAGAAAGAGGTGGGGGAACCCGCACATCTTGAGGAAGATATTCAGGGACGCGTTCAACTGCCTGCCCAGGGTGAAACCACACCTCTCACAACGAAAAGTCCCGCCGACCTTTCGGGAAACCCGTCCACACCTGGGGCAGGACTTAGACGTGTGGTAAGGGTTCACCTCCTTAACTAGGGAACCCCGTATAGTGGGGCCTTGTACTTCAACACACGGTGGATCGACCTCCATACAGTCCTTGAAATCTTCTTAGACAACTCCTCGTCAGCGTCTTGGAACATCGACTGTTTGTTCAGTTTCTCAACAGCGAACGTAGTCACGGGATACATCTCCAGCAACGGTTCACAAACTTGTGAACGTAGTCCCTAACTCTATTCCTCTCACGGTGGGAGTACTTCCTCGACAACAACTCCCCTTTCCTACCGTGCTTTGAAGCAAAACGTTGTATTTCACCCCTCTTCAACTCCATCCCGTACTTAAGGCTGTACAACTCCCTCAAGGAAAACGTGACGAACTTCTCGCCGTCGTAAGCGTCCAGCGTGTAGAGGTTACTGTCGATTGCCAGGAAGTCCAGGGGAGTAAACCAGGGTAATCTGTAACGGAATGGTAGGTGAACCTTGTCCTCCTTTATCACGGGCTCACCCAGTTCTAACCCTTTGACCCTCCTTGAGAACCAGGAGTGAGACCAGGAGAAGGTCAAGTACTGGTAAGGTTTTACAGTTATCCTTACGTTCTCGCCCTCAACCTTCCTCAGAGTAGACTTAACCCTAACGTAAACCTTCTTCAATCTGGGTTTCCTCAGTGAAGCTCGCCCCTTTTCAGCCCTCCTCCTCCAACCCTTCAGCACTGAGTAAGCGTCGTTTATTGCCTTGTCAGCGTAGTGTGAGGCCAGGACGTTGACCTCCTCCAGTTCATCCCTCAACGTCCTGTAAACCTCCTCGTTCTCGGTAGACCCAAAATCACCTCCTTGAAAATAAATCTATATTAATAAGCGGTTGTACCGATTTAAGTAGAAAATCTCTTAGATTGAATAAATCATCAGAAAACAAGAGTATTAGGAGT
>Ga0074076_100122_pt1 | contig 14444 bp, 17 predicted proteins | sample YNPg_D_FD_63713 | JGI IMG/M metagenome (GOLD analysis project Ga0074076, IMG submission 63713) | Hot spring microbial communities from Beowulf Spring, Yellowstone National Park, Wyoming, USA - YNP_Beowulf Spring_D v2 (version 2) | ecosystem: Environmental > Aquatic > Thermal springs > Hot...
CCCATGTTATATTATAGTTCTGAACTTTTTGCCCAAGCCATTTGTCGTACCCCGCGAAATCTCCATTGTTAACACCTAGTAACGTTAGGGGTATGGGTATTGATTCACCAAATACGTTTATTATTATCGAGTTGGTGGCGCTATACTGGGTTTGATCAACTTGTAGTTCTCCGCTACTTAAAAGTGTATATAGTTGGTTTGTGTTGTTTATTGTTATTACTCTTTGGAAGTATGTTCGCTGGGTTAGTAGTTGTTTGAGGTTTGCTGCGAGTGTTGATGCTGTGTAGCCTGTTATCCACCAGCCTAGCGCGTCGCTACAGTTGAGTATGAATACTGTGGAGTGGTATGGTTTGGCTTTGAGTACAAAGGTGAGGTTTGGCGAGGGTACCACGAAGCTTACTGTAACAGTGAATTTGGGTTGGGCGCCCCCAGAGTTTGAAATGTAGCCAATTGGGGTGTACTGTGTGGTGTTCACGCCGTTAATCGTACTGGTGGTCACGTTATAATATGTGAGGTTGTATACCACGTTCGCTGGTAGTATCGCTTGCAGCGCTGACTGCAGCTCGCTTTGGTAAAGGGGGTTGTCTGGATTGAATGCAGCCGTCTGTAGGACGCCTGACGCCGTGAGTTGTTGGAGGGCTGAGTACCCCAAGTTATAGAGTTGGTCTGAGTAAACCGACTTGGGTGGTGGTAGTTGCAAATATGCGGTTAGACCCGCCACACCACCCACTAGTATGGCTACAGCTATCATGGCTTCAACTGTGCGCATCATGGTTAATACCCCCCGAAGATTGGGCCGACATCTGGCCAATACGCGAGCTGCGCAACATAGCTGATACCACTTATCTCTACGATCCGAGTGAGTGTAACGGCTGAGGAGGACCCGTGGGGATTATAACCATAAGTGAGCTTTAAGTCGAAGAATGTAGGTGATATTGGGACGAGCAAGAGCTGAAGTGGACTACTAGCACCCCTTTTCGATATAGCCACCGCTATGTAACCATCATAGAAGCTTCCCGGACACGACGCGGTACTATAGGTGTTCCCTGAGCCACGACCAGCGTTTAGACACGTTCCTTGGCCTTGGGTGGATGATGGGCAAGCGCAAACTTGAAACAGACTATAGCTGTTTCCAGATGGGATTAATAACGTGACATTATAATTATCCACTCCGCACGGCGGAGTGATGCTACTTACACAGTGTTGTGTAAGGTTAACATAGCTGCTCCCTGGGTAGACTGAGATATTTGCCAAGGCGGAGCCTATTTGATTATTAGTATAGTAGCCTGCTCCATAGATACCTGCGGCTGACACTTGGACGAGTAGGTAATAGGTTGACGATTGCTGCGTCGGGAAACTGATAACTGCCTGTCCGGTTGTATTGGTAATGGCACTACCCGTGTACACACCAACACTAATACTCTTTGATCCTACACCGCTACTAATGGCGTAGGCATATTGTGCTGCTACTTGGGCGTCGGGCATTGGTGCGCCCCCATACCCAGTTACCGTGACGAGAAACTTCGAGGTAGAAACTGGCTTGACTGTTACGTTTAGGGCTGGAGTGAGCGTTAGCTGGAACTCGTAGCTCCCGCTTATACCTAGGAGCTGCTTGGCGTAGGTGTAGTTAACATAGTAGTTGGGTGGCTCTATGAGTGAGACTCCGCCCAGATTTATATAGTAGTAGGTTCGGCCACCTATGTTTATGGGGCTCATGGGCATGAGTCTTAGCACTGCTCCCGGGTTTAGTGTGTATTGTGGTGCCCCTGGTTGGGCTAGGCCGAAGGCTGTGGGCTGGTTTGAGGTGTAGCCCCAGTTCGAGGGTGAACCGGTGCCGAGTAGTATGTAGTCAAACAGGTTCTGTGCGTTGAGTGCATAGTTTCTCTGTGTTGAGTAAGCTACCCCATTTGTAATCATGCCGCTGAAGAAGAATACTGCGGCTATGAATATGATGACCATGCCGAGTGCGGCGCCCATGTAGTCTATCATTTCGTTAACCAGTGTTTATCACCCCTTGGAGTTGGAGGACAACCTCGTTTGCGGGTTGACCGGTGCACACTGGCCCCGAAGTTGGCTGGTTCCCCGTGTTGCCTGCGCATTTGTATAGTTGAGCTGAGATTATTGTTGTGCCTTGGGTTGTGGAGGGGTTTTTCGTTAGCGCGAAGTTTCTACCCATGAGCACCGTTGAAGAGGCTTGACCGTAGGTTGCTGTAAGTGTTAGGGTGACGGTGAGGGTTACTAAGCCTGTTTTGGTTTGGGTCGTACTGAGGGTGAGGGTGTAGGGATAGCCGTCGAGCTGGTTTGGTAGGTCTAGGCTTTTTAGTACATAGTTTGTGTTGCTTGGTATCTGTGTTGTGTTGACTATTAGGTACACTTGCTGCACTAGTTGGGCTACTTGGGTTGCTTGGTTCTGCAGTAACGTTTGTCTGACTCTGATTGTGTATATTGTTGCAAGCCCTGAGGCTGAGGCTACAAATAAGAGTAGGGCTACTACGAGTGTTGCTGTAAGTATGACGTTTCCGATAACAACATCCGCCATATTAGTCTTCCCTCCTTGTTACAAGAGGTAGGCTTTGTTTAACCATGGTTATGCGCCTCCTAGCTCTACTGGGCCCACGTAGAATTGGATTTGCCACTCTCCATTCTGTGAGGGTGGGTGTATTGTTTCCGATGTTGATGGGAAGATAAAGAAGGATGATGGGTAGAGCTGGCTTACTGAGGAGACTGATATCTTTATTGATTCAACATTCGCAACTGTGCATGATGCATAACCGGCTCCCTGAGCAGATATATATCCAGTGGTTAGATTATATGTTACAACCCCTATTTTTGGCTGCGCGGTCTGTGTGCAGCTTTGGGGGGGTTGCTCCTGCTGGCTTCCAGGGACAAGCTGTGCTAAATATATCTTCGTCACATACTGGGTTGTCTCCGTTGAGCCAGCCTGAAGGGTGACGGTGTTGTTAATCGCAAGAGGTATGGGTGCTATAACCGTGTAAATATACGGTTGACCCGAAGCGAAATATTCCTTTGAGTAAGCAAGCGAATAGGAGCCAGCCCCACCCAACGATACTAGTCTAGTGTAACTTTGTGGGTAGAGGATCTGTTCATAGTTTCGGCCTAGACTATAGAAGTGCGCTGAGATGGCAACTAGGAGTATACCAGTGTAGATTTGAAATGCATATGTGCCACCCTCTCCCTCTATGGTAATAGTGTACACCAGAACGTTGGGTATATAGGCAACTGTGGCATACTTGAAGCCGTAACCTATGCTTAGACTGCGCCCGAAGGTAAATGCAACCGAGTTGACTGCTTGAGCCAAGTTCGAGGCAAAGCTTTGCGCCTGATTCAGGTCAGATTGGGCATAATATGATGTGAGCTCAGTCTGAGTGAACCCTAATGCGGCTGAAACAACCGCTATAAATATGGCGATAAGTATTATTGTAGCTACAACCGGTGATACACCGGCTGTTGGTTTTAATTTTCTCATCGGTTTATACCTAGTCTTAGCTTGGGGCTCTAATAAAGATTACTAACAAATTTTGTATATATTCAAGAATATTATTATGATTCTACGATATTGAGTGGTCATATAACCTACTACAGAATAAGTCTCTATATTTGCTTAATATAAATTGTTATAAATAGTTACCATATTCTACTTTTTCTTGGTATGAGCGGCTTTATAACTTGGAACTGCACATGAGAAAAGGGAAACTATAAATAAAGTATGCTTCCACACATTGTGACTTTATGAGCGAAACTCCGCACAATTTCTATGAGTTAAAAACTTTATTAACCAGCCATTTCTTAGATTTTTAATCACATTAGGTATTATATAGTAAAATGTTAAGTATGAAGGTTGATTATTGATTTGACTATTACGAAAATTGGGGCTCAGTGCGGGGTGTGGGATTTGAACCCACGCAGCTCTACGCGACGGAGCCTGAATCCGTCTCCTTTGACCAAGCTCGGACAACCCCGCCCGTAAATGAATTAGTATTCGGCTACTAAAATGTTACTCTCACACATCAACTAAAAGAAGCTTTCGGCTACGACCTAAAGGTTAAGGAGCACTATAAGGGCAACATTATAGCCACCTGAACTATAATTGCGGCATAGTTTCTTGGGTCATATTCTATGATGTTTGCGGGGTTTGATAAACATGTTTTTCGCTGCTTTATGAAAAGTAGATAGTAATTATGCACTACACGATAGAGATTCATCGATATTTTTGTTCCCTAATAATCTAAAGATTTATATATCTTTATGTTTTTTAGTACTTGTGGGCAGTGCGGAAGATACAATCGAAGAGGTTATCTACAAATACGTTTACGTGTCTGGTGAAGTGACCTTTAGGAGGCTATTGTCCTTTTTGGCTCAACACTCCTCGCTAACCCTTAGAAGGGATAGGGTGGCGCTCGTGTTGGGGTCAATGGCTTCTGACGGTAGGATAAATGTGAAAAAGGTTGGGGCGGAGTGGAGAATTAGCCCTAAAGCCAAGAAGCCTGTTAAACAACTTTGAGCATTAGTCTAGTCGGTATATTGTCACTCATCACGGCTGTTATCGCTGTTCCACCTTCATCTAGGGTGGAGAGCGGCTCCAGGGCCTTTCTAACCCTTTGGAGAACGTTGAGTTTGTCCTGAAGCGTCCTCACGGACTCCTCGAGGACCTCCGCTTCCTCGTCAGGTGAGACGTTTATTATAACTTTGAGGCCCATTAGGTCTATTGTCTGAGAAGTTGTGGGTTTCACTGGCATCTGTCCTCTACCACCCGTAAGCTTGGCTATTGCCTCTTGAGCCTTCTTGATCTTTTCAACACGCGCCCTCGACTCATCAAGTCTACGGAGATATTCACCTAAAACAGTCTTAATACGATTTACCTCATCGTCCAATTCTTTTATTAGGTCACCCACAGATTTGTATGTTTTTAGCTCCATCGACAAAGTGTCTTCAAATAGGTTATGGAACGTGATTATTTAACTTTTTCGAAATTAACAAAGCTTTTGAAGGCCATCGTCTTTAAACTTTTAAAAACACCAAGCCACACGTTGTGAACGTCTGTTCTGAGGTGGGCATAAGTATGTTGACACGGGCTTCGGATTTTTGTCTCCCATCTTCAATCAGGTTTGCTCGGTTTGCTTGTTTAATAGTTCAACGATTTTTTCGGCGAGGTTTGGGTCTAGGATTTTCACGGCGAAGCACTTGGGGGATGATAGAGCTTCGTCGTCGAGTGGTGCGAATATGATAAGGCGTTTGTCTATGACCATAAGTGGCTCTAGAGCCGAGTGTGCTAGCCTCAGTTTTAGTTTTTGGTTGGGCTGCTTAAGGGAGCTTGGTATGCTTTCGAGCTTCTCTGTGTAAACCAGCGTTGCCTCTAGTTGTGGTGTTGTTTCAAGCGCTGAGAGGAGTGCCTCGACGAGTTGGGTTGAGCGTATGTTAACACTTAGGAAGTTGGTTTGAGCCCTCCTTATTGCGGCTATGAGTAACTGTTTTAAATTGTATGTTGAAGTGTTTATGAGTATCCCATTCGACTCGAAGCTCTGATCCACGCTTCCAGCCGCCATGTACTCGTAATGGGATATCGCGTATATGGCGGTGTGCTTTAGGTCACCGAGGGAACCGTCCTCCTTCAGCTTGGATTGGGCGTAGCGCAGCCCCTTCTTTATTCTCTCACCCGCCACCAGTGTGTTTATCATTGTGAGCAGACGCACAGCGTATAAGGTGTCTAAGAGGCCACCCCAACCCCCATCCTCCCCCTGCCTTATAAAGAGGTTGTTTATCACCGAGTTGCACGCTTGCTCACCGATGAGCTCAGCCTGCACAAGGGATTTGACGTAGGGGTAGAGTTGTGCGGGTGTGTACGCGTCTAGATTCCTCAGAACCTTCTGTTCGAATAGCTTAGCGGTGTGCTTCAAGGCTAGCTGAGCCATCGGGTCCTTGTTGTTCAGTGCGTAGAATATGTAGGCTAACTCGACGTGCTCACCGATTATTGAGCCATCCTGGAGCTGCAGCTTTCTTATGTCCTCAACCACCGTGGTGCGTAACTCCTTCGCGAACTCGGGGTCACATTCAAGAGAGAATCCGTATAGGTCTAAGAATGCCTCTGGATCCTTTCTTGGCAGGTCGACCAGCACACCGATCTTGAGTGTTAGATCCTGTTTCACCCGCTCTATGAGGCCCCTGGAGTGGGCTCCAATGTCACGTGAGCCTAGCTTTAGGGCTTGCAATGCGTATATGTGGTCTTCAAACGGTAGCTTCTCAGGGTTTAGGCTGAGCTGGGTTTCCAGCCACTTTAGCGTCTTATCTAAGAGCGGCTGCATCCCCAGTGTCTCAGTGGACTGCTGCTCCAAGAAAGGTCTAAACTAGTAAGACACATGAACTTAAAAATCCTTGCAAAAAACGAGAGAAAGAGTGAGGGACACTAGGCGCAACTCACTTGTAGTGTTTTGTTCAGCGAATAGTATTCGACTACTAGTATGCATGGTGTTGGCGCTGTAGATTCTCTGATGTTTACACTATATTCTATATGGGTTTCCCCGTACGAGTGTATTATTCTGTTAGGGTCTGATATTGTTGGGTATGGTGCGCTACAGCCCGTATAGCTGATGGTGTTGTTTTTAGCTTTGAGGGTGAGTGTGGCGTTTATGGGTACACTGATGCGTGAGTATGGTTGGGTGTATGCGGCTTGGATCGCGTTGTTGATTTGGGTTAATGGGTTAAAGCTGATCGTGCACGTGGGTTGGATGCTCACGTAGCTGAAACCGAGGAGTATGAGGGGTAGTGTTATTGCTAGTAGGAGGAGCGCTTCGAGGGTTACAGAAGGCATTGAAGAGTCAGCCCCCAAGGTGTTATAACTGTGAGTTCGAATGTGTTGGCTGTGTGTGCCACTATTTGTATCCGGTTTCCGTTCCAAGTTACCGTGGATTGTGTGGAGGTGTATATGGTTGGCTCATAGATTGGTAGGTTTTGACCGTTCACCGTGTATTTTAAAAGTAGTGTGTATTCTCCCTGTGCGTTGTTTTCGCTTATGAGTGTGAGGCTGGCGTTCACACTATAGGGTCCCAGTGTTGCTGAGGCCATTGTATTGCACCCTACGCATAGGTTCTGGTTGTATCCGTAGTATTGGAATGCGGGTTGTCCCCATACTTGTATGTTTAGTTTGAGTGTCGTGTTTTGCTGTATCGCTTGCTGGATGTATTGTTCGAATAGCTGTGTTGCGTAGGTGGTGTTCTGTTTTTGGGATGCCTCTGCTAGGGCTTGGTTTAGTGCCTGTGTGTATAGCTCTGCTGGTGTTGGTTGTGCGGTTGTTTGGGTGTAGTTGAGGGAGATTGCATAGATTGAGTATATGGTTGCTGCTACCATTAGGGCTGCCAGGATGAGGGCTTGTCCTCTTTGTGACTTTGATGTGTTCACTGTTTATCGCCTGTTTATCCTATTTGGAGTATGGCGTAGGCGCAGGTGGGTGAGTAGATGAAGGCTATTGCGGATGTGGATTGTATTACCTCGCCGTTTTGGGCTTCTAGGATTACTTTGTTGTCTGCGCAGCTGTATACTTGTAGGACCCAGGGTTTGTTTGTGGTTATGGCGTCTAGGGTTTGGGCTAGCTGTGCTGGGTGGTTTAACCCATACTGTAGTATCCCAGTGTACACTATATAGTTGAGTATTGTATGGGCTGAGTTTGATGGCTGATTGGGTTGGATGGGGGATGGTTTGGGTGTTAGGAGGGCTATTGATATTATTGTGAGCGCTAGTAGGGCTTCGAACACCCTTATCTGGGCTTTTGTGGTTGTGTTCAGCCTAGGCATGATGTCACCTCTAGCAGGGTTTGGTTGGGTGTCAACATGTATTCTGTATAGCATGACTCGTACTCTGGGCTCCCGCCTACTATTGTGGTAGTACACCGCTGTGTTGTGTTTAGATTTATGGTGCATATGTCAATTTGGCCGGTTACCTGAATCGGTGGTTGGAGTGTGATTGTGGTGGTGTTGAGTTTTATTAGTGTGGTGTTTTGTGTGTATTCGAGCTGGGGTTGGGCTGTTAGTGTTTTCTCCCAGTTTGGGTTGTGGTTGACTGCGGCCATTATTTGCTGGGTGATTTGCTCCTCGTACCCGTTGAGGGTGGGGTGTGGCTGGTGTTGGGTTACGGTTGCCTGTAGGGCGTAGGCAGTCATAATGAGGAATATTGTTGTGGCTAGTAGTGCGTCGAATGCGTCGTCCACTTTTTATATGACGCCTCCGAGGGCGAGTATCGCTGTGGCTATTGTTGTAGTTATTAGTGAGTCGAGTAGACCCAGTGGGAATGAGCCTGTGTGTGCTTTGCCTGCGAGTAGGCCGAGTAGGTAGCTGTTAATGATTATCGCGGTGTACACATATATCTGTAGGATGGGGGTGAAGTGTGGGAGTAGGCCTGCTGTGAACATGGTTGTGTAGCCCAGTGGTGTGCTGAGTTTTTTGATTGTTGTGGTTATTGCGACGGAGGCTGCGGCTAGTATGCCCGCGCTTGCGTAGGCTGTGAGCTTGAAGAAGGATGATTTGGAACGGTATGAGGAATGTGTGTTGGCTATGGCGTTGAAGGTTTCCGCGACGCGTTCTAATTCCTCGGTGCTCGCTCCAAGCTTCTCTGACTCTGTGAGCATGTCCATATAGGCTTGGGCTATGTAGGGTCTTGGTCGCCGCTTGTCATACAGGGATAGGAGGAGGTTTTTTGGGTACTTGGCTGAGGTGATGAGTTTACGCATGGCGACTGTGGGTGGTGAGCCCTTCTTGGCTTCCTCGGCTATATCCCTTGAAAGCTGTGGTAGCGTGTTTATAAGTTTGGAGTGTTCTCTCACAGCTGATGTATAGTAGAGTGCAATTGGTAGTGTGAATGTGTTGAGGCCTGCGGCCGCCCTGAATTGTAAGGGTAGAGGGCTGAGAACTTCAAACGATGTTAGGGAGGCTGCGATGGACCCTATGAGTAGTAGTATTGGCGGTTTGGATGTGTGGGGTTTGAGGGGTTGGGGGTAGGCTTGTTCTATTAGGAGGTTTACGAGGATAATGGAGGGGAGCGTGGTTATATAGCTGAGGGTTAGGAGGGAGGGTTGGTTTGTTATGAGGGAGAACACTGTGAGGGTTAGTGGTAGCACTGCGAACATCATTAGTACGGTTGAGGATGCGACGCCTAGTTTCTCTGAGGCTATTTCTGTTTGATGGTGTGCGTAGTCTAGCTCAGCTTTGGCTATGTCGCTTAGGGAGGAGTGTGGGTCGCCTACTCCTCTTTCGGCTGCGGATATTGTTCTTAGGAATGTTTGGAAGCGGGTTGATGGGTGGTTCTCGGCGAGTTTGTTGGCGGCTTGTGCGGGTGTTGTGTGGTAGAGGTGTGAGTTTTTTAGTATGTTGAGGTATTCTTTTGATGTTCTCTTTAGGGAGGGTATGTGTAGTGTGTTGGCTAGGGTGGTTGTGGGGGTGGAATGGTTTGCAGCCATTGTTATGAGTGTGGCTGTAAACGGAAGTTCCGCCTCCACCTCCCGCCTCCTCTGGGAGGATGCGCCCCATAGTTTGATTATGTCGTAGAAGGTGTAGAGTAGTGTAACCGCTGTGAGAGCGATGAGTATAGGCACTTGGTGTGTTAGTTTGTAGGATGTGAATCCTAGGAGAATCGCTGGTGGGGTTGTCAAGAGCGCTTTTTTCTTGATTGATTTGAAGATTTCTTGGGGGGACTTATTGAGGTCTGCTTGGGTGATGAGTTGATATATTCTCATGTGACGATCACTCTTTCTAGCTCTTCGGCCTCGCCGCACATGGGGCAGGAGCCGTCGCTTCTAAGTGGTGCTGAGCAGTTGGGGCACAGTGGCCTCAGTGTTCTGAGTAGCTCGCTGGGTTTCGCTCTTAGCTCTGGGTTTGCTTGGTAGGCCCAGCTTATTTTTGATACTGTGTCGTGTGTTAGGAGTTCGGGGTCTACCTGGGATGCGCTGCTTACCACTTCTAGTAGCTCTCTCCGCATTCTGAGTTCTTCGAGTAGCTCGCTCGGTGTGTAGACGCCTTGCTCGATTAGTAGTTTTGAGGTTGGGAGGTCGAGGATGTCCTCATCTCTAAGCATTGTGTTTGATGGGTGTCCCGCTTGGTAGACTCGTTTGAACACTGGGTTTTGTGGGTGGTATTCGTAGTCAAGAACGCTTGAAATGTAGCGCTTTGTCCCCGTCGCCCTCACCTCGACCACGGCGTGTAGCGCTGAGAGGCTTTGCGGTTCGACGTTTATCGGTGGGGATACTAGTCTCTGTGTGGCTAGCTCGGGTGTTTCGCTGTGTATTGAGGTTAATCCTCCGTGGCCTGTGAGTACGCTCTGAGCCCAGCTGGCGCCCTCCTCGCCTCGCACTTCGCCCACTATGATGTAGTCAGCGGACATTCTAAGGGCGTGTTTCACAAGTTGGTCGAGGCTTATTTCGGCGTACTTATTCTGGGTGTAGGAATAACGGGCGATTAGGGGTGTCCAGTAGGGGTGACTTAGCTTGAATTCGCCTGTATCCTCAACTGTAACAATCCTAGCGTTACTGGGTATAAAGCATGTTAAGGCATTTATGAGGCTGGTCTTTCCAACACCGCTCGTTCCGCACACTAGGAGGGCTTTGCGGTTCTCGATGAGTATCCACAGCCAGGCGAGTACGTCTGGGACCACGCTTCCAAGTTCTAGGAGTTGTGTTATGCTCCATGGGTTTGCTGGGAATTTTCTGAGGGCTATCGATGTACCCCTGTGGCTTACTTCCAACCCATAGTTTAGGGTCAGCCTGTTGCCGTCTGGTAGACGGACGCTTAGAAGTGGGTTATAGGTGCTCACGGGTTTACCCGCCATTGCCGCTAGCCTCTGGGCTAACTCGTTTAGTTCTGCTTGGTTGAAGGTGATGTTTGTTTTTAATGTTCGACCGCGGTATTTTACTGATACTGGTGTGTTGGGTGCGGCTATTACTATGTCTTCTACGCCTGGGTCGTCGATAAGGGGTTGGATTATTGAATAGCCTTTTAGTTCGCGTCTGATATAGTAGAGTAGGGTTTGTGTGTTGCTTTGTGTTGAGCTTATTGCTTCAATTAGTTTTTGGTCGTCGTTGAAGAGTTCTGGTGGGAGCCACCTTAACTTCTTATCTAGGATCTCCCTGTAGGTGGTTATGGTCTCCTGGGATAGGTCTGGGTCCTCAACGTAGTATGTTTCCTCGTCTACGTATATTTTGGCGTCGCCCACCCTGTAGGGTGGTGTTTTGGGTGTGTATTCCACTGGTAGGCGGTTTACCCTGAAATTTATGGGCTGATCCTGCTGCGTGTCTGAGTGGGTTTTGAATTTTAATTTTACTTTGTTGAGAAAGAGTTGTTTATTTGGTAGCTTCATTTTGTATTACTCAGCTCTGCACGAGTGCCATTGTTGAAAGTGTGGTTTGACCCGCGTTAACCACTACGCTTACCGTGGAACCAATCTGTAGGTTTCCCAGTGAGCCTCCTAGGGGGACTATTAGGGTCTCAGCCTGCCCGGGTTGGAGGATGAGTTGGGATTGCAGGTTGAACAGCTGGTTGTCTACGTACACTGAGGTTATGGTTGCCGCGGCGCCACCTGAGTTCTTAATTGATATGTAGAGTTGTGGATTCGAGGTTGAGGCACCCTGAATTACGGGTGTGCTCATTGTTGTAAGTATTGGTGTGCTTATGGTTCTCCCGAAAACCCCGAAAGCCCAGCCCGCGTACACCGCCACCACTGAGAGGGCCACCACTATTAGGATGATTGCCTCTAGACTCTGCGATACACCTTTTTTGTTTAAGGTCTTTTTAAACATGGTTATCATCAAGAATTTCTTTTGGGTTTAAATCAATGCCTGACTTAGGCTGGTTGAATCATAACAACACATTTTTCTTGGCAGCCAACCAAGGCGATTATCCAAGCACTAGATATACCCCCACCTAATAACTCGGCATTTAACTTTATCGTTGCATTCACGCCAGCGTATTTTACTGTGAGCGTGTCGTTTGAGGTTAGAACTTGGACGGGTGTGTTTAGTGTTAAAAGTGTTTGCGGTGGTTGTTGGCTACTGGGGTCGACGTAGAATACGACTTCTTCACCAGCCTGTAGAGAAGAGTTTGTTTCCGCAACTAGTGCGCTGTTATAGTACACTTTGAGTTGGCCACTTATCCTGGGAAATTTCAGGTCCCAATGGCAAAACTGAAGTAAATTTGAAACTAGCTAGATCTATCAGATTGATGGGAATGAATCCAAATTGAAAAGACTATTGCCCATACTTGGGCCGGGCTGGGTTGTAATGATGGCAGATTTAGACGGGCCATCAGTAATTACTGCCGTTGAATCAGGCATTCAATTTCAAGGGAAGCTTATATTGCTTCTTTTGATTCTAATAATTCCCCTTTATCTAATTCAATCCACATCTTCCAGAATAGGGGCAGTAACAAGAAAATCTCTTGGGAAAATATTTCTGAACGGTTCGGTCATGGATATACAATTCTTACAGTTTTATCCACGGGAATCATAGATTTTGCCGCATATATTGGAGAATTCGCCAGCGCATCCATAGCCAGCCTAATATAGGAATACAGTACTATTGACAATATTGTTAATACTTGTGTTTCACACTCTTATAATATTATCAGGCAGGTACATTCAAATCGAAAGGAAGTTAGTTATTATATCATTCATACTTTTTATATTTCCCATACTTGATATTCTCATTCATCCAGCTGTCGTGAGACCTCAAGATTTAATCCTATATTCTCCAAGTTCATCATTTCTTTTGTTGGTTGCTGCAAATATAGGTGCGGTGATAATGCCATGGATGCTATTCTATCATCAGTCAGCAGATGTAGATCGAGGAATAAATGTAAGCAATCTTGACAGAGAGAATAAAGGTACTATTTTGGGGGCCTTTGTTTCGGAGCTTCTAATGATATCCATAGTCATATTTTCCTGGAGAGTTAGTCAGTTTGGATATTCAAATACCGAGGATGGTTTATCATTCCTTCAAAAGGTATTTGTCGAAGCAGTAGGAGTTTGGTTCGTTTATTTATTTGCTTTGGCACTCTTGATTGCAAGTTTCCTAGCTTTATTGGTAATATCTATGAGCATGAGCTACGCAATGAGCGATGCACTAAAGATAAGAGGATCCTTTAATGCATCATTAAAGGAAAATATTGTCTTTTATTCCATATATTTTGTTGAAATAATCCCAGCTGCTTTCATTGTATTGTATTATAAATTTTTGATACAATTAGCTTTAACTATAATGGTGATAAACTCCATAGTTCTTGCATTTCCTTTATATGTAATAATAAATATTTCAAGCGATGCAAGCATAATGGGAAATTATGTCATAAGCAAAAAGAGGAAGTACGTTTTAATCTTTACCGGTGCGATAATAATTTTCATAGGGGCAATCTCCATTCTAAGTCTATTGTGATGATTTGAGAAGTAAATTATGGAAAAAGTAAATAATCATTTTTACATGGCAAATGGTGATTGTTTCACCCATAGATTACAGGTATGGCAGGAAAGAGGTAAAAGAAATATTTTCAGAAGAAGGCAGGCTGAAATATCTACTGAAGGTAGAAAGTGAAATCTCTAGGACAGAAGCGAAATTAGGCTTAATACCTAAAAGCGCGGCTGAAATAATTTCAGAAAAGGCTAAGACAGAATATGTTAAGCTAGATAGAGTGAAGGAAATAGAATCAGAGATAAGTCATGATATAATGGCCGTGGTAAAAGAATTGTCAAATATATCTGGTGATGCAGGCAAATACGTTCATTTAGGCGCTACAAGTAATGACATAAATGATACAGCAACAGCTTTGCAAATAAAGGATTTTTGGCTTTTTTTGAGGAGGATTTCTTAAAATTAGAAAAAACCCTTTACTTACTTGCCAAGACTCACAAAGATACACCCATGATAGGAAGGACCCATGGCCAGCATGCACTCCCTATAACATTTGGTCTCAAGGTCTCAGTATTTTTAAGTGAGATCATGAGACATCACGAGAGCTAGTTGAGGACGAAAAAGAGGATATTAGTAGGAAAGTTTATGGGTGCAGTCGGGACGGGAGCGGCACTGGGAAAGAAAACCTTAGAGGTTCAGGAAAATCTAATGCAAAGCTTAGGCCTTGGAATAGAGGAAGGGCCTACTCAAATTGTTAATAGGGATAGGTATGTTGAATACGTATCTATAATAGCTGGAATAGCAACTTCTTTAGAGAAATTCGCAACTGAGATTAGGAACCTCCAGAGGCCAGAGATAGATGAAGTTCAGGAACCTTTTGATGAAGAGAAACAAGTTGGATCAAGTACCATGGCTCAAAAAATGAATCCAATAATTTCGGAAAACGTCTGCTCTCTGGCAAGAATTATAAGAGGTTTTTTAACCCCCATGCATGAATCTGCAATTCTATGGCACGAAAGGGATTTGACAAACAGTGCCTCTGAACGGT
>Ga0074076_100124_pt1 | contig 14397 bp, 17 predicted proteins | sample YNPg_D_FD_63713 | JGI IMG/M metagenome (GOLD analysis project Ga0074076, IMG submission 63713) | Hot spring microbial communities from Beowulf Spring, Yellowstone National Park, Wyoming, USA - YNP_Beowulf Spring_D v2 (version 2) | ecosystem: Environmental > Aquatic > Thermal springs > Hot...
GGAGGTGGAGGGACACCTCCGAGTGGGGGACCTACCCCCCGGAGTCTACTACGCCGACCTGACCCTAGGAGACCGAGCTATTACGGTGAAGTTGCTAGTCCGGGAATATAAACGTGACTCCGGGACACACGTGAAGTGCCTCTACACGACCGACCTCTCGCTCAGCGAGGAGGAGATCGAGGAGGCCTGGAGGATGAGGTGGGAGATCGAGGAGCTCCACAGGGACGTCAAGGCCCTGGGACTGGAGGACTCCTCGTTCTGGAGGAGGGAGAGGCTCCAGGGCTACCTCACCGTCTTCACCATCATGACCAACGTCGTCAGGGAGCTGGTGGTGGAGCTGAACCTGAGGAGCGTGGAGGCGTTCCTCAGGTTCGTTGAACGTCATTTAGGCGGACCACCTGGGCTGATGAAAATCTTTAAGTTACGTTAAAGTCCCATAACTGCTGTAGATAAAGTATCAGGATAGAACTTCAGTGATACGCCTTACTTAAAGCAAAGATCTTTATGGCCTCACCTTTCCCTATAGCCCTGAATTGATGGTGATAACAGTGAACCGCCTGAAGAGGTACACTCAGTCCTCTAGGTGGGAGAGAGGCCAGCTCTATTGGTTACGTGTATCTGCCTTGAAATAATTTATCAGCTTAGACAGCTCGGCATAGGAGAACATACCTGCTGCAGTTACTGCCAATGAGAAAGGTATAACTCCTAGGATTATGTAGAGGACAGTTGAGACAAGGAGTATTCCTGAGGCTATTTTCAACCCTTTAAGGTTGAACTGATTCGAAATTCGAAGTATTTCAAACGAGTATTCGAATATATAACTTAGAACTAAAAGCAGGCCTATTAACGCAAGGATTGACGATATTTCTACCTGAAAACCCAACCTCGCAGTCACAGAGAATAATGTGTTAAGTATGTCTCCTACCACCAAAACATAGAAAAGGTTAACAGCTAGGCTATATTCTTGCCCCATATTTGAGAAGGATCTCCTATTCAGTAATCCGAACATCATGAGGAAGAGGAACGTCAAAAGGAGGGGAATCCCAGATAATAGTAAATCAGTACCGGCCTCGTAAGCTACGGCAAGGAATGTGGAATAAAGTACCAGAGAGAGCAGACCCCTTTTAAGTCCCTCGTATGTCCTTAAGTTTAGCTTAGGTTTTTTTGGCATGATTAGAAAAGAGTCTATCTACTCTTAAAAAGGAAAAAGAAACTAACCTCTCAGCTCTATGGGTATTACTTCCCTCCTTATTGGACCTACGTACAATGCTCTGGGCCTTATTAGCCTATGTTGTTCCTCCACATACTCTATTACGTGTGCTGTCCACCCTAGTGTTCTTGAAAGGGCGAAGAGAGACGTGAACATGTATACCGGAAAGCCTAGGGCGTAGAACACTACGCCAGAGTAGAAGTCTGTGTTGGGAAAGATGTGTTTCTGAGAAAACATCTGGATCCCTAGTTCTTCCACCTTCTGTGCTATCTCGAAGTATTTCTTGGCCTCCTGATTCCTCTCCGATAGCTGTTTCGCAAATCTTTTGAATAATTTTGCCCTGGGATCATATGTCTTGTAAACCCTGTGGCCGAATCCCATGAGCCTTGCCTTCCCTTCCACTATCTTCTTCTGGAACCACTGATCTGTATTCTCTGGAGAACCTATTTCTAAGAACTGTTTGAACGCCTCCTCTGCTGCACCCCCGTGGAGAGGTCCCTTCAGGGCAGCTAACGCGGCGACTACACAGGAGTACATATCGGAGAGCGTAGAGGAAGTTACTAAAGCTGCAGTGGTAGACGCTGGAACCTCGTGATCGGCGTAAAGTATTAGGGAAGCATCCATGGCTTTCACCTCCTCTGTGGAGGGTGTCCTATTAAAAGAGGCCTCCAGGAAGCTCCTAGCGAAACTGTCAGAAGGTTCAGGTATCCTCGGCTTCTTTCCTTCCTTTGCCCTCAACACGTTAGTGACGACCGTGGAGGCCCTGGCTATCACCTTTATTGCAGTCTCCCTGTTGGTGACCTTGTTCCAAGGAGATCCATATATGGAAGAAAGAGCGGAGAAAGCGGTCTCCATCATCCCAACTGCGTCTGAGTCCCTTGGAAGACCGTAGATCATATCAATAACCTGCTGGGGAATCTCATAACCTTCATTCAGGAGAACCCTTATTCTCTCCAACTGAATCTTGTTGGGGAGATCACCGTAAAGCATAAGGTACACTACTTCTTCGAAGGTTGTGTGATCCACCAAGTCATCAATGTCGTACCCCCCGTACCTGAGGATGCCGTTCTCTCCATCAATATATGTGAGCGAAGTCGTCTTAATGTAAACGTTCTCTAGACCTCTGCTTATCTGGCTCATCTTAGTCACTCCCCACGAACTCCTCTCTCTCGACGTCAGATATGGCCTTTAATACATGTGATTCCCTTATTATGTCCCGTACTGAGATAACTCCTACTAGGTTACCCTTAGAGTCCACCACGATTAGATGTCTCAGATTCCTCTCAGCCATCTTCTTTACTGCGGTGTATATTGTATCATCCTCCTTGACAGTTACGAGGTTTTTAGTCGTACCGAGCTCCTCAACCGGTTGATCTAAACTAATCCCCCTGGCTAAGCCTCTGATTATATCTCTATCAGTTATGATTCCAGCCAACTTCCCCCCCTCCGTTATAATTACCGAACCCATGTTGTTTGAGGCCATCAGTTTTACCGCGTTAATGGCAGGAGTTCCTTTCTCCAATGTCACCGGATTTTTACTTATCAGGTGTTTTACTATACTCACCATAAGAGATATAGTACTTTTCGATAATTATAAAAGTTATGCCAACTCCTTATCTAACTTTTCGTAATAGTCATAACGGATTACCTCGTATTGTTGCTTTCTTGTCATCATTTTGTCCATCAGGTTCTTCTGAGTTCCTTCTGCCAAGAGAACCTTAAGTGCGTCCTCCATGGCCTTCGCGGCGACTCTGAATATAGTTACTGGGAATATCACATAAGTATAACCCATCTCCCTGAATTCTTGGGCAGTTATTAGTGGTGTCTTCCCGAACTCCGTCATGTTGGCCAGGAGAGGTGCATTGACTTCCCTTGAGAACTCCCTAAACTCCTCCTTAGATTGAAGAGCCTCTGGGAATATTATATCGGCACCCGCTTCCAAGTAGGCCTCAGCTCTCTCTATGGCATCCCTTAGACCGAGGATCGCCCTAGAGTCCACTCTGGCGATAATTTTAGCCTCCCTCCTGGCTCTCACAGCGGCCTTTATCTTGGACACCATCTCGTTATGAGGTATTACCTCCTTTCCGTCCAGGTGACCACATTTCTTCGGCAGTCTCTGATCCTCTATCTGAATTGCGTCCGCCCCTGCTCTTTCTAAAACCCTTACTGTCCTGTAGACGTTGAGGGCCTCTCCGAAACCCGTATCTGCGTCGACTATCATGGGGATCTCCGTAACCTCCCTTATCCTCCTCACCATATCTGCCAGCTCGTACACGTCTATGATCCCTATGTCGGGCAAACCCATGGAGGAGGTTAGGGCTCCGCCTGACAAGTAAACCGCCTTGAACCCTACCCTCTCAGCCAAGAGAGCAGTGAAGGGATTGAATACTCCAGGCACTATGGTGAATTCCTTACCAAGAGGCAATGGAACTCACCTCCTCCATTCTCTCCAGGTCCCATACTTTCTCTATTACACCCTTAGGTAATCCCAGTTGAAGGGCCTTTTCTTCGACCTCTTGATCGCTCATGGGGTTCTTATAGTGTCCCCTCGGGATTCTCACCTCCTTCTCGAAGGTTCCCCTGTCCGTCTCCACTATCAACCTGGTAGGTAACTCCTTCGGGTAAACCTTGGTGTAGTCCTCCCTTTCTACGACGTTAACCTTCTTCATGAGCTCCGTCACCATCTTATCGCCTATTAGATCGTAAGAGTCCAACCACATCCTCTTGGTCAGGAGAGAGACGGAGACTATGTAGGGGAGGCTGTGGTCTGCAGTCTCCTTGTTCTTAGGATCCCACTTCCCCTCATCGGCTAATATTGTTTTACCAGCCTCGTAGGTCTCCACCACGATTCTCTTTATGTTCCCTGTGTACTCCAGTTGTAGTGCTGCCTCGACAGCGGCTGGGCGTGATACTCGAACAGGATACTTCTTGATATAGGTCTCCAATATCTTAGAGACACCCATCTTTTTCAGTGCTTCCTCGTTCAGATCTGGCGCTACCACGTTCTTGAATCCCATCTTTCCAGAGAAGGGCCTTGAGGGACCCGTGAAACCTGACTTGGCCAATACGGCTGAGAACAAAGCGTTCCTGACAGCCTCCGCCGCTGCTCCTGCCTTCCACATACTCAGACTCCCAGACCTAGTCTCCCTGAGAGCTACGTGTGGAATTAACGATACGAAATGGCGTTTACCATCTGCTCAGCGTTCTGTCGTAACAGTTTTCCAGCCATAACTGCCGCTCCCACTTGGAGGAAATTGACGTGATCGAAACCTTTCTTCCTCAGGGAGGTGGAGTCGCAGAGCCTTGTGGAAACCTCATACCCTAAGGCTACAGCCGTTATAACCTCCTCACCTCTGCCTCCTAGGGCTATTGCACCTCCTATCATGTCACTGGGATGAAGCGGCTCCAGGGAAAGGTAAGTGTCGTTGAAGTCCAGGTACCTAATGAGGAGAGTGTTATAAAAAGCGGCCATGTCGTACGACGCTGTTCCTCCACCCAGAAGAGCTCCTCTCCCTTGGAAGTCTGGCAAAACTTCCCTGACTACCTTGGCGGGGGGCGAGTTCCTGGAGGCATAAGCTACCGCTAGGGAGTCTATGAACCTCCTCTTTACCTCGTGTACCACCCTCTCGGGGAGATCAGAGGGTGAAATTGAGACCGCGTGTTGAGCTATTTGCTCGGCAAGTTCCATAGTTTATAATGGTGATACAAAGATTTAAAAAATAAGTTGAATGTCAGAACTTCATTCGCTAGTTTTAAATCTAAAAACTCTCCACCTTTTGTACTTTTCTATTCAAAAACCTTAACACGAACTCTGGAGTTATGGGAACCTCTATCTCACTTAAGTTGACGCCTAGAGCGTCTTCCAAGGCGTTCGCTATAACTGCATAAGCGAACGGTGGCACCGCCTTCTGCTACTCCCTTAGTTCCAAGGGGGTGAACGGAGATGGTGAGACCAAGTGGTGTATCTCTATATCAGGTACCTCCATCGCCGTGGGAACCCAGTACTCTGACAGGTTGGACTGCAGTGGTACTCCAGATGAGTACGAAATCAGCTCATAGAGGGCTGCCCCTATTCCCATGGCAGTCCCGCCCATGAGCTGTCCGTCTACAATGAGAGGATTTATCAGGTTTCCACTATCGCTCACCACTACGTACTTCTTGATCTTGATAAAACCGGTCTCTGGATCAACCTCGATCAGGGCACCGTGGGCGTTAACACCGTAGGTGGAAGAAAAGTTGACCCTCCTCTTCTCGTCAGCTACGTTCACGTTAGGAGAGTTGAAAACTTCGGTCGCCTCGAGTCCCATATCTTCCAGAGGGACATGATATTTATTGTAAATGATGTTAGCAGCCTCCTCCTGCAAACGTCCTCCCGCCAACCCTCACTAAACCCTCTTTTATCTCGATCTTGTCGACCTCCACATTGAAGATCTTCGCCAATAAATCTCTCATCTTGTCCAGGAGTTTGAGCGAGGCCTTGTACACAGCGCTCACTCCCACAACGGAGAACCTACTTCCGTAAAATCCAGTACCTGGTGGACCTGACGTGTCGCCCAGGATCACTTTGACCTTATCCATCCCTATTCCTAGGACATGAGACACCACCTGGGCGATAGTGGTCTCGTGTCCCGTTCCCATGGAGTTCGTGCTCCACGACTACAGTTACATCCCCCCCACTCTCCATCTTTATGTAAACCCCCTCGTAGTAAGGGGTTCTAGGTTTTCCCACCACTAAGGTTTGAAACGCTAAAGATGAACCTGGCTCCAGAGCCAATGCGACCCCGATTCCCTCCCACCTGGACGACTTTTGGCCTAAGGCCTGCCTTAACACCTCCAGGGTTCTAACGTAATCACCGCTGTCGTACACGGCACCAGTTATGGTAGTGTAAGGAAGCTCGGTGATGAAGTTCTGCTTCCTTATCTCCCATTGGTCTAAGTTTAGATCCCTTGATAAGGAACTCACCATATTCTCCAAGACGAGCACAGCTGGGGGGATACCGAGTCCCCTGTAGGGTCCAGTTGGTGGTAGATTTGTAAGTATTCCATTTATCTTAAAGCGTAAATATTTAATCCTATAGGCCCCGGTCAGGTGGTAGATTTGTCTCAGGATAGGGAGAGGCTGATAAGTGTGCATATAAGCCCCGAAGTTCTCTAACAACTCCACATCCATTCCCAATAGCTCCCCTCCCCTAAACAACAACTTGGCCCTGTATTTCCTATCTGGACCGTGGACCGCAGCTGTCACGTGTTCCGTTCTGGTCTCCACGAACTTGACGGGCCTTCCCGATAATATGGAAGCCATTGCTGTCATGACTAGAGGTTTAGGAAGATCTCCCTCCAAATCCTCTCCGGAGTCTGGGACTATTATCCTAATCTTACTTCTCGGGATCTGAAACACTATACTCAAGGCAGTCCTAAAGACCTGAGGAACCTGGGTGTTGGAGTAAACGGTCAGGGCCTGATCTACAGGATTATAATCCGCTATGACCCCGTTTGTCTCAATGGGCATTGGGGACACCCTGTGGACCCTGAAACTTTTCTCCACCACCTGATATTCCCTCGGATGTTCACCGTACTCGAAGAGGTCCTGGTATACCAAGTTTGTACCCAAATCCTCGTGAACTAGCTCCTTGTCCATCAGGGCGTCTTCAGGAGTAGAAATGGCTAGAGACGGAAAATACGAGAATTGTCCAGTATTTATGGACTTTCTGGACACTAAATATCAAGAGTTTACGTCCAAAAAGAAGATACTTCCATTGGACTTTCTAGATCTGGCGCAGTCAGTGTGATAAGGTGAGGCGTGACCTTCAAAGTGGCCAGGAAGAAAAGAGAGGAAGAAGAGGAGGAATCGTCTGGAGAGGAGGCAGGAGCCAAGAAGAGTAAGAAGGAGAAATACGTAGATCCGGAAAAACTCCTAGAAGAGTACTTGGAAGAAGTAAAGCTTGGCCTTAACTTATCCTATCTCAACCTCGATAGAGACGTCTTCAGGGATATAATAAAGGAGCCCTTCATTGCTGCGGTGGGTCAGGTTAAGACAAAGCCTAAGGTGAGAACCATAGTCAATAGGCTTAACGCTTCTGGGGACGCTTTGCTTGAGTATATCGCAGCCAAGCTACTCCAGACCATCTCCTTGAGCAAGATGAGCGATGAGCAGTTTGAATTCGTGGTTTACCATGTGGGGAAATTAGTGAACGAGTTGGCTGCGACGCTCTATGCAGAAGCCAAGAGGAGGAATAGGCCAGATCTTATAGACTTTATGAGGAGTTTATGGAACCAATCCAGCTCCCTGAGGTCTCCAGTCACCTGTCCCAAATGCGGGTTCAGGGCAATAATGCCGGACCTGAGTTGTAAGGTATGTGGTTACGTGATGCAAATGAGGGAGTTGAAAGACAACCTGCACCTCATGGAGCAACTAAAGGATATGGCCTCCACTAATCCCGAGGAGTTTAAGGAGATAGTGAGTTCTGGCTACCTCTTTTACGGAAGTTTGGGTCCCTCTGCCCCATCTAGGTTTAAGGCTGAAAGTGGCGAAATTTACTACGAGGTAATCCTCACTGCACAAGAGAAAGATCAACTTCGCAAGCTTTACAGTAGTCTCCAGCAGAGATGATGGCTCCACACCTCCTACATCTCGGGAACAATCTCGTGAGCTCCTCCACAGATGGGGAGAACGTGTGAAAGACCTCGTTATCAGGGAACCTATCATGAGACCAGGACAGGATGGAGTCGAACAAGGAATCCCCTGTGATTAACCGGGGAGTTAACTCGGAGAAACCCCTCAGCTCGGTGTAGGGGGTGTTGTAAAGTAAATTCAGGACGGTCTTTTCTCCCACGTTCACCCTAAGACCGTAAAGGTTTAGGTAAGCTCCATTTAAGGATCGAGTGGAGGAATAGATAAGATATGCTAAGTAGAAGTCTGCAGTGAAGAGGGAAGCAAAGTATCTGTTTTCAGACTCCAGAACTTTAACAACCAGCTCGTGGATGGTGGAGTTAATATCAGGTTCACCAGTTATTACCTCTTTCCTGAGGGATACGTTACAGGGCTCACATACTTTTCTTATCAGATTTGCAAGGATCTCCCCAACCCCTGAATAGAACTCAGGTGACAGTATGGTGAGTGATGAATTCCTGAGATCTACTCCACTCCTCACCAGATTCCTTTTTACCCTATGTATGATCTCATCTCTGGAGCACCTCAAACACATTGGTTTACCGCTAATCAATAACGAGAATTCGTTTCCGCACTTAATGCACTTCACGTTATTGGTCATGTATATCGTTTGGCAAATTAAACTTTCTGAAGGACTCTTAGGTCGCTGGCCCTTGCAAGGGCCTTAATTTAGAGATCAGCAAAATTTATATATAAGCGATCTGAATGGACACCAGAAAAGGTGATATTGAATGGCTGGAGTTCCAGTTCTTCTGTTCAAGGAAGGGACTTCGAGGTCCACAGGGAGAGACGCATTAAGGAATAACATTCTAGCTGCAAGAACCTTAGCTGAGATGCTTAGATCGAGTCTCGGTCCTAAGGGTCTAGATAAGATGCTCATCGATAGTTTTGGTGACGTGACCATAACCAACGACGGTGCCACCATAGTAAAAGAGATGGAGATCCAACACCCAGCAGCTAAACTGCTGGTAGAGGCTGCAAAGGCCCAAGACGCCGAGGTAGGAGATGGGACGACTAGTGCAGTTGTATTGGCCGGTCTCCTTTTGGAGAAGGCCGAGAACCTGTTGGATCAGAATATCCATCCGACCATAATCATTGAGGGATATAAGAAGGCTTTTAATAAGGCTCTCGAGCTACTCCCTCAGCTGTCCACTAGGATTGATGTAAGGGATCTTAATTCCCCCACCGTGAGGGCCAACCTAAAGAAGATAGTCTATACGACCATGGCCAGCAAGTTCATCGCAGAGGCAGAGTCAGAGATGAACAAGATGATAGACATAATCATTGAGGCTGTGTCTAAGGTTGCCGAGCCTCTTCCCAACGGAGGCTATAATGTGAGCTTGGATCTAGTCAAGATAGACAAGAAGAAGGGAGGTACTATAAGTGATAGCATGCTAGTGCACGGTCTAGTCCTGGATAAGGAGGTAGTACATCCTGGGATGCCCAAGAGGGTGGAAAAGGCAAAGATTGCAGTCTTGGATGCAGCCCTTGAAGTGGAGAAGCCTGAGATATCGGCTAAGATAAGCATCACTAGTCCGGATCAGATAAAGGCCTTCCTAGATGAAGAGACCAAGTACCTCAAGGAAATGGTAGACAAGTTAGCGTCGATAGGCGCTAACGTGGTTGTCTGTCAGAAAGGTATAGACGACATAGCACAGCACTTCCTCGCCAAGAAAGGAATAATGGCCGTGAGGAGGGTTAAGAGGAGCGACATTGAGAAGTTGGAGAAGGCACTAGGGGCAAGGATAATAAGCAGCATTAAGGACGCGACGCCAGAGGATCTAGGCTATGCTGAGCTAGTTGAGGAGAGGAAGGTAGGACAATGATAAGATGGTATTTATTGAGGGAGCCAAGAACCCGAGGGCGGTGAACATCCTGCTCAGGGGTTCCAACGATATGGCACTGGATGAGGCTGAGAGGAGCATCAACGACGCCCTTCACTCATTAAGGAACATCTTACTAGAGCCCATGATAGTACCTGGAGGAGGCGCTATAGAGATAGAGCTAGCCATGAAACTCAGGGAATATGCGAGGACTGTAGGAGGGAAGGAACAGCTAGCAGTGGAAGCCTACGCTGATGCTCTAGAGGAAATCCCATCCATCCTTGCTGAGACAGCCGGCATGGAGCCCATCAACGCCGTAATGGACCTGAGGGCCAGGCACGTGAAGGGAATTAGCAATGCGGGAGTTGATGTAATAAACGGAAAGATAATAGACGATACCTTCTCTATAAACGTGTTAGAGCCAGTTAGAGTTAAGAGGCAAGTACTAAAGAGTGCTACAGAGGCAGCGACTTCTGTACTCAAGATAGACGATCTAATAGCTGCATCTCAACTAAAGTCAGAGGGAAAGGGTAAGACAGGCCAAGGAGAAGAAGGAGAAGGCGGGGCCGGTTCCACCCCTTCATTCGGCTAAATAGTTAGAATTTTTTGTACATTAAAAGAGACTCCGATTCCTCAAGATCTTTATAGCCATCTATTTCCTCCAATACCTTCTTCGCTGCAGACTTTATTTCTGGGTCTGTGTAACCATTTATGACTTCTTGTAACAACTTTTTTGTTAGTTCGACTCCCAGAACCAGAACTAGTTCGGTAAACTCAGGACTCCTGAAGTACTCCACTAATCTCTTTGGATCCCCACCCGACGATGAGAACTTGAACTTGGTTTCTGCCTTAGCTAACAATCTCCTCACGTCATCTAACCTCTTCAGATCTAACGTGGTCGGCGACAGAACTTTGTTAGCTATATTCCTCAGAAAATCCGGTTCTCCCAAACTCTTATCGCCTATTGAGGTTATTCTGTCGGCATCTATAAAAGGATTAATACAGAGGAAACACGAAGTTGACCTTCCTTCAACAACATTTAAAAGTAGAACGTCCAATTACTTACTAGTGATTGACTTGAGCACCAAGAGTAAGAAGACGAAGAAGACGAAAGGAGAGGAAGGTGAAGTAGAGAGGAAGCTGAAGGTGGTTTACTCCGATAGGGACGTAGTTGTGATGACCGCGCCCAACGAAGAAGAGCTCAAACAGATACTCTTGGATCTTTTATCTGAGAAACCCATGAACCTGAAGGAGCTCCACAGTAAACTCTCAGGTATAGCCAGCGAAGATAAAATAAGGAGGGCTTTAGCCAGCCTGTCCGAGACCAGGCAAGTGACACTTTTGGATGACGGGAAATACGCTAAGCTGGGAACCGACTAAAATCACGACGTTCTGATGGGGCACGTTTGCCAATACTTGTTACACAGTTGGGCATTACTGACTGTTAGTACCCTAGACAACACGGAACAGAAGGCCACGTGCCCCTTCTCGGTCCTGACCAGTCTGTAATTCTCACATGAACTCTCCACAACACTTGCCAAAATGTTCACCCTGGGGTAAAACTTCAGTTCCAGTTCTACGTTCTCCTGAAAGGAGAGCAGACCTTCTCTCTCCTCTCCCTTGTCCTGATAGAGCCTACAGCCTTTGTAGGTCTTAAAGCACCTGTTGGGACTTACTACACTATCTGAGGGTGTGTCGAGGAGGGGAGACGTACAAAAACCGTTCTTATAGTAGGGGCAAATATCACGTCTCTGCAACTTCCCTCACTATTAGATGTATCCCAACAACCTCAGACTCTCCCTCCCATTGGGGGACATGAAGTCTGTTTACCCTTATCATATCCACGTTAGAGAGGGAACTCACTAGCTCCCTTATATCCTTTTCAGACACGTGGGTTTTACCTGTAAAGTCTTCTACGACTAGTATTTCTGCAACTCTCTTCATGTAGTAACTCTTAGCCCTCCAAAGAGTTAAAAGCGTATTTGCATATTGCACAACGTGGACGTCCTAGGAAGAGTCAAGAGGGAGATAGCTTCTCAATTGGCCCCTCAACTAGGGGTTCAGGTGGAGAGGTTGATCGCAGTAATGGAGTATCCACCTCGAGACCAAATAGGTGACCTGGCAATTCCTCTTCCAGCATTGGGTGTAAAGGGTCAAATCAGCTTAACCCTCAACTCCAGTTACGTAAGGTCCTACTCTCAGGACGGACCCTTCCTCAACGTTAAGTTGAGGGAGGATGCAATCTTTAGGGAGATCTTTTCCTCAATTGGGGAGGATTACGGCCTCGACAAGGTTGAGAGGCCCATGAGGATAGTGGTAGAGCACACCAGATGCCAACCCCATTCACCCGCTCCATATAGGCCATCTGAGGAACGCCATAATCGGCGATGCCCTAGTTAGACTCACTAGGGCGAGGGGACACGCAGTAACGGCGAGGTTCTACGTCAATGATAGTGGTAGACAGGTCGCAATCCTCATATATGGCTTATCTAAGCTGGGATATCCAGACCCTCCAGCTGGCGAGAAGAAAGATCAATGGGCAGGAGTCATATACGCAATGACCAACATAATCTTGGAAATAAGGGCAATATCAGAGGAATTGAAAGGCGCTACAGAGGAGGAATACCGCGAAAAGGTTACTAAGAGGGACGAGCTAGTAGCGTTGGCTGCCGAAATTAGGTCCAGAAATCCCCCTTTCTTTGACAGGATAGCAGAGGGAATTAAGAACGAGGAGGACCCAGAGGCTAAAATAGCTGAGATAATAAGGAAGTACGAAGAGGGAGACCCAGAGACTAGGAAGATAGTCAGAAAATACGTAGACATGGTACTCGACGGGTTTAGGGAGAGTCTCGGTAAGTTGAGGACAGAATTTGACCATTTCGATTATGAGAGTGACCTCCTCTGGTCAGGAGAAGTCAGATCCATTCTGAGGAATGCTCTCTCCTCTCAGGCTAGGATAGAGTACAAGGGGACTCAGGCACTAGATCTCAACAGGTATATGGACGAGGAAACCAGGAGAGAGTTACGTATTCCAGAGGGACTCGAAATACCTCCTCTGGTACTAATGAGAGCCGATGGTACCACCCTCTACACGCTCAGGGATATCGCCTACACCATTAGAAAGTTCGTCTCCCCTAAGGCCGATCTGGTGATAAACGTCATAGCTCAGCAACAGACGGTCCCCCAAATACAGCTGAGGGCGGCTCTCTACATACTTGGATACCCAGATCTAGCCAGGAACCTGATCCACTACTCCTATAGTATGGTTACACTCCAAGGAATGAAGATGAGCGGTAGGTTGGGGAGATACATCTCCCTAGACGAGGTTTATGAGAGGGTGAGACAGCAGTCCTAGAGAAAATGAAGGAGAAGGGCGACGGGGAAGGGGTGGATAAGATAGTCAACGGTGCCATAAGGTACGCTATTCTCTCGGTGTCAGCAGATAAGCCAATAACCTTTAACATAGGTAGAGTAACCAACTTCGAGGAGAACAGTGGCCCGTATCTACAGTACACTTATGTGAGGGCCTATAACATTCTTTCCAAATACGGAGGAAGAATAGACGTTAATGGGGTGAGTTACGAAGACTTAGTGAACGAAAAGAGGAAACTCCTCTTCATCATTGCAAAGTTTCCCGAAACTTTCAGGAACGCTGCGGACAACTTAGAGCCAGAATTGCTGACCTCTTATCTGAGGCAGTTAAGCGATGTCTTTAACGTGTGGTATGATAAGGAGAGAGTAATACAGGAGCCAGATGAGGGAAAGAGAATGACCAGACTCAACTTGGTGAAGGGAGTGGAAACGGTGCTTAGGAATGGCCTTAAGGTTCTAGGTATAGACTCATTAACTAAAATGTGAAAGTTAAAGCGGACCCGTAGCTCAGCCAGGATAGAGCGCAGGCCTCCGGAGCCTGCGGTCCCGGGTTCGAATCCCGGCGGGTCCGCTAGTGGGGGATACCCCCACACCCCCAATGCTATTTTTCAATTTCTCGTAAGTTTCGACTACGTCAGTTAAGGGACCAACGTAACGCTCTTTTACCTCACCGTTTATCGCTTCCAACTTATAGACATAATACCGACCTTTTCTTTCCCTCAATATATAATCTCCGAACTTATATCTACGTTGCTTATCGCCCATTTTACCGCTTAGTATTATAGTTGCCAAAACGCGTTTATAAGCGTTGGCAACCCGTCAGTTTTTGCCATGATTCATGTCGAGTTGAAAGAAGACGGCAAAGATTCCTCATTTATACGAAAAATTCAAAGCGATTTGAGGAATTCTTCGCTAACTAAAAACTCACGCCGTTGTCAACAGCCGATAAACCGTAAAGTTTATATTATTTCATCACAAGCTTTTATATAATGCTAAGACCTAAGGAAGTCTGCCAACGCTTAGGAATATCCTATGCAACACTCAGAGAATATGTTAAGAAGGGATACATAAAACCAGTAGGTACTAGAGCGGGAAGTGGAGGTTCAGGGAGGAGGACGTGGAAAAGTTAATGGGTATTGTTAGGAAGAGGAAAGTAGTATTATACGCTAGAGTGTCATCGCGAAAGGAAGAGTTGGCAAACCAAGTTAAGTACCTTGAGGAGCAAGTAAAGGAATACGACCAAGTGATAACTGATGTAGGATCTGGATTAAACGTGAAGAGGAGGGGGTTCCTCAAGTTGCTGAGAATGATACTTAACAACG
>Ga0074076_100126_pt1 | contig 14320 bp, 17 predicted proteins | sample YNPg_D_FD_63713 | JGI IMG/M metagenome (GOLD analysis project Ga0074076, IMG submission 63713) | Hot spring microbial communities from Beowulf Spring, Yellowstone National Park, Wyoming, USA - YNP_Beowulf Spring_D v2 (version 2) | ecosystem: Environmental > Aquatic > Thermal springs > Hot...
CAAAAGAAGGCAATAATAGCTGTTGCAAGGAAGATAGTAGTTTATGCATACTGGATTCTCAAGAAGAATGTAACCTACAAAGAGCTTATCCTTGGCCGAAATTAGGGGGACCATCCCCGGGAAATGAGCAGGGAAGCCATTTGTAGGGGTGAATGAGGAAAGTGGGAGAGATACCCGAATGGTTGATTACTGGCTTCTTGAGGTGGTGATAAAGGTAAATTAATAAAGCTCATCATGGTTAATTTCCGGATAACATACTTTTTTTCCAGCCTTATAAACAGACTTTAGCCACTCGTCCGCGCCTACGTCATTTTTTGGAATAAGTGAACTGAGCTTGCTTCTTCGCTTTTTGTATATATAATACCCTTGTGTGTTGGGAGCATAACCAAATTTAGTTTGTGGTTTGTATTTGAGAAGGGTACCATCTTTTTTGAAGAAACGACCTTTCTTATATTCTTCTTCATCAGGGAATTTGTATATCTCTTTGCAGTTTGGACAAAAATAATGAAGCACATTTTGTTGTTCAGCTGACAACTATATAAAGCCTATCACTTTCCGATATGCTTGACCTTATTTCACATCCCACATTCTTGGAATTTTGAGATGATTCCAAAATGAGATATTGGGTCATAAGATCCCTATGGTGGGATTGGCGTAATTACAGCTAATCCGCTAACATTTGCCATATAAGGTCCGATTGGTCGTATGCGAGCTCACTAGGCTTCTAAATGTGTCAAATGTTGCCAAGTTGGCAGAGTCTTCGTGACGAAAGATGGGCGTTTGACAAAATTCAGGCTGGAGATTTAGTGATCAGAAAGGTAAGGTTCCAGCATTCCAGGCCACAAGCCGACTCCTCTGTCCACCTTTCTTTTATGATCACAATACGACAACTGGTGAAGTTTCTAGAGGAATGCCCTTCGCCGTAATTTTTACACCATCAATTGACCCCTAGATGTTAGGAGGAGAAAATGCACGCCTTATTAACCAGATTCATATCAAATCTCTATAAACAGACTAGAGCAAAACTTCTTTTGTAAGGCGTTGGAACAGACACCTCCTTTAATTTGCCAGCTTCTAAAGCTCGTATTCATGATTCTCTCTCTTTATCCAGGGTGTCCTGTGTATAAGAGACAGCTGCAACCAGATCGTTAAATCTGAGTCTGGAGTTCATCTGAAAGTCCATATACATTATCTTCACGAACTTCCAGCATGACTTTGTTACCTTACTTGTGGTCTCGCACCACTTCATAGCCGCCTTATCCTTGTATTTGACTATCTGTGTGTCATATTTCTCGCCTTTCGTTTCAACGAGATAGTAGCAGTCTTCGTTCTTAACGATAAAACAGGTATGTAATAATGCACATATCCTTTGTCATCGTAGTAAAGTATCCTCATGGGTATGCCTTCCCTGAATATGCGAGTGTAGGCAATGACATCTGAATTAGTATCTAAGTAGCTCATGAAGTCTATTTCGAACTGGCTGTCCGCAGGTAGAAGATTAAAGACAGATTTGACAGGTTTATGTAACATGTCAGGGCTTTTAGTGGTGTGCAGCACCTCAGTGTCGCTGAGCTTGAAGTATCTCGTTACGTACACCGGTTCCTCCTTCATTGACAGCTTGGTCAATTCTGAGACAAAGACCTCGACTATCTTCTCTCTTATCCTCGGGTCATTCAACTTCTTCACATTCTCTTTAGAAGACGTATCTATAGTAGATTCAAAGAGATAATTTGTGATATAATCTTCAATCTTTGGCACAAGGACTGAGAAAAGAGTTGGTGTCTTGGCCTTCTTTACTATGGCGCTCGTAATATAACCTGAGGTATACATTGAAGTCTTCTGTGTAATCAAAGGCGAGTTCTTTCTCTCTTACTATCTTATTCGTTAAAAGGTCCTTCTCACGATACATTATGGTCGGTGTCTTGAATTCCGAGAGCTTGAAAACCTTCATTGGTAAAGCAGATAACTCTAGCTTGTCTATTTCTGGGACGTGCCTGATTGTGCCTCCTTCTATGATAGGTATTGTAAAGTCGAATTGAATCTTTCCTTGTTCGACCATAATGTCATTTATCTGAGGCTTTACCTTCTTAGAGGAGAGAATTTCTACTTCGAGGTCCCCTTTCTTTATCTCGGCGTCCCAGAGCTGTCTGAACCTTGGATGATCAATGACTATGAGCGGCTCGTCTATGAGCTGATTGTAAGGAAACATTCTCCTTAGCCCACGACCAAGCGTCTGCTCTGGTAGTAGTTCAGAGGTAAAGGCTCGCAAAGGCACGATTACCATGACATTTCTAACGTCCCATCCTTCCTTCAGCATCATGACGCTGACTATAATTTCGTATTGATTGGTGGCGATGTCACGGGCAGCTTCCCTGAGTCTAGGCAGGTCCGTCTTTGTTATGCTCCCGCTAGTGTCAGTATGAATAACAAGCACCCGATTTTTGAATCCCCTCTCCTCTTCGAGGTATTTACCAACTTGGTCAGCATGCTTAGTAGAGTCCGTCATTATGAAGAGTACAGGTTTCTTTCCGGAGGCCTTAAAATCTCTTTTAGCCTCAAGAAGGTTCTGTATTCCAACGTCTATCTGTGCCTTGTTTTGTAGGACGAAGTCTGTCATCTTGGGAGGAGGTGGGATTTTTTCGAGTATCCCGATCCTCGGCCTCTTTACCGTCTTGTCACGTATAGCTTGTCGGAGTGGGTATTCATAGATTATGTGTGGGAATAGGATTCCCTTCAAATCCTTTGGGGTAGCCGAAAAGTCTAACTGCATCACTAAGCCTTGCCCAAAACCTTTCGCTATACCTTCGTTTAGCCTCTTGATGGTTTTGTTCCACTCCAGGTCGTCGCCATGAACGTGATGAGCTTCATCATTTATAACAATGAGATCATCATACTTAGTTAGACTATTGTAGAGATACTCCCAGTTGGCTATCGGGTCAGATTCATCCCTTGGCTTTGGTCCCAGATATTCATCAACAGGGTTTATCGGCTCTTCCTCTCTCTCGTATAGCTGCTGGATATTCGTCAGGAAAATCACTCCTCTCCCATGCTTTAGGGTTCTTTCGCTCTGTAGAACTACCTGAACATCGAACTCTGCTGCCCATTCGGGTGGGATAAATGGCAGCTGCCGTATCTCTTTTGTATCTTGAAAAGACTCTTTTAAGCGGTCGAAGACTATAAGGTTAGGGGCCAAGACCAAAAAGTGGCTGCTGTATCTGAGTCCATTGTTAATGTCCTTTATTTTGTTGAAGTATTGCCAGACAATAGCCAGTTCCATTACAAAGGTCTTTCCAGATCCCGTAGCCATTTTGAAGGCATATTTGGGCCAAGGGTCTGGAGAGCCTGGCTGCACCTGAGTAATACTAAAGCCCCGAATCAGTTTAGCTAGTGAATCATATTTCGCAACTTTGTATACATAGATTAGGGCCTCTATGGCTTCCCTCTGCGCTGGCCAAAAGGAGAAGGGTCTTCCCTCACTATCATAATGGTCCTCTAGAAACCAGTAAGTCAGGAGGCGTTTGGTGACATCGCTCGCACCTCCATATCCTTTTGCCCTCCAATCGACTACAGCTCTCTTGATCTTCTCGTCCAGTTCTATACTATTACCTTTAGGTTTCCCATCTAAAGTAGTTTGTTCATTCATCTGAATTACACCCTAACGGTGAGTAACTTATTGGTGTCATTTCCAAGGATGTCAACGACTTTAACCAATATCGTATATTGCCCAGGGTTATCATATTGATAGGTGATAGAAGTGCGCAACTCAGGATTCTTCTTAGTGCGATATTCCTGCCTCATGTTATGGAAAAAATCACCCTTGTAGTCGAAGTCTACAGCCCAGTAGTCGATATATGCTTTGAAGTTCTTGATAGTGATTCTAACCTCTTCGGGTATGTACTCTGGGTTTGCAATAACGAACTTCTTGAGGGAAACAGTAACCTCTCTGCCTTTAACTTCCAAGCCCACATCTAGGTAATTTAGGTCAAAGAACTTTAATTCTTCAAGTCTGCCTAGACCTTGTTCTGATTTAACCTCCAACACTTCGTGTGGGATTTGGTTGAGTCTGATGTCCATGCCATATTCTTTAGCCAAATCTCCTAAAAGATCATAAAGTCCCATCTCGAAGTCCCATCCGAGAACATCTATCCCTCTTGCACTCACGTTGATTGCTTCCCTCGCAGCTTCTGTGATCTCTTTTAACGTTACAAAGCTGTCGATTGGCCCTATGTGCACGAGCCTATCTCCTTTCTTGCCATGGATATAGGCAAAGCCCTGCAGGGGCGAGGCATTATAGAGCTTCAATATAAATTCAATGTAGCGTCTACCACCATTGCCGTTTTCAAGAAGTTTCTGCTTCTGGTATCTGCCGAGATTGAGTATTTGAAAAGGCCTGCAACCTGGAATGTCCAAAAGCCTCTTCCTCGTAAGATGTATTGCAAATTTGGAAAGATCGCAACCTATCCATTTTCTCTTTAATTTTTCGGCCACTGCTAGCGTCGTTCCTGAACCACAGAAGAAATCGGCTACAAGACTACCTTCACTTGAGGAAGCTCGAATAATTCTGTCCAACAATGCTTCAGGTTTTTGGGTCGGGAAGCCCCAACTTTTCTCTAGAAAAACTCATTATCTGGATAGATGTTAGACCCTCTTCCTGGAATAAACCCCAGACATCTTCAATTGGAATACCTTTTCCCGTAGGCTTATCGCTACCCCTTCGAACATAGTTAGGCGGATGAGGGATATACAGTTTGTTAAAGATATAGTCATTTGACTTAGTATAGTATAGAATGGTATCGTGGTTTCTTATCCAATTTTCCGTTGCTGTCTTGTACCCAGACACCCAGCCAATACGCCATATGATCTCACGTTGAAAATTCTCCTTTCCGAAAATCTCATCCATTAGCACTTTTACGTAATGCCCAACATGGGAATCCATATGTACGTAAATGCTTCCCCTTTCTGAAAGTAATTCTCGCATTAGAACGAGCCTGTCATATATCATCTGCAGATATGAGGTCAAACCTTGACCCCAAGTATCCCGATACGCCCGTATCTCGATTCCTGAAGCCTCTTTTACGATCTCTTCATCTTCTATCTTGATTGGGGTCGTGAAATCAGCGCCAGTAGCAAATGGTGGGTCAATGTAGATCAGGTCAATTTTTCCTGCATACTCAGGAAGGAGGGAACTCATCACGAGTTTGTTGTCTCCCCAGATTAGCATGTTATACCATTTGTCTGTTCCTAGCACAAAAGTGTCCATCGTTTTGGTTCTCGGTTCATTGACCGTTTCTACGATCTGGAAGGGTAGTTTGATCTTTTCTACTTCTGTTCTCTTGCCCTCCCACTCTAAGCGAGTCTGAATTTTCCCTGAGCCTAGCATTTCTATCCCCCCTCTATCTTTTTGTGTTTGTAACTTATAATATTATGGACTCCAAATTCCAGTTCTTTTGTGTCGAGCTAAAACAGGTTATCTAGTATGATCTTAAGTTTCTCTAACGAACTATTTTAAACCATATATGTAGTCTGTTCAACAACTACTGAATTCTTTTGTGACGACATTTCATTCACCTAGTAGGATTTTTGAACCCTTTGCATGCGATTCCAGAACCAAAGGTTCTTCATAGTTCTCTTTTGTATAGGCTTCATTTCTTATAGCGCCACATATTTCCATCCAAGCCTTTGGAGTTCTTGTATGATGAATTCCTCAACGGGGCCTTCTTCTGTATAAAGCATCTAAACCCCCCTACCATACACTCTTTCTACACTTTCCATCGTGATAATTTGGTTCGAAGCCAGTTCTTCAAAGTCTGCTAAGAGGAAAGATGGACCTAAAGACATCTTCTTGAAAAGTAAGTAAAGCATAATTTCACTTGTAAGTAGGAATCCTTTCGAAGATGTTTCTTTCTCAACTTCGCTTATCTTTTCCGTTCCTTCGTAGGAGTGAGCTATGAAAGCGAAATAGGCTTTTTCAATTCCTATTCGTTCTTTAATCCTCCTTTTTTCATGTCGTACGTATTGTGTCATTGCTCTTCTGTCGTTAGCGATGGGAAAGTAATTAGATTTATTTTTACAGTCATAAACGATAGCAAAGTCTTTGGAGTATGCTATTCCGTCTGGGTATTCACCTTCCTTTTTGTGTCCTAGCTGCTCGACTTCGAATCCTAATGCTTTGAAAATTTCAGCGATTCTATCCTCATAATCGTCGTTAGAGATTGTTTGTAGAATTTCCTGGAAACGCTTGCCGATCCAGTCTCGCCACAAAGGTGTTGATGAAAGTTCGGCCTCAAGAAGTTTCTGCCACTCTATAGGTGGCTTTATGCCGAATCTTTCCAGGATGGACATAGCTTTCTCCCCCGAGACATTGAAAAATAGGTCTCGAACCCCGACTTCATTTAAGAAGGTTGAGCTCGTTATGCCTTGCATCTTTGAAACATATTGAAAGTCGAATCGTGGTTCTCCTTTTTCGTTTTCAGTTATGTCTTTTATTATAAGAAAGCTAGGAGGTTGGGTGCTGAAATCCCTGCCCTTTCCTTTTGAATAAACTCCTATCCCTGCAAGTGGCAAAGTGTCTTTTAGGCGCCGCACTGATTCTATCGACCTCTTAGGGTAAGGTGCCACATTGTCACTCTCCCAGTAATCGCCCCTCCAGTAAGTGCAAAGAACTAAAACTTCCTTCAATCAGTTCACCCGAACCCTAACCTTTCCTATAAGCACGAATTCCGTTCCTATAAACTTAGGATAGGATAGTGGTGTTACGTATGCATGTAAGTCATTTTGTCCTCGAAGCCGTGTTTCGGGGTTCTGTCGAGCGTTATATTTCCATACTTTGACTTTATAGCAACCTTGTCACCATGTCTTTCAAACGTTGCCAGTGCATCTTTCAGACCTACCCTAAATTTACCAATGGTATGTAGGTTAAGTAACTTCTTGTCGTTCTCTTTTTGTGTGGGATGTTCGTACCGAAGTCCTCTGTCAAAATCACGAATATGCCAACGAGAGTAAGAATCTTTTGAGATATAGATATCCATTGTGCCTGTTAACATTTGTTCGTCTAGTGCATTTGCGATCACTTCTCTGATTGCGTGATGTATTTCCCAGTCTTCGAGTATCTTCTCGATGTTCAGGTCAAACGCCTTTGTCGTGCCACTCGTTTTCAATTTGGCCTTCACACCTCCACATATCTAGATTTTTTCTGAGATAATCTTTAAACATTTGTCGAAATATAATGCTCTCATATCACGTGTATAAATGAACTAGATTTAAAAACACACGACCACATCATTGTAAATCTACTCATCCAACGACTGGTAATTCCTAGAATAGGGTAGTATTTGTATTTCTGACTTGACATTCTCATAATAGCAGGCCTTAAGTTACATGTACACATAATAAATGCTTCGTTACCAGCTCTAAATACCAATTCAGATAGTTCAGTCGTCATTATCTTCTAGACTCTCCTATATTTGAATGGAGAGAAACAGAGGTGGTGCAAAGTTGTCTAGGAAGACAGTGGGAAGACCAGCGGACAGGTGAAGGGTCGAAGGAGCGTTCTCTGCCATAAAGAGTGTCTTTGGCGTATACGTTACTGTAAGGAAGCTCGTAAGGATTGCGAAGAAGCTGGCTACGAAAGCATCAATTTACAACAGGTTCATCGAGTCGATCGCGTAGGACCGAGAAGACGTTCAGCTATGACCACATCAGGGTATGGATTCGTGCAACACAGTATCTAGTCAATTTTTTATATTAAGAAATATAAGTTCTAGGACCATACCAAGTGGATGTTGCAAGATATAAGGTTGCCTTCCAGCCCTCATACAAAAGCTAAACACAAGATCTTGAAGACCTATTTAGCCGCTTGGTTTCCGATACTATCTAAATGGAACGGCAGGGTCCTGTACATTGATGGGTTCGCAGGTCCAGGCGAATATGATGACGGTTCAGATGGTTCTCCACTTTTAGCGTTGGAAGTTGCACGGACTCACAAATTAAAGCTGGCCTCTGAAGTGGTCTTCTTGTTTGTTGAAGAGGATAAAGAGAGATTCAATCATCTAAGATAACTTCTGGATAGTCGTTATAAGTATAAGAGCGATGGTGTTTCGAGAATCTACCTTCCAATTTTAAGGTCTTCTTTGAGTGCGGGGAATTTAATAGCATAATGAGTAATCAAATACAAAGGTTACGGCAGAATGGATACAATCTTGCCCCGACAATGGCATTTATAGACCCATTTGGATACTCGGATATCAGGATACAGGTACTGGTAGACATTCTCAATTTCAGAAAATGTGAACTACTAATTACGTATATGGTGGGTTTCTTGGATCGTTTTGCAAGCGATATGTTAAATAAAGAAATCATAAAGAAATCCTTCTTAGCGAGTGACACAGAATTAAATGAAATTATAGAAATAAACGATGTCAATAAAAGAAAGGAAGCTTGGCTCCGTTTGCTCATAACCAAGATTAAAAATCGTCTGGAGAATGATGGAAACAAAGGATTGACACTCTATACCTCAGCATTTTGTGTAAGAGACAGAACTAACAACATAATGTATTATCTTGTTCACTTCACGAAGAGTCTTAAAGGGCTGGAAGTAATGAAAGAATCAATGTGGAAAGTGGGTAGGGAAGGTGAATATACTTTCTCTGATTTCGGCTATGACCCGAATCAGACATCAATATTAGATTATGCCACAGATAAAATATGGATACCAGCCCTCGCAAAAATTGTATATGAGCATTTTACTACAAAAACCGTAACCGCTAGCGATATAGAAAGATACGTGTTGCTTAATACGCCTTATATCTGGAGGAAGGAAACATTGGCGCATCTTGAACGTAGCGATAAAATAAAAGTGCTAACTAAAAGGTCAAGAGAGTTTACATATCCCAACAATGCATTCATACAGTTCGCTTGAATGCTATCTCTCAGCCCACCAGATACCTTTTAGACCATATTTGCTGAGGATTTTGCAAAATATATGTTCAGCTATCTCGTCAAAGCCCTCAAGATTTAGTTGCTCTCCTAGTGCCCGTTGAACATATACTTGGTTTAGACCACGTATTTGAAGAGATTCTCAATATATATGATTAGGCCTGATTCTTGCGAGCTCATATGCAATCTCGCCAAGGTCTTCTTCCACGTCCATTCTGAGTCTGGTAGCAGGAAAGACAGGAGCTATAATTATACCTGTATCGAGTCCTTCATTCTTTGCTTTCTCAAGAGTTTCCATCCTCCTTTTAGGTGGCACGACTCTTGGCTCAATAACCCTCGAAAACTCTGTGTTGTAAGTTGCCACAGAAACCTGCAGCCTTATCTGGTTTCTGTATTCTCTGAGTAAGCTAAAATCTCTCTCAACCTAGGGAGACCTTGTCTGTATGCAGAATCTCACTCCTTCTGGAAGTGCCTTTTCCAGTATTTTTCTTGTCCACTTAAAGGTGAATGGCAGGTATGGCTCGTGTGTTGAGCTGAGCATAACTTCCTGACCTTTCCACTTTGACCATTCAGTTTCTTCAATTACTTCATCAAGATTATACGGAATGCCAATGTAATTGCCCCAATCCTCATAAACGATATCTCCGACCCTTGCATTCCCCCATTTTTTGTGTATCTCGTCGACATAGCAGAACCTGCAAGCCATCGTGCATCCGATGATGAAGTTAACAGCCCATCCATCAGAGAGTTCCTTTCTTACACCTCCTCTGCTTTTGTATGTAAGCTTTGAAGGCTTAACTAGAGGTGCAGAAATCCTGTAGTGTGCTAAATTGACTCCAGAAGGTAAACTAGGACCTTTAGTGAATTCGGATAGCAACAAAGTATTTTTTACTTCTCTCGAACGCTTTTTCTCTCTTATAGTTCGCCATGCTTTAAAAGCTGCCTCGCGAGCTTTGTTACTGTCTCTGAACCTTGAGGACTGTGCAATCATCCCCCTTATTTCACGAACAGTCGGTTCTTTCAAATCATCGTTTATAATGCCTATATATATATTTAAAGTCATGTGTCTAAAGTCGATATTGTTCAAATTAGGATTTTTTAGCATCAGGTCTAACAGTTTTTGATGCAATGTATGAACGAATAGCCCTGAGAGCATGCTCTCATTGATTCAAAATGGGAGTATACGATATGCTTCTTAATGCTATTCAGGATGATGGTATATTTGAGCGCAATAAAATACCTTTGGATAGCAAGGTTTTAGACTGTCTGCTCTATCTTTCTGGACTGTCATATAGAGCGATGGCATTACAAACAGGCATAATACATGCATGCCATAGCTCTGTACATTACTAGCTTCAGAAGCTGAGAAGTATAACTTCCAAAGTTCAGAAGAGATACAGAAGAATAGTTGCTATAGACGAGACAAAACTCAAGGTTAATGGCATGCAGCTATTTGTATGGACTGCCATAGACCCTGATACCAAAGAGCTTTTAGCTGTATATTCATCTTATCAGAGGTCAACGATAAATGCTATGTTATTTGTAAGAATGGTTCTGAACACATGCACTAATAAACCAGTATTGCTTATAGATGGTGGCCCATGGTATCCATTTGCTCTTGAAAGATACGGATTGAAGTGGCCTCATATAACATTTGGAGAGAGGAATTCGATAGAGAGATACTTCAGAACGTTGAAGGAGAGGACAAGAAGGTTCTGTAATAACATCAATGCAAGGGTTAATGGAATAAAGTCTCTCAATTTATTCCTGAACCTATTCATGCTGTACTATAACCATCTGAGGTGGCATCAGGGGATAAACTCCATTCCAGGAGGTGACGTTATTTGAACACTATCCGTTTAACAACCTCAACATTTAAGTGTGACAGTTAGCGATCATTCTCCATGCAGAATCCACCTATACTTTTTCACGAGATAACCTGTATGAAGCACTTCAGAATCGGGTGTCAGCTAGACGCCACAGATGATGGCCTTTTGGCAAAAGTTGCGTTCTTTAACGATCCTTTACCTTTTTCAGTAACTACCCCTTGTGTTGAGGTCTGGTATCCCATTGTAGGTCATCTCGAGTACATAGAGCAAGAAACGCAGCCGAAAAGGGTCTTTATGAGCCATATCTATGAGAAGGGAGACAACAGCCAGAGCCAATTAATGGATTTGAAAATCGATCCCGGAAAGAAGAGCGGTGGTATAATATTCTACACGAAGGTTGCCCTCACTCAAGCGGAAAGGATGAGAGAACTCGCCGACAAGTTTGGGACAGTGACCTTGAATCTCCACCTCTACCTTTCCGTGCTATACGACGCAGGTGGGCTCGGCCAAAAGACGTTCGGTTGTCATCCTGTGTTTCTGTTTAATGTTACAAAGGTACATATGCAGGATTGGATTGTCCAATGGACTAGTTGGCATGCGCGGTCGGAAAACTTGCCTGGTTCGGTCCCAAAGAATGTCCTTGACGACTACGTTGAGGCAACGTCTACCTTATAATATCAATGCCTTCAGGGCGTCATCAGTCATAGCAAGTCGCGCCTTACAGCAAGCTCTTGAGGACAAGGGTGCTACGAAGGGATCCAAACCTGCAGGTCAGATTGATGAACTTAAGGGGAAAGGCCTGCTAAGCGATACAACTGCGAACTTGGCCCACGGAGTAAGGCAATTTGGAAATTTCGGCGCACATCCCAATAACGATCTTCTCACGCAGGTCACTTCTGACGACGCAAGAATAGCTCTGGATGTCACAAAAAAGATTCTCAAAGAACTTTACAAGTAAAAGCGATGAAATGGTGTACCACTGAAAGATTGCGGAAGCCGGGAATGACTTAGAGTTGGATGGCTTCTTTTACGGCGTATGTGTAGTATGGACCTTTCTGCATAAAACCCCCTAAAGAAAAAAGTATGTTAGAAGGAGATTTATGGATCATAAAGATGGTGTTCGGGCGATACGTCACGTCAAAGCCCGTCAACATGGCAAAGGAGATGGCGATGAAGGCATCAATCTACAACGGATTCATCAAGGCGACGTAGGACCGAGAAGACGTTCGGCCATGACTATTCCAGTTTTGACTCGACCCGCGCTCATGAGCGAGCCTCAGTACACCCGCGACGAATTGAGTCGTTGCGAGCACTCTCTCAAAAAGAGAGGCATCATCAGAGGGGAATGGATTTCACCTTCGCGGATGCGCCGGATAAAACAAAAAGGGGTGTGGAAGCCCACTGGCTTCACTGATGGCTTCGTCGCTTGATTTGTTTGTCTTTAAGCGCCTGTTTCAACGTCGAATATACGGCTATGCTCGTTCAAAACACCATCGCCCTGACAACCAAGTAATCGTCCAAACTCATTCCGTCTCTATTGAGGAGTATTGTTCATTTTAAGGATCCCCTGAACAAGTAGCTTGTAGCATAATTCTCAGAACGATTATCTTCGTGTTCATTTCTGACTCGATTCATATGAAACCTAGCACGACAATTTTACATTCTTGCATCATCGGTCAGAAATGGCTGACTTATGCTACAAGCTACTCAGCAGCGAGCGCACGTTTATATATGCGGAAGCCAGCTACACGGCTATGCGCAGACAAGCTATAAAAAAGGCTTGGTACCAAACGATGCCAAGTCCCTCCGGGCTTGTTGTAAGTAGGTTTTAAATTTGTAAAATAAGGTAGAACAATTAATGTCCCAGAAATACATACCCTCGATCAATTATGGGAGCCGCTCTAAGACGCTCAGTAGGAGGATGGATTTGCTCAAGTATGTTGGAAGGGACATTACACTCCACTATAAGGATGGTAGGACGGATCGGCTCAAGGTTTATAGTTATGAGGGTCCATACCTCCTACTTGTCGCCCCGAAATCTTCGCTTGGGCACATAGGTATACAGATCGATAAGTGGGTGATTAGGGAGGAGAAGGGTGAGCTTCACGCTTATCCTAATGGTCATGTCCCAGATTTGGTGATTAATCCTCAGACCTCCCCCGGATCCCCTTCGGCTTCCTCAGCCGCTTCAGTTTCTCCCTCTCCTCAACAAATGCACTGAGACGGCGTGCAAGGCTTTTCGAGTATGCTAACACACCAAGGAGCGGGAAATCGGATTTATCTGGAAACCAAAAGACTGCGTCCTCTAGTATTATTAGGTTGTGTGGTTTATCTGTTACAAGGACCTTCCTGTTCTTTGGTACTACAAGTCTGCGTAGCCAGGATGGGGTGAGCACAAGTACGCAGTTACCAGTGTTAGAGGCGAGTTGAGACGCTTTGCCAGTAACCTGCTTTTCACCGTAGTAGACGATGGCGCTAATCGCTTCGCTCAACTCAACACCACCCGACCCAAGCTCCTCCAGTAAATTCAGCTTCTCCTCCACTTTTTCAGAGAGCTCTCTACGGATGCGTGGCAGTATAGAGCTCATTGGTAAAGGTTTAAAAAGCCTCGGCCTCCCCTGTGTGCTCTCAACCCACCCCTTCTCCTGAAGGGATTTTAGGACGGTGTATATCCAGGAGCGCGGTACCCCCGAACGCTCGGCTAACTCGCTAGAAGTGAGTGCGCCATGTGTATAAAGTGAAATGCACACCTGCGCCTCATACCTACTTAAACCAAGCTCCATTAATACCCCAAGAGATGATGTGACTCTGCTCATACACGCACATAAATATCGATCGGACTTAAATATAACAATTTTTTGTTGTTATTATGCACAGGTCAGCACTAATACTCCTATTGTTTGTGCTCGGCTCATTCGCGTTGGTCGTGGTCACCCAAAGCTCACACGCGGTTGGACCAACGCTTCGGCCAAGTTTTCAAACCACGGCTCTATGGGGTTCGCCCCAAGCGCCTCTTCTCGCGGCTCCCGGCTCGACGAGTCTACCATTATATGTTTCGGTCACAAACCTTGGACCCGAGGAGTTGTTCTCGGTTGTGATGCGTTTTCAAGCATCCTACCCACTGACCCCCATCAAGGGTGTTCCCAATAATATAACCCTCCGGCTCCCCGCTCTACCCGTCGGTAGCACCGTCGCCCTCGTGGGATACTTCAACATTTCGCCCAGTATTCAGCCGGGAGTTTATAACCAAACCTTAAATGTGGATTACATACTGGGTAATGAGACCTATAGTCAAACACTCAACGTAGGGGTACCCATCTTAGGGCAACCCAAAATACAGCTTGCGGGTTTCAGTTACAACCCTCTTAGGGTGTATCCAGGCTACCCTTACGCGGAGCTAACGACTGTGCTTGTGAACACGGGGACAGCTACGGCGTCATCCGTCAGCGTGGAGCTTAACATGAGCTACCCTGTATACCCTCTATATAATGGTTCAGAGAGTCAGATAGTTGGGTACATACCTGTAGGGACACCTGTGACGCTTAACTTTATACTCG
>Ga0074076_100127_pt1 | contig 14298 bp, 21 predicted proteins | sample YNPg_D_FD_63713 | JGI IMG/M metagenome (GOLD analysis project Ga0074076, IMG submission 63713) | Hot spring microbial communities from Beowulf Spring, Yellowstone National Park, Wyoming, USA - YNP_Beowulf Spring_D v2 (version 2) | ecosystem: Environmental > Aquatic > Thermal springs > Hot...
GGTAAACCCATGCGGACCTTCTTCAGGCAGTCTCTTCCATACTGTTCTTCTCTGCCATCAGTTTGCCTTTAATTAGATGGACCCTTAGAAACGTTTCAAGGTGGAGGGATAGGACATTCTTCCTCATCTTTTTCCCTTATCTTATTTTCCACTATTACCTGTTTAGTTTCCTTGTGTGGGCTACCTTCCGCCTCCCGTGCTCCCCTCTAGATTTGGGATAGGCTTCTCCTACCCCTCTGGGACGTTGATTGACATGCCTTACGTGGACTCAGAGAGCCCGGCCCTATGGTTCGTTCAGGGTTCATTTCTTCCCTCCCTCACTCCATTTCAACTCCTCGTCGGTTTTCTTGTTGCGTCGCTTCTGGCGGCTAACCTCAGTGCTTCCCTCAAGTTAAGGAAGGCCCTTAGTAAAACTAAGCTTAGCGCGATTGGATTCCTTCCAGGTCTCGCCGCAGTTTCCGCGACTTCTTGTTGCCTAGCCATTCCCACCGTCCTATTAGTGTCAATCGCTGCGTCCGTGGCCTCAATTACCTCCACAATACTATCTGTTCTAGCTTCTCCCCTCTACTTCTGGTTAGTTTACTTCGGACTACCCATTTTATCCATATTTGTTTTGGCCATATCTCTAACACACCTTAACAAGGCGCTAAGTCTAAGACCTCAACTTTCTTTCAGACTTTTGAGAGAAAAGTAAAGTCTCATTACTAAGTTTAAGTATTTATACGGTTTTCTCCTGTTTTAGATAAGCTACACAAAACTTAAAATATATGGAAGGTAGCTTTTAATGATGGGTATGGGTGCCGCCAGTTGGATAAAGAAGCATGGGGAGTTAACTTGGTTTCTAGTCCTTCTAGTTCTGGTAGGTATATTCGCCACGTGGAGCTTGGAGGAAGTTGTGAGTGGCACATCAACTAATTACAGGTTCGGTCTACCATTGGCCTCGGGCGTACCCAGGCCTTTACCTAACGGCACCTTGGTGGTGAACATTACGGCTTATCAGTGGGGGTATACTCCAGACGTCATAGTGGCCAAGCCAGGACAACCTGTACTGGTCGTACTTCATTCCAGGGATGTGGTTCATGGATTTTTACTAAAGCTACCTTCTGGCACTGTCAATGTGGATATAGTTCCTGGCACACTTTCCTACGTTTTCTTCTATGCCCCCAACACCCCAGGTAACTATACATGGAGATGTTCTGAATATTGTGGCATAGGTCACTCTTTCATGAATGGTACGGTTGAGGTGATCTGAGTGTCAATAAAGGATTCCATTAGGTTACCCTGGTCCCCGGCCATAAAGTTGCAGCAGCTAACTGGAAAGTACTTCTCCCAAACTACGTTGGGTACCTCCATCCTGTTCACTGCAGCTGGATTGGTCTGGTTGGCGGTCATGGGTCTCGCAGCTCTCTTCTTTAGGCTCATATTACTAAATCCCTACAACACCGAGGCAATAGCCCCGATCTACTACTCCCTCCTTACCTTACATGGCTATGTGGCAATGTATATCCTTGTCCCCTTTCTGACCATAGGCATAGGGATGTATGCCATGTATAAGGAGGAAGGAATGGAGCTAACTCACTTTGATCTAGTTAACGTGCTTTTCTGGCTTGCGAACTTGGGCATGGTAATAGCTCTGGCTGGAGGTCCAATGACCTCTTGGTACATTACCCCTCCACTAGGACTCCTTCAGACAACATTCAACTTTTACTCGGGTCCGGCAATAGCACTTACCTACATAGGATTGTTCATTACTGAGGCATGTATTACCGCCGTAGCAGGTATAACTGTATTCGACGGGATAAGGACGAGAAGGAATAAGGGCAAACTCTCCATATTCCCCACATATGCCCTTACTTTCACAGCGATGATAGTATTCACGACGCCTTTTCTGATGGCCACCCTCATGTGGTACACACTTGGGATTCTGGCCCACGTTTACGTTAATCCCACTGTAGCCTTCCTTCTCTTCTGGATGTGGGGTCATCCGGTGGTCTACTTCGTTCCCTTCGCCGTTTTTGGAGCCCTCTACGCATACATCCCCAAATTCGCTGGTCGTAAGCTCTTCAGCGAAAAGTGGGCACGGTGGAACCTCTTCCTTCTCTTCGTCTTCACAATGCTTGTGTGGGCCCATCACATGTTGGTTTGGCCACTACCTGTTTGGATAAGGGGATTCGTGAATGCGAGCACTTTGTTACTTGCTGCGGGATCGGGAGTAACTGTCCTAAACCTCGGGTTAACCATTTTCCTCGCTAAGAGGTACGACTTCAGTGACATTAGGGGTCTAGCCTACTTCTTGGCACTCTTGGGATTCATCATAGCGGGTATTCCAGCCCTTATATTACCAGAGAACGCCCTAAATCCAATAGTTCATAACACCTACTACGTGGTGGGACACTTCCACCTCATGATATGGACCATCATAATTCTCGGATCAATGGGCATAATAATCGACCAATTCCTGAACGCCTTCGGCAGAATAGCTCCGCTCTCCAACCTCAGCCTCAAGTCCATAAGGGCAGGATTGCTGCTTTGGTTTGGCTCCTTTCTCGTGGTCGGTTTCGCCATGATGGCGGCCGGATATCAGGGACTAATAAGGAGGGAGATAGCCTACCCTGTGGAGTTCTTACCGTACATGCAGACCATGACCATATTCGCCTGGCTAGGAGGAATAGGGTTTGTGCTTATGGCAGTACCTGCATTCTCCATGGTCACAAGGTGGCTAGTGATGAAATATTACTCTGGAGTGGTGGAACAATGACCAAGGCAGGTTTGGCGGTTCTACTTATAATATTCCTGGGGACCGCGGTCATGGCTGCCTTCATCTCTTACAACCTGATCGCCACATCTTCCCCTCCGTTTAGGGCCTATCCGTCTCCTTTCAGTAAATATGTGGGCCAGCCATTGGGAGAGGTTCAGGTAAATCAAACTGCCCTAGCTTCGTTGGTGGTAAGTCAAGGAAAGGTCAATGGCACCACCAACAACGGTGTCATATTATATATCCCATTCAATTGGACGTTGAACTTAACGGTCTACAATTAAGGAATCATTCAATTTAACGGTAATTATGGGGGACGCGTCATATACCGTGCCAACTAATTCCTCCATGTTAATATCAATCCCTCATCTGAGTGAGGGAAATTATACCCTTCTGATATCTGGAGAAGATTTAACGTACCAGGCCAACGTAAGTGTAATAAAGGACCTTTTAAGTCCCTACGTTTACATAGGTGAGTAAAATGGATGTGGCCCAATTTGCAATATTGAGCACAGTTATTCTGGTCCTGCTGGGTTTGGCCGGTTTCGCCTTTTTGAAATACGTCATTAGGCCCACAGAGGGAGTGTCCGAGGAAGATTAAAGAATTTTTAATTTGTATTAATATATTAGTGTCATAATTAAGCCGAATCATGGAGGCTCTATCCGTCTTGTGTACTCCCTATCTCTTTCTTTTAGGGGGCAAATCCATCCGCAGAGGTTAAGAACATGTTATTCATAGGATAATTATGGCACTGGCTCAGTTAATAGAAACCTCCTCTTACGTTGCAATAGGCCTGATTGCCTTAGCGTTAGTCCTTGTAGTCATATTGAGGAGGGCTTCTAAGTGAAGTTTGATGCTGTGGTAGTTGGTGGCGGCCATAATGGCCTAGTTGCGGCCTCCTATCTGGCCATGGAGGGAATGAGCGTTGCCCTTTTGGAAAGAAGAGAGTTAGTAGGCGGTGCCTGTGTCTCCGAGGAGCTCTGGCCTGGAGTGCGTGTGAGCACAGGGGCATACGTTCTCAGTTTGTTGAGGCCGAAGGTGATCAGGGATCTCCGCCTTTACGAGAATGGTCTTAAGGTTTACATGAAGGATCCTGGGCTTTTCCTACCCCTTGGGAACGCGAAGTCACTTTCCATATGGTCCGACACTGAAAAAACGTCGAAGGAAATATCAAAGTTCTCCAAGAAGGACGCCTTGGAATATCCAAGATGGGTTAAGTTCTGGGATCAACTCTACGATTTATTCGACCTACTAATGCTGTCTCCTCCTGTCGATGTTAAGTCCCTGTTACCGTCCCTCTCTGGACTTCTCTCTGAGAACCTGGAGGAGTTCGCTCAAGTGTTCCTCAAGGACGCTGAGTCCATGTTAAGAGAGAGGTTTGAGTCTGAGGAGCTAATCTCCGCCCTCATAGAGGACTCCGTGGTGGGAACTTTCCTCCCACCTTCTGCCCCAGGTACGGCGTACGTGCTTGCACATCATGTATTGGGCGAGGTTAATGGAGTGAAGGGGGCGTGGGGTTACGTAGAGGGGGGAATGGGAGGTGTTACAAGGGCCATGGAGAGAGCTGCAAGGTCAATGGGGGTGAAAATTTTTACCAACGCGGAGGTGGACGAGATATTAGTCAAGGGAAATTCTGTTACAGGGGTGAAGTTGAGGGATGGGAGGATCATTGAGTCCAAGGTTGTCCTATCCAACGCTGACCCAAAGACCACATTCTTAAAGATGTTGAGGAACGCCGAGTTAGATCCCTCTCTTTTGAGGAGGATCTCGTCAATCAAGTCCAGAGGTACCTCCTTTAAGTTGGTGGGTTATCTGGAGGAGCTTCCAGACTTCGGTAAAGGAAAGCATCTTAGTCCTGAACATTCCTCCTCGATCCTCATAATGCCTGAGGTCAAGTACGTGGAGAGAGCCTATTCTGACGCAGTTTCCCTCGGTAAGTCCAGGGAACCTTGGCTATCCATAAATATACAGTCCGCTCTCGATCCCACAGTGGCACCCTCAGGGAAGTTCTCCTTTTCCATATTTGGACAATACTTACCCTACGCTAAGGACCTAGATGACATTAAGGATGAATACGGTGAACTTGTGCTGGACAAGGTCAGGGAGTATGCCCCCAATTTTAAGCCGGCTCGCTATGAAGTATTGACCCCCTTGGATCTGGAGAGGAGATTCGGCATATGGGAGGGACACATCTTCCATGGCGAGATGACTCCGGACCAACTTTACCTTTTCAGACCGATTCCTAGGATGAGTAGATACTCCACACTGATAAATGGACTTTACCTCTGTGGGGCTGGAACCCATCCAGGAGGAGGGGTTACTGGGGCTCCAGGCTACAATGCTGCTCAACAGGTGATTCATGACCTGAAACGTCAGCTACTTTAAATAACATATTTTAAGATCCATACACAATACTAACTAGAGTTGAGTCTGGTAGATCAGTACTTAACAATTGCTCTTTCCCTAGCCTTTGGAGTTGGAGTCCTCGTCTACGCCACAAGGAGATATACATCCAAGTTCATTTCAGCTGAGAGGACACAGGAGCCTAGGTCCAAACAGAGGCAGCAGAAAAGGGCAGGTGACATAAGTTGGGAGTCGGTCGGCGGTTATGAGGACGTTAAGAAGGAAATAAGGGAATACATGGAATTGCCTTTGAAGAATAGGGATATTGCTAAGAAGTATGGTCTCAAACCGCCTAAGGGTATACTTCTCTTTGGACCTCCCGGTTGTGGAAAGAGCCTGATGATGAGGGCCCTTGCCACGGAGTCTAAACTGAACTTCCTCTACGTCAATGTCAGTGATATAATGAGTAAGTGGTACGGGGAAAGCGAGGCCAGGCTAAAGGAACTCTTCGCCAGCGCCAGGAAGACGGCTCCATGCATACTTTTCTTTGACGAAATAGATACAATCGGTACTAAGAGAGAGAGCCACACTGGGGATTCAGTTACACCAAGGTTACTTTCACTCATGCTATCTGAGATAGACGGTCTACAAAGTGACGATAGCGTCATAATAGTGGGCTCCACCAACGTTCCACAGCTCCTTGACAAGGCACTCCTTAGGGCTGGAAGGTTCGATAAGGTCATATTTGTGGGTCCTCCAGATAGGGAGGCTAGAAAGCAGATACTTTCCCTTCACTGTTCAGATAAACCGCTTGACGAGTCCGTGGACCTGAACAAAATAGTGGACATGACGGAGAGGTACAGCGGAGCCGACTTGGCAAATCTCTGCCAGGAGGTGGCCAGAAAGGTGGCCAGCGAGGCCCTGGAGAAGGGTGAGAGGAAGATAACCATGGACGATTTCATATCTGTTGTGAAGAAGTATAAGCCCAGCATAACCCTGCAAATGTTGGAGGACTACGAGAAATTCAGGATGGACTTCGAGAGAAGGTTCAAGGGCAGAGAGATGGGGGAGGATGAGGACTCTAGACTCACCCTCAATAGCTCGGGGGGGTATAGTAACATAAAGAGGGAACTTTACGAGCTGCTAGAGATGCAGTTCAAATATACCAGACTCATGGAGGAATTGAACGTGACCCCAATAAGGGGTATTCTCCTCTACGGTCCACCGGGGGTAGGTAAGACGATGATGTCTAGGGCCCTGGCCAAATCACTTGGGGTTAAGCTCATTTCGCTTAGCGGGGCCGAAGTAATGTATAAGGGTTATGAAGGTGCGGTGAATGCCATAAAGGAGATTTTCAATAGGGCCAGGGAGAACAAGCCCAGCATAATCCTTCTTGACGAGCTAGACGCAGTTGCCTCTAGAAGGAACAGCAAAAGTAACGAGATATCCAAAGTGGTGAACCAGATACTTACCGAAATGGATGGAATAAGATCCCTCAAGGAGGTAGTTGTAATAGCAACAACTAATAGGATAAGGGCAATAGATCCCGCCCTTCTCAGACCTGGAAGATTCGATAAGGTTATACACATACCCCTCCCTAACCTCGATGAGAGAGTTGAGATATTCAAGAAATATCTGGGAACTGATGTATGTGACGCACTAAATTGTACCAAGTTGGCGGAAATGACTGAAGGATATTCCGGTGCCGACATAGCGGCAGTAACTAGGGAGGCCAAGATTAAGCTTCTAAGGGAGAAGATAGCGGGTAATCAAGGAAGAACCTTAACTTTCCAAGATCTGGTGGATGCCGTGGAGAAGGTTAGACCCTCACTGAAGAGGGGCCCAAAGGGAACCTAATTCACCATTTCGTTAAGTAACTTTACCAACTTTCTTGACCCCTCCCACTCTATTTCTGGGTTGGCGAAGTTTCTGTAGTCGTACAATCTGTCATCGAACTCCAACCCCTCACATATTCTAAGTCCTTCCCTAACGCAGTTCTCCTTAAGCCACCTCCTCACCCTCTCAACCTCATCTGGAAGAGGTGGTATCATGTTGACAACTATTCCAATGGGGTCAACCCAGGACCTATTTCCCTTTAGATATTCCCAGGTTGCCCTTAATCCAGCGGAGGAAGGGTCAGAAACGAAAAGTCCAACCAGTCTTTCTCTGGGCTTAGCCATAAAGAAGAATTGAATTTCGTGTTTCGTCCCTTCATCCTCGGAACTGGTATTTACCGGGTTATCCACAATGCAATAATCGAACTCTTCGCTAGTGAGGATCTCCTTATATACTTTTCCTCCCTCTGACATCAATTCAGTCTTCTTATGTATCCTTAGCATAAGGTCGTAGAATTCAGGTGAGGTGGGGTATAACCTAAGGACAGTTAGGTTTCTTCTTACTTCCCTGACGAAGTCCTTGGGACCACCGTTGGCTATCCACCATAGTAGCCCCCTAGACGTCACTCCTAGGGCGGAGGAACCCCATCCATTGAAGTCCTTGTCTATAAAAAGCACCCTTTTCCCCTGTGTTGCTAAATCCTTGGAAAGATGAACTGCAATGGTTGTCTTCCCAACCCCTCCCTTCACGCCTAGGATTTCTACTCTCACTGAATTAATGTCCATACCACAACTAAAATAATTTTCGTTCTCTCTGTAGAGTTAACCTAGAAGGACGAGGCTAGGAATCTGTCTCACGTCATCCACGTCTATTTGGAGAGTTCTACCCTCGTAGTCAGTTGGTGTTAGACCCATCCTTCTACAGAATCCTGAGGATGCGGACACATCTACGTTTCTGAGTCTCCCCCTGAGATCAAAGAAGGCCTTACTGGATCCCAGACAAACGTTTATCATATCCAAAGAGGCACTTCCCAAGCTCCTCACCCTCGCTCCTGGGAACTTTTCCAGTATCTTCTTTGCCTGTTCCCATTGAGATGAGTTGAAGTAGCCAATAACCACGTCCTGGGAACTTCTCCTCCTGGCCTCATTGCCATTAACGTACGCCCCCTGTTCATCGTAGGAGTAAACTACGTCCCTATACACCTCAGCCACGGCTCCTGCCATGCTGTCAAGTAATTTTCCTCCCTTGTATACGGCCATTGACACCGAACACCAAGGTATTCCAGCCAAGTAGTTTATGCTTCCGTCAAGGGGATCAAGAACCAAAGTGTACTCTGATCCTCTTCTCGTTCTCCCCGATTCCTCGCTGACCACATCGAAGTCGAATCCCTCCCTCCTTAGTCCCTCAAAAACAGAGGATTCTGCTATTTCATCTATCCTCCTGGTGTAATCACTTCCGTGAGCTCTAACCACCTGATCCAGGGAGTCCTGCCTGGCTTCCCTTAGTACCTTGGCTGTTTCCAGGGCCACTCTCTCAAGGCCTTTCCTAAGCTCCACTGGAGTTCCCCTTAGTCTCATTAATGTAATTGTAGGCACTATGTGCGGCAACAGCTGCCTGAGCTGCTGCAGTGACAACTTGTCTGAACCCTATCCAGAGCTGAGTGCAGTCCCCCGCGGCAAAGATTCCAGGTACGTTGGTTCTCATCCATTCGTCCACCTTTATGTAGCCGAACTCGTCCGTCTCAATTCCATTCCTCTTGGCGAATTGGACGTCAGGGTCAAAACCTATCTCTATGAATATTCCATCTACCTCCAGCTCTCTCTTTGTGCCATCCTTGAGCGACTCCACCGTCACCTTTCTGACCAACTTGTCTCCCTCTATTTTGGTAACCCTCGAGTTAAGCAAAAGTTCCACGTTGGGTTTCTCCTTCACCAACTTCACGTATATAGGCTGGGCCCTGAATTCATCCCTTCTATGTACTAGGTACACTTTTGTCGCATATCTTGTCAATAGCTCAGCCCCCTCAAGGGCAGAGTTTCCTCCACCCACAACGACCACCCTCCTCTCCTTAAACAGGGGAGCGTCACATATAGAGCAGTATGAGACCCCTCTTCCAGCAAACTGGTCCTCTCCTGGCACTCCCAACTTCCTTCTTCTGACACCTATGGCAAGGATAATCGCCTTCGCCCTGTAGTCGCCTTTTCTCTTAGTCTTCACAACGAACTCCTGGCCATCCTTGAAGATCGAATCAACGGTCTCCATAAGTATGGGTACATTATATTTGGCTACGTGGGCGGAGAAGGTCTTTATCATGTCAGTTGCACTCACCCCAATTAGTCCCAAGTAATCGTCCACCTCTCCGGCCTCAGTGAGTTGTCCCCCTGGAGTCTCCCCTATGACCAACGTCTTCAACATATATCTGGCGCTGTATAGGGCCGCACCGTACGCCGCAGGCCCAAGCCCCACCACAATGACGTCAAATTTCTCTCCTGGTTTTACGTTAGACGGCCTTGGAATTAGACTCATGCATTAGTGTAGGACAAGATCGAATAAAAACACTGCTAAGTTCCCAGCAAATGCTCCGTGATCCTCTTTCCTATTGCTAACTTGGCCCTCTTGGCGGCGGACGCCGGTATATGGTCTGTAAGGCCTGGTTTAGAGTACTTTCCAACGAATTCGGAATCGAAGTCCATACCATATAGGTTAACTTTCCTGGCACCAGCGTAAAGGGCCAATGCAAGCGCCCTATCTCCATCTGTGAACCCTCCGAAAACCCTCAACCTCCCAAAGGGTGACACCTGGCACGTACCGACAACCTTCTTCATTTCCTCAACTTTCCAGAGCAATTGTTGATTATCTCCGTGCGCATGAACCACGTAGAATGCCCTGTCAGCTCTCTCAATTCCGTCCAGGTCCGTGACTATCACGTGGGGTTCAATCCCTATTTCCCTAAGATATCTGGAGGCACCGTCAGCTGCCACTATCCTTTCCTCCTGGAATCCCCTTATTTCACTTAACGACGGACCCGCTCCCACCACCGCAACTATCCTTTCCTTGAGAATATCAATAAGTTCCTCAGTGGAGTCCTCCCTCAACATGGAGTTTAGAATGGAGGCCGATAGGTAGTCATCCCTCTCCCTATAACCCATCAACGACCTTATGATCGAGTATAATCCTATCCATCTTTGAATCTCAACGAAACTTGCTCACCCTCCACTCCCACCACTTCCATCCTTTCCAATAGCAAGGGGAGAAGCGGGCTTGAACGGTGGACTCTGAATATTACGTCCTCCCCCTTCATGTACTCCAAGGCCTCAAGGGGGTCGGAGCCACAGGTACCTGAGTCCAGGTCAACTATGAAAGTCGTCGAAGGTCCTCTCCACCGCCTCAACTATCTTTGATGCCTTATCCAGCAATGCCTTAACTTCCACGTCCCTGGCCATGACCGTGGGGGCCTTAAGTGAGGATTCATCCAACTGGCGGACCATGAAAAACTTTTGTGTGATTTCTTCCATATCTGGAATTAGGCTAGCAATCCCTTCCCCTTTCCCCTTACTTACTAGATATTCCAGGGCGAACGTGCCCCAGTCTCGACCGACGAAGATGCCGTACAGCGCCAGGACGACCTTGGCGGAGAAATCCACAGCCTCTCCCACCCTCAATATTGTCCCCACCAGGTCACCCTCCTCATAGTTAGTCTTCGCTTCCTTCATGCATCTCGCTGCCCTAAGCATGTATTCTGAAGCTAGTGCGCTATTATTCAAAGGTCGAACACCTCCCCCTCCTTTACCTGGGCCAGTTCTAAGATCTCCCCGTTAACTTTGACCGTCTTCGCAGCTTCTCTTTCCTTATTCAATATGTTGTCAGGATCAAGCAGCACTTCACCCTTAAGTACCCACTGCATCACCCTGGGGGAGTGATATTCCAGTTCCTCTCCACTTAGGATCACTCCAATTATTATTGGCGGCTCAGATTGGGCCACCTCCTTGAACTCCTCAGTTCCCCTGAGTCCGTCATAGATCTTCCTCCATATCTCGGTCCTGGCGGTCACGGATATCTCCTCCACATCATCCATAACTATGAGGACCAGCCTCTCCTCTGGAACAACGAGCACAGCTCTTACGTCCCTTCCGAACCAATCCAAAAGGTCCTCCAATGCCCTTAGAATTAACTTCGATAGAGCTTCCACGGCAATCTATTATATGTAGGAATAATATTATTTCCCATGACTGCCTTGGAGGAGTACTTCAATGAGAGGCCTTCAATGATAATTGAGCCCATCATGGAGGAGGTCCCCTGTAATTCCTCCTGTCTATCCAGGACTAAGTTTTCTCAGCTTTTGGAAAACCAGAAGTTCAGGGAAGGGATGGAGGTGGTGGATAGTTTAGTGGAGCTAGTGAGGGACAACGTATCCACCTTAATAAGGGAAGTGGAGGAACGGATGGCAGGATTCAATTTCGATCCATCCCAAGTGACTTACTCCATATATCAGGTGATGGAATACGGGGGGGATTTCACGTTGGGTCAGGAAGTCTCTTTCCAAGGGAGAAGCCTAGTTTCGGGGGAATTCGGGACCTTGATGAAGGCGTTGAAGGTGCTTGAGTCCATGAGGAAGGACGGCGAGCTTAGACTAATATGTGACGAAATACGATACCTAAGGGAGGCCCTATGGGAACATGTCGAGAGAAATATGAGGAGGATCCTGGTTGAAGTATAAGGTGGGAGTGGAGGGCTACACAATAGATTCGGCCCATTATACACTATCATCCCCTGCTGACTCCCAAATACATGGACACACCTATGTGGTGTCTGTGGAGGTTGAGGGGGATGTGGATGAGTCCACCGGGTTTGTGGTGAACTTCGAGGAGTTAAGGAGAGTCATATCAGAGACGCTCAGGGCCTGGGACCACAAACTCATAGTGCCCAGAAAGGACCTACAATCCCTGGAAATAAGAGGTCCGTTCAGGGTGGAGATAAAGGTGATAGATGCACCCTTTCCCACAGCGGAATATATTTCAACCATGCTTGCCCAGGAACTTTACTCCAAGTTAGGGGGATCCAAGATAGTGAGGGTCAAGATCTATGAGGGGAAGGAGCAGTATGTTGTGGTGGAGTATCCGTGATAAACCTAAGGCCTATGTTGTCAACTGGAGTGTAGCCCACCTCCCTTTCCTCTCTGAACCATAGTTCCATCCCTTCTCCTCTGAGAACTGTGTTGTTGAGGTCCTTTAGAGCGGCCAGCTCTTCCCTTGTCATGCTTCCTTGACTTTTATCTACCTTTTTCACGTAGCCCCAGAACTCGAACCTTTTAGCAGGCTTCCACCTACCATTGCGTGCACACCTCCGAAGATTGCTGGATAGGCTAACCTGAACCTATTCAAGGCTTCCCCTATACTGAAGGTATCCCTAAGATATCTGGCCATCTCTCCCAGCTCTCCCTCATCTTCCGGATTAACCATTCCATCGCATACTGCAACTGCGATCCACACCCTTCTGTCCACCTTGAGTTCCCACACCTTGGGCAGGGAGACCCTTATCAACTTCTTCTCACCTTGAAGAGAGGTGCGTCTTGGACGTAGGTCTTGTCCAGCTGGGCTGCGATCTCCGCCTTGGCCAACTCATATCCCACATAGAGTGAATGTTCTGGGTCCAAGGGGGTCTCCCTCACCAACGCCCTTCCTAAGGACAGGGGATCCTTACCCAATAGCTTCACCCTCTCCCCTCTATTGTAAGATATGGCCAACTTCCCTCCCTCAATTCCTATTTTCACGAATCCCCTGTCCATATTTGGTTCAACCTCCCCTATCTCCACCACCCTATCGGCAGGTAAGGGTTCCTCCTTTCCTCTCCTCCTATCCTTTAAGATCAGTAAGTCAACTCCAAGGTCCTTGGGTGGCTTCTTTCTCTTCCAAGCAATTGATACCATTGTGGTGGCGGTTCTGAGCTCCCAGGACGACCATTTAGTCCGCCCCTTGTCCATTGTTAGCAGATTTCCCACTCCAAGCTCCATGGCTATGGACGCCATGAGTGCGTTAACCCCGTGGCTGTCCGCGTCAATTAGTTCGGTAACGTTAAGAACACCCATGAGCGCTGGAACGTCAGGGAGTTCCCTTCTGATTCTCCAATATTGTTGAAGGGAATCAAAGGTGCCCAATAGTGGAGGGGAGAGCACAGGGTCCACAATGAGCTTTCTGAATCCCCTGGCCTTCGCCGCCTTAGCGATCTCAATACATCTCTCCGCTCTTTCCGTAGTCTGCATGGGAGCAATCACCACCGTGGCGTCCTTCACCTCCTCCATGGAGTCAATGTTTTCCTCGTTCATATTGAAAACGAATTCAGCTCCTGCCTTAACCCCAGCCACGATTTCCTTTGGTGAGGAGGAGTCTATCCCCACCTTGACACCCATGTCCCTTAACTTCCCAATCCTTCTCATTACGTTCTCCTGATCTTCGCTCCCAGCTGGAGTACCGACCACAATCACATCAACGTAACTTCTAACCCTCTCCACCTCTTCATTCACCCTTTCTTCGTTCCAGTTCACGTCCAATTCCAGGAACAATCTAAACGGTGGAGGGCGCAGAGGTATGTTAAGGCCCTCTTGATCAAAGGCGAAGTTACCGTTCTTCTCCATTTCATCCATCTCTCTCCTTATGTCATTGAGCCTCATTCTCTCTATTACTCTATCCGCCGATTCCATGGGAGATAGCTCCACCCCACTTCTAATGGCCTCCAACACCAAAGGTATATCGTAAGCGTCTTCGCTTCCCTTCACCGTTTTCACTCCGGTGACCCTCTCCACAATTGACGCGTCCCCAAACATCATCCCTGGTACGACTATGTAATCATATCCTCTCACTCCCTTCAATTTCTCGGCCACGTATTTGGCGGTCATCAGGGCGGCCACAGGATAATCCAGAACCCTGACATCGACCTCCACTCCTTTCACCCTCTCAACGGCATCCCTAACCGCAGCCTCGGCCAACCTTCCTGTTACCAGTAGTACTTTCACGCCTTGAAATACTCCTCCTTGGTTAAGAGTATTCTCAGTGAAAGACGAGGGAAAATGGGTCTTTACACAAACTAGGGGTTAAGGGCGCGGAAAGCCTCGCCTCTCGAGGCGAGGATGGATAGCCCCCTCGTTTAAATACTTCTTTTTCTAAACATCTTTTTAATGACTAGGAGGGGTAATAAAAAGCGATCAGAGCTACGGTTTCAATGTCGCCCTCTCAGAATCCCTCCTAGGTAAATAACTACGTGAAGGCAACACGTTTCGTGTTCTGGTTGAAAGAAAATGTTCCGAACCCAGAGGAGAAGGGAGTATTGGGAAAAGTTCACGAGGAGTTATACGCGAGGTTAAGAGAGG
>Ga0074076_100137_pt1 | contig 13473 bp, 13 predicted proteins | sample YNPg_D_FD_63713 | JGI IMG/M metagenome (GOLD analysis project Ga0074076, IMG submission 63713) | Hot spring microbial communities from Beowulf Spring, Yellowstone National Park, Wyoming, USA - YNP_Beowulf Spring_D v2 (version 2) | ecosystem: Environmental > Aquatic > Thermal springs > Hot...
TTCTTAAACTTGCAAAACCGAAGCTTCATTCGGACGAGATCGCGGTCAACATGACTCGCTGGCTGGCAGTCATGGTTGCAGTCTCCCTAGCAATAGCTTTCGTGTACGCGTTTTTAACTGGCTTTCCAATCTCCGTGTTACTCCCGCTCGCGGTGATCCTCTCAATTTCTGTAGTCCCGGTAGCATTGCCCACTCTGTTCAGCATGAACATGGCTCTGGGCTCGCTTGAGCTTGCGAAGAAAGGAGTACTTGTCACAAGGCCAAGCGCGATAGAGGACATCGCCGCAATGGACGTGATCTGCGTAGACAAGACCGGTACTATGACCCAAAATAAGTTGTTCGTATCAAAAACCCAACCATGGAATGGATTTTCAGGAAAGGATGTCTTGGTCTACGGCGCTCTTTCCTCCAACGAATCAAACCAAGATCCTATCGATATTTCCTTTATAGAAGCAACAAGGGCTGCAGGATTGTCACTTGATGATTATTCGAAGTTGAGCTTTGTTCCTTTCGATCCTCATACACGGTTCACGAAGGCGGAAATTCAATCTCGTGATACAGAGCGTTTCGTCGTCGTAAAGGGAGCCGTGAACAACGTGATTGCATCCTGCACAATGTCGGATGAGGAAAGGCTTCAAGCGGAAAAAGACGCAGAGTGTTTAGCGAATGACGGAATGAGGGTGATCGCGGTAGCCAAAGGAGGGAGGGAGGAAGAAAAAGGTCTAAAGCTCGCGGGGTTTGCCGGGGTCGCCGACAAGATCAGGGATGACACGAAAAGCATAGTGTCACAACTGGAAAACTTGGGCGTTTCGGTGAAAATGCTCACAGGCGACTCGCTTCCCGTGGCGAGTGTCGTTGGTAAGAATTTGGGCCTCCACAATATTGTAAAAATGAAGCAGATCGGAGCTCAGAACAAGGCCGAATCATTGGGAACGGCAATCGAAAATAGCGATGGTATCGCTGAGATTTATCCAGAAGACAAATACGCAATAGTCAAGGGACTTCAGGCTCATCATCATGTGGTTGGAATGATGGGAGACGGGGTGAACGACGCCCCTGCTCTGAAGCAGGCCGAGGTCGGCATAGCGGTAAAAGGTGCCACTGATATCGCGAAGGATTCTTCGAGCGCAGTTCTCACTGGAGAGGGGTTGGGAGCAGTGGCCTCCATGGTAGTAACTGGAAGAATAGTTCACCAAAGAATCTTCAGCTGGCTCCTAGCTTTCGTTACCACGAAAATCCGAGTGGTCGAGTACATCGTAGCTATGGTAATTCTTTCTCGAGTCTTCGTGATCTCAGTATACAGCATGGTCTTTTTGATGATACTGACGGATTTCGCGACCATGTCCGTGTCAACAGACAAGGTACGCCCTTCTGTGAAACCAGACTCGTTCGACATAGCATGGTTGTTTAAGGTTGGAGTCCCGCTGGGTGTACTTGCACTTGTGGAAGCCATAGTCATAACGTTTACCGGGTTCGATTATCTTGGCATTCGAGGCTTGGGCGAGATTTACACGTTTGCGTTCGAGTACCTGGTGCTAAGCGCGGCATTCAACTTGTTTTCCGTGCGGGAACGAGGTCACTTTTGGAAGTCAAGGCCTGGGAACGTCCTCATTTATACAACAATCGTAGAAGTCATAATCATCGCCCTAATATCTGCGTTCGGTTTCCTGGATCTCGCGCCAATCGGATACATTCCAGCAATAGTCCTTGCAGCCTACGTAATAATTATGACATTGTTGATAAATGATCCACTAAAGGTGTACCTGATAAACAAATTTCATCGAAGCGACAACCTCGCACATTGATCATATACAACTTTAGGAATCATGAGCCCGCTGCGCCCTAATGGCTGAGGAGAGAGATTTTCTAAGGGTTGTTTTGTAATCAGAAGACTGGATAACTGCATATATGTTAAGGTGACGATCGGGCCGCGATTCTCAAGCTTGATAATAGTCTCCTATCCATTATAGTGTCGTAGACATATATCCTCTGACTCAAGAAAACATTTCAAAACGTGCAGTGGCTCAGGCCTCTGGTGCTTCGGCAACCGAACTTGCGTTTGTACTGTCGCTTATAGGCGGAGTTTTGATCACCATCGGATCCGTTATTGGAATGGGATTGGGAGCAATGGGAAGACCATTCTTCTTGGGAAAGGACGGAACGTACGGCGGTTACGGCATGATGGGCGGATATTATTACTACGGAACGAATGGCTATTACGATATGATGTATGGTCTTGAAGCAGTCGGAATAATCACGGGAATACTCGCGATCATCTTTGCCTTAATGATGAGATCAAGACCAGCTGACAGGAAGACCTACGGAGTATTGATACTTGCATTCTCACTCCTCAGCTTGGTTGGAATGGGTAGCTTCTTCATCGGTGCCCTACCAGGATTGATCGGAGGAGTTCTTGCTCTAACTAGCCCCTAGCTAAAAAATGATCAAGTATTGATTGAAGAAATGCTAAGTGTGAAATAGTTTGATGATACCTATCGCTTCAAGAAGCCGAGAGATAGTCTTCAGAGCGGTGTTCGCCATGATAGGTGGACGGTTATAGACATTCGCGCTTTCAATGATCAGATTGATCTCTTGGGCACCTACCTTTGGCATTCAATACTGTCCTGGATAATTTCTGTCGCGACGCCTGCAGTCATGTCAGTAGCGACGTTAGTGGTCGGCCGCAAGGGAACGATGCACCAATCGATGGAACATGGTTCGGATGATGCACCGATTTCAGACATAATAGGAAAAGGTTCGGTCTCGGAGAAATCACAAAGGATCAGTACGACGGAATTAAAAGAATACTCGCCGACAAAAGGCGCCTGCAGAAAATAAGCGATAAGATGCTCCCAGCATTTCAAGACAGTTGCGGTCGGCCAACATCACGAACCAGAACGACGACCTGTTTAAGCCTTGCGAGAGTGTGCCGTCGCGTTCTGAATTAAGGTCTTCCATCTGTCCTCCCCTTCGAGTTTGATTCCTGCCGTCTCTGCGGGAGTCCTTCCCTTAAGCCCCTCATGTGGCTTGATGAAGTTATGGTAGATTTGAACGCATTTCAGAATAGGCGTATCCATCCTCGATTCCCAGCATGACCTTCTCTCGGTCTCGGACTTCCCCGTTTATTCGCTCCATCTTGTTATTGTGGACTTGGCCGCTGAGCCTGATGTCTCTGTCAAGTTAATGTGCCGAAGTCGTACATTCTCTTTGCCAGATTCAGACGAGCAGATGTTTAGAAGATCAAATCGTAAGACGGTTGAACATTGTTATGTGTGAACAGTCTTATGAGTGCAGTAGCTTCGATAGCGAGAGTAGCGCATTTATACCGCTCCAGCTCATTCGTTGACGGGATAGTAATGGCAACCAGCGGGGTTCGTTCGAGGAAACAGGGCCCAGTATCAAATGATAGCGGGCCCGGTGGGATTTGCTTAATGTTTTAAACGAATCCTTTCCTGACAAACACCATCTTTTAGACTAGGCCAGTGACATCAATCCTCCTTGGATTCATCTTAAACTTTGACCAGAGCAACGTCCTGAAGGACATACGGATGCTCGAGCCTTGGTCAAGGAGAGCGTCCCCCTCCCTTAAAAGCTCCACGACATGGCCTGAAGGGCGAGGACACCAAGGTGAGGGCGAGCAGTATTTCCCAGGCTTCGGGGCGTTCGTATACGCGACGGGACAGGAGATCCCCTGTCTAAAAGATGCGAAGAAGAGGAAGGCACACTACTCGGGGAAGAGGAAAAGGCACAGGCCAAGAAGCAGCTGACGATGAACGAGAATGGCCTGATCATGCAGAGGACGAACCCTACGAAGGGCAGGATGTACGACCACGGAATCTTAAGAGCAATCCACCGAGGCTTCCAGAAGGAGTCAGACCAGAGGCTCGACTTCGGCTTATTGCGCCCGACAACCACATCCGCTGTGGCACACACGGGAGGCCCGAGATTGGGGCTGAAGCGTTTGCGATGTGCTCGTTTCGTGGGAAGCCGTTTTGCTTCGGCGATATGGGAGAACACGAACCGCGGTGCCCGAAGAGGGAGGAGAAAAGCCCCTCCCGTTAACTATCACGTTATCTTTATATATCATTAACATAGTATCATGTTAATCATCACCATGGACAGGCTAACAGCAGCCCAGCAGCAACTCACAAGATCGCTTCTCACCTATGAGGATGAGTTCTTCTCTCTTCTCTATTACGATGTGGATGGATTTGCCGAGAAGGCAGCTCCCAGAGTTTTTCAACACGGCAGAAGCATCTCTCTTTACGGCGTCAGGGGGATAGGCAAGACGACGGCGGCCCAAGGGATACTCGCGGCAGGTTTGCGCCTGCCAAGCGATTCCAGCTACCTGCCAGTCGCGGTCTCTGTCAAGGGTTCCAGAAGTGTCAGCTCGCTTCAAGAGCTTGAGGAGAGGTTCTACCAGTCAACACTCCAAGCTCTCCTCAGCGTCGCTACGCTGAGAGAAAGGTTTGAGCGGGTGAAGAATATGGCGAGGACCTACGTGCCCTGGGTAGCCAAGAAAGCAGTTGATGCCGCAAGCCTGGTCTTCCCCCCTGCTTTTCTCGCCTCGGATGCTGTCAAGGAAGGAATCGAAAAGCTCCTCGACAGAACAGGTTTGAGGCAGCCTGAAAAGCTGATTCTCACGAAAGAGGTAGATAAGAGGTTCTCGATCGATCTCTTGCTTAACGGGCTATCTGAGAAGGGCGTTGAACCTGTATTCACGATAGACGAGCTAGACAAGGTTCCGAGGGATGACTTGCTATCCGAGTTCTTCGACGGTAACCAAGAGTGGTTCCAGGGCAAGAGGAGCGTGATCTCACTCTCACACTCATTCGGTGAAGCTATCAAGGATTCGCTTGTAACTTCAGTGGCTAGGTTCTCTTCGGTTGAGCAATACAAAGGCATCACGTCTCTCAAAGAGTTGAAAGAGCTATTGCGTCCTAGGTTGGTACTCGGGCTCTCACAAGTTGCGAAGGATGAGCCAGAAGCAGAGACCGTTGCTTCTGAACTCTTCTCCGAGGAGGCGCTTAAGACGATTCTGGACCTTAATGTACCCAACACTCATCTCATGCTCGAATCCGCGTACGCAGGGTTGGAAAGAGCCAAGAAAGAGCGCACAGAGAGAGTACTCACGAGGCACATAGAGCCTGAAATGACCGAAGAAAGACACCGGGTTCCTACCGGCTTGGAGAGATCGATCCTGGATGAGCTCAGTCGGGTAGGTAGTCTTACTCCATCTGATCTATCCGAGAGGCTTGGCAAGAAACCGTCCTCGATAGTTAGAGCACTTTCCTCGATGCTCAAGAGAGGCTGGGTGGGAAGGGTCGGCGAAAGAAAAAGGGCCTACTACCATATCACCCAAAAGGGCGAAGCCGCGAGAAGATCATTAACTCGAGATAGGGTTAATGATATATGAATTGAGAAGAATGCTTAACGTAGTCGGATGTGAGCGGGGAGGATGCCGGCAGCTATAAGAGGCATAGAGACGACCCTACTCGCATGTACGCATCTCTTGACCTCCATAAGGTGTACTCGCAAGCCGTCTTGATGGTCACGGACAGTGTTGTCGAAAGAGAAGAAAGGATTGAGAACAGAGCAGAGAACATGGAGAAGTTCTCCGACGGTCTTCCTCGCAGCACCCAAGTCGTAATCGAATCCTCGTCGACCTAGTACTGAGTGTACCAAATCCTCAGCAAGAAGCACAGGGTGGTCCTCGCCAATCCGTTGAAGACCAAGGCTATAGCCTCAGCCAAGCTGAAGACTGACAAGGTTGACGTCCTGAAGCTCGCGAACCTTCTCCAGGGAGGTTACATAGCCGAGTCCTACATTCCGCCCAGGCGCACGATGGAGCTGAAGGAACTCGTCCGGTACAGGCGAACCTGGTGCGGATGAGGACGAACATGAAGAACAGGATACACGGCTACCTCCTCCTGATGAACAGCGTACCGATTGACACGAAACCGTTCTCCAAGGAGTTCATCCAAGGCCTTCGCAAGATAGACGACCTGAAGGTTCCGGGATACCTGATACTGCTGGAATCCATCGACGCGGAGGCCCACGAGGCGTCCAAAGTGGTATCGAGGGAGGCTGCTGACGATGAAGGGGCCAAGCTCCTGATGACAATCCCGGCATCTCGTTCTACTCCGCCCTCCTGCTCGTGAGTGAGGTGAGAGATGTGACTAGGTTCCCAGACTCAGACAGTCTGGCGGCGTATGCATGCCTCGTCCCTTCTATAGGTTGAGCTGTCCTGATTATGTACTTTACACCGATGCCATTCAGATAGTTTATGACTTCAGCGGAGTTATACGCATCATTGAGAAGGATGAGCTTCGGCCTTATCCCCAGCACGGAAGCGTGCTCTATCAACTTAGTTACTTGCTTTATCCTTGGCTCGTGCAGGATAGAGATTGCTGCAAGTTTTAGCCTCTCCCCATCCAGCAGGACGCTTATGCTTCCGAACTTGTATGCCCAGTGGGAACCTCTCTTTGGTTGTGTCCCGACGACACCTTCAGCCTCAGGATCACCGTAGTACACGATGTCTTGCATATCTATCGCAAGCATGCGTGGCTTTGAGAAGGCACCCATCGACCTCAGCTTCGTGATTGTATCGTCGTTAACTCTGACTAGATCAGCCGGATCCTGATATCTCAGGTGATTTCTTGCTTACTGTCTGACCAGTGCACGCACCTATAAATTGTGCTGAGCCTTCTACGTAGCTGTTGGAAAGAGAAGCAAGGATGACAGAGCAGATAACTGCATAGCTATGCCTTCCCCCAACAACATGCATAGCTTGAGAGACTGTTTCCTTAACAGTTATGTAATACCTTGACCTTCCAGCACCACTTGCAACACTCCAACGCATCGTCCTTGTGTTGAGATGCATAAGAGCTATGTTGTTGGAGTCTTCCATTAAAATTTTTGATCTACTGTGAAGGGTGTGGGTTTTCCCGCTCGCCGGTGATAACTTGATGTCCAGTTGCTTTGCATCTTCAATCATCTTTCTTGTTATTTTTACTCTTCGCCAGTCATCTCTGGTTATTTTATGCTTCTTAATGAACCCTTCAACATCCAAAAACATCACCTGTTAATATTCCTCAGAAACATTAACTTTTCAGGTGCTTTTAACACCCAAAACAGCTGTTTTCAGCCTTCAGACATTTGCGATGGTTCTGCGCGCAGAAAAACGCCAAAATTCGCCTTTGAGAACCATATAGTGTAAAATGCTTTCACATTTGAAGAGCCGAGGGGGGATTCGCCATCGGCGGAGATCCACGAGAATGAGATCCTCACATCGTCTGCTAGCCGTTCTTTTAGCTTCTCACAACTCGGTCCGGGTGAAATCCACGTTCCCTGGCTCCCATCATAGTACGAGCAGAACAATTGATATGTATTCACGGCTTCCCCCTCCGATAGTGAAATCTCAAGATCGATCCCCGCCGAGGATTTCCCAAGATCGTGCAGATAGTTGCGCAGCTCGGTCTCTTGAATACCCCCTTCTAGGCCGACCGCCGCCCTCAGGAGGCGCAGCGCCCTGATCATGTTCGTCTTCCCGGAGCCGTTCGGGCCGACGATCAGCGTCCTCCTCCCCAGCTCGATCCAGCCCGAGTCCTCGTAAGTCAGGAGGTTGCGGATCCTCAGCCTACTTATTATCTGCGGCACGTATGAAGAGGGATGCACGCGCTGAAAAGGTTTGTCGCGGAGGGCGCTTGAGGCATCCGCGCCATCCATATCCGCCGCCTCCGCAACCCGGCGCCCCGCCTTGCGGCGGCCTCCATGGATCCCCGCGGATACCAGATCGCCGTGTGCGGCGGCAGACAACGAGAAATATGAGATATCACCGGAATAAGCCTAAAGCATGGCTGAACGTGGTAGTAAGTCCGAGTGCTGTGATAAATCCGGATGCGGCGATACCTATCAGCTGATCCGCGGCCTGAACATGGTGCTCGCGGGCATAGTTGCCTCGTACTTCTCGAGGTTATGAGGGCGTCAGAGGGCGCGGCCCCCATCTACGTCCTGGAGGGTCCGGGCAGCCCCTACTTCCCGAGCACCCTCGGAGCCTCGGTGGTCATCGTGGGTTCCGTGGTGCTCATCCCGATGTTCTGGGACAAGTACTTTCCCATGCTTCGCAACGGCAACTCCTGCAAGCTGCCGCTGGAGGTCATATATTCGTTTGTGGCCCTGCTCCTCCCATTGGCCGCCCTATTGGTCGTGATGGGCCCATTCGAGTGGCACGGCGCCCTCGGGCTCAGGGCGCTCTACGTAGCAGCTATATACATATCCGCGGCCCTGCCGATCGTTGCGTTGAGGCTTCACCGGAAAGGCAGCAATGCCCGAAGGCCCTGCCGCCGCGCGGGCGGCGAAGGGCCACCGGATGGAAGCCTCGCGGTCGGGAGCCGCGAGCCTAATAATCGCGGACGCGCCATCCCGGGCGTGCACGTGACCAAGCTGAGGCTCGAGAACTTCCTGTCGTTCGATGAGGGTGAGCTGGAGCTCGGCGACCTCACGATATTGGTAGGGCCCAACGGGGCCGTTCCAATAGAGTGATTTTAAATCCATAATAAAAATAGATTTACGCGTTCACCAATTCCACAGATTCGCCAAAGACGTCGGATACTGGCCGTTTGCTATTGCCTTTGGCTTCTCTATCTTAACTACGTTGACCATCGTATCGAAATACACTGCCTGGTAGCTGATCGGATCCACTAGCGGCGCGCCGACGTTGTACTTGTCCGGCAGCATCAAAGGATTTACATTGAGGCCCCTCCTGCGCCTCGGGTCAGCCTTTATCGTCACGCCGTCTATCACAGCATCCGTGGCCCCCCATCCCCAGTGCATGTAGTCTATTACCACACTCACCGCCTCAGGGCGTATGGCCGGTGTTATCAGCACAGGTCCCTCGATGTACATCTTCCCGAGCGGCCCCAGGTCGAGCTCGTCCGACGTGAATGATGGACTTTCCAATCTAACGAAGTCGCCATTCTTGAGACCGAGGCTCTCGGCGTCCTCCGGGTTCATGAGCACGTGTGGATACGGCAGGATCGATAACTGGGACCAGTACTCCACTATGGTGCGCTTGGCGATGAACACCGGCTTGAAGGTATGTAGATGGTACGTGTAGCCCGTCTGATCGATCGGAGTGCCGTCCGCGTATGTCGGCGGGTAGTACTTTGGAACTCCGTGGTAGTATTGGCCGGTCACGCTGTTCTTGGTCGTGGCAAGGGCCTCGTTGAATACGTTCCACAGCCCTGGGTATCTAGCTACCTTTATGTACTCTCCCTCATACAACCCGCTCGGCGGCGCGGCGCGTCCGCCCCTGTTGAGCACGTACACTACCTTGGGCCACCAGGAACCCACGGCCCCCTGCCACTTCTGTGGGTCGAACACGCTCGGCGGCAGATTCCTACGCGCTTCGGAGAACAGCTCCATCTCATCGTCGTCCGCGTCGGGCACCTCATCGCCGGGAGCGCTCCCGGCAGCCACGTTGGCCACCTCCTTGAGGTGGAAGTGCTCCGGCCTCGTGAAGGGAACGCCGGGGCCGAATCCGTCGGCCCCGAACCCGGGCAGGTTCATCCGCTCCGCAATGGCCAGCAGCACGGCCTCCATGCTTATCGGCATCTGCTCGCCGTAGACCGTGACCGTCTCGGGCACGGGAGGGGCGGCCGGCTGCCTCACGACGGCGAACTTGCTTACCGAGCTCATGCCCTGAGGCGACGGAGACTCCACCATCCACTGCTCGAGGTATGACACATCAGGGAAGATGTAGTCTGCGAATACTGATGTGTCCCCTATGTTCGTGTCTATCGCTATTATAAGCGGGATCGCGCTGAGGTCAAGGAGCGTATTTATTTGCGCCTGGTTCGAAGGCGATAGGTTAGCCACATTGTTGGCGTACAAGATGGCGATCTTGAGAGGGTAGGGATAGCCGGCCTTGGCGGAGGGCAGAATGTCCTGGAAACCGCCTAGAAGCACGGGGCTGGCCCAACCGAACGGGAACCACGAACGCTTAGCCGGGTAGCCTTGCTCCTTGTACAGGGTCGTCATCTCATATAGGTAGCCGGCCCTCATGATGCTGACCCCGAAGGGTGTCAGCCCATTCGGGACGCTCATGACGTTGAACGCGCGGCCGGATGCCGTCGGCCAGCCTGCGGCCCCGACGGTAAGCCCGCCCTTGAAGTCGGGGTTGCCTATCAACACGTTGAGAAGCTGTATGGCCATGCCCGTATAGGTTCCGTTGTAGTGGGCTATCGCTCCTCTGTAGATGTCCACGGCAGCCTTATGACCGTGGCTCGTGAACTCTCTCGCCACGCCCTCTACATCAGCAGAGTTCACCCCGGCCAGCTGGCACCACTCATCGAAGCTCTTCGAAGATGCCTCCTCCCAAAGTAACTGGAAGGCGGACTTAGTCATTATCCCGTTTACAGTAGTATCCACTAACAAGTCACCTTCAACTGGGTTCTCGGCGTCGTAGGGGTTGAACGCCACAGGTTGTCCGTTGACCATGGCCACGAAGTAGTCGTATGGGTTGGCCCCGCTCGGCACCTGAAGCCCCAGATCCGCGGCGCGCACAAATCTGCTGGCCCTCCCGTCGGGCTCTATCTTCACGAGCCACGCGGCGTTGGTCCAGTCCAGGTAGCCGTTCTGCTGGGCCGCAGCCTTGTTGGCCGCGCTGAGAAACACAGCGTCGTAGCGCTCGTTCTCAATTATCCACCTTATCATCGCCATCGCGAGGGGCAGATCCCCTCCCGGCTTCACCGGGATCCACTTCCAGGCCTTCGCGGCCGCCTTGCTATACCTCACATCGATCACCGCCAGCTTCAGGCGCCCGGTGACCAGGCCGTCGGTTATCAGCTCCGTGACATTGACCGGACCGTAGCTTGCTTCGACTGGGCTTGTGCCCCAGGCTATGACGAACTCGGCGTTGGCGTAGTCGGGCTTAGCGGTGGTTGCCCCTGGGAGCCATCCGTGGATGGGCTGCCCGGGGCCGATGCCGGTCTTGTTCCACCCGACGTATTGGGCCGTAACCAACTTGACGGACACATGGTGAGCTATCTCACAGAACGACAAGTGATCCAGGACGTTGAGAGAGCCCAAGGCGGACTTGGTGAACCTGATTGCGAGGTCGTACCTGCTGCCCTCGATGCGGCTATTGAAGAATATGAACTGGTTATTCTTGGGGCCTAGGTCCGGGTGGTCGGGATCGATGAGGACATCGAGGTTATCATTGTACTTGGCCTTGAACTCGTCCACAGTCATCTCCCCCATCATTATCTTCTGCACGTCAGCGGCCATGGAGGCCGCGAGCGTGGGGTCCCTCAGCGCTATCACGTCATTGAACCCCTCGACGTACCTGTTCTCCTCGCCCGGCACTTCCTTGAATAGGTAGCCGCCGCTCACTATTTCCTCTATTGCCTGCTCGAACGGGATGGAGATCCACTTATTGGAGCCCCTGGGCCCCGCGCGCTTCAGGACCTTCACCACCCTGTAAGGGTCGGCGTAGTCCTGAACACCGGCCTGGCCCTTGGGGCAGACTTTGCCATCTATGATCGCCGCCTGCGTGGGGGGCGTCTCGTACGGGAGCCAAGGAAACATGTTCGTCGGTATGTAGGGATTCCCGTCGATCTTGACTGGATAGCCGTTCCCGTTCTCATATTGGATCTTCACCTTTATACCGCAGTTGTTATGGCACATGAAGCAGGCAGAGTAAATTACGTTCTCCGGGTGCGCGAGCTGGTATACATCATAGTCGTTGTAGAAGACCTTGGATCCGTTAATCGAGCCGTTGGTGTTGGGACTGGATCCGCTGGTCGAGCCGTTGGCCGGGACCGGAGGGGATTCCTCCGCGGAGAGCAGCGCTGAGAACCGCCGCGCCGCCGAGCAGCGCGGCCGACTTCAGGAATTCCCTCCTCCCCTCGTCCGTCCCCGCCCTTTCCTTCCTGGTCTCGTTCCCGCTCATGGCATCATCCATCCATCGGCGCCTCCTCCTCCATCATGGGCTCGGTAAGGCCTATGTAGTAAACGTTCGGCTCGGTGCCGAGTTCCTCCTTGAGCCTGGACACGCCCTGCTCGCGAATCAGCTTCGAGACGAGGCTGTCCGGGTCGTTGAGATCGCCGAAGTAGGTCGCCCTGCCGAAGCAGGTCGTGACGCACTGCGGCAACATCCCGGACTCGAGCCTGTGAATGCAGAAGTGGCACTTGTGCGTGTTGAACTTCGGCGACTTCCTGCTGTCCACCGGACGATCCCATTTGTCAACGCCGTACTCGAACGACGTCCAAGTATCGTAGTACTCGATCTTGGGCGTCCCGTCCGTGTAGTTGAGGCCCCAGTCGAAGGTCCTGGCCTGGTAGGGGCAGGCGGTGATGCAGTATCTGCAGCCTATGCATACATCGTAATCGATCGCGATGATGCCATCGGGCCTCTTGAACGTGGCAGCCACGGGGCAGACTTTGACGCATGGCGGGTCATCGCACTGCATGCAGGGCCTCGGAAGGAAGGTCGCCGACTGGTTCGGATAGTCGCCGTGCACGCCCACCACAACCGGCCTGTACACGACTCCGGGGGGCTCCTTGTTCTCGGCTTTGCACCCCACGGTGCATGCAAAGCAACCCACGCACTTGCGCGTGTCGATGACCATCCCCCACTTACGCTGGTTCGCGGGCTTGGCGAGGGCGCGCTTCAGATCCTCCATCATCCGATAAATTGGGTTCAGCTCATCGTACCCGGTCGGAACCTGTATCGTCGGCTGGCCCGGCAACCACGTGTACGGTTGCGACCAGCTCTCGTCCTCGAAATCCGTCTCCGCGACGGCCACCTGCGCGGCCTGCGCAACTAGCGGGGAAACCGCGACGACCCCTTCGCCGGCGGCCTTCACCAGTTTATTCTCGTCCACGAAGCTGGGTCTCTCCGCCCCCTCCCTGCGAGCCAGGCCTTCGATTATCCCGGCGCTGACCGCTGCCAGCCTCTCGCGCTCCCTGGCTATGAGGGCCCTCGCCGCCTGCCCGCCGTACGCCAGCGCAGATGACGTCGCCTTGGTCAGGGCACCCCAGTTGATGGAAACGGCCGCTAAGAATCCGGCCGCCGCCAAGCTGACGGACCTCAGAAACCCCCTCCTCTCCACCAGCTTAGGCTCGCCCGCATCACCGCTTGCTCAGGCATCGTGGGAGCCCCTGCTCAGGCATCGTGGGAGCCGCTGCCCGCAGGATGCGATAGCCGAGATACAGCAGATAGCCGAGATACAGCAGCCCGATGCCGAATGCCACCATGAACGTGACCACCTCCCATTCGTAAATGAGCCTGGGATCGACGTAGGCGTACTGCAGGCCCACGTAGGCGTACTGCAGGCCCGGAATTTCCGGATGACCTCAACGAGGCGGACCGCTGACCTAGAAGATACCTGCGAACGCGCCGCCGATGCCGACGATTACGGGCCTATCCCTGAACCGGCTGCTGACCTATCCCTGAACCGGCTGCTGAGG
>Ga0074076_100138_pt1 | contig 13442 bp, 17 predicted proteins | sample YNPg_D_FD_63713 | JGI IMG/M metagenome (GOLD analysis project Ga0074076, IMG submission 63713) | Hot spring microbial communities from Beowulf Spring, Yellowstone National Park, Wyoming, USA - YNP_Beowulf Spring_D v2 (version 2) | ecosystem: Environmental > Aquatic > Thermal springs > Hot...
CCGTAGGGTTTCACTCTACGTAGGCGTACATAGGTACATATCATTGTACCTATCATACGCGTAGCAGAGCTTGGGCTTCACAGCATCATGCAGACCCCTCACGAGTTCATTGGTCCCATTCAGCTCCGCCCCTGTCAGGACGCACCCACCCACAAGGCTTGGGAGCACCACGCGGTCCCACCATGCCTTTTGGGAAGCGCCCTCCATCCTCAGTTCAACGCGCTTCCTTCCGTCCTCCCAATTTGTTGTGTACCCGAACGTGAGGCGCATGTAGAGGTTGATGGCGGCGTTGAGTTGCCTATTGATTCTGAGCCCGCACCCACCGCACACGAAGATGTCTGCTCCATTCAGGTCTTTGTTTTCCCACCCACACCTAGAGCAGAACGACGAGTGAATAAGCCCGAGGTGCAGGAAGCCAGAAAGAGAGGTGTGAAGATGATCGCTGGAGGCCCATCAGTCTGGCAGTGGCTCTGGAGGGAGGACATGATAGAGAAGGTCGGAATAGACTCCCTAATCGACGGAGAGGCTGAGAAGGTGATAGGTAAGATCGCCCAAATGATATTGGATGGGGAGGAATTACCCAGATATTACTACATCAGCGGTGAGGACGTACCAGGTATAGAGGACATACCTGACATCAAGGGTGCCAGTGTCAACGGCCTCATAGAGATAATGAGGGGGTGTGCCAGATCCTGTAGGTTTTGCTCCGTCACCTTGAGGCCCACCAGGTACTATCCTCTCGAGAAGATCGAGAGAGAACTCCAGGCCAACGTAAGGGCCGGAGTCAGACACGGAGTTATTCACAGTGACGACGTGCTATTTTATGGTGCTGTTGGTATCCTCCCCCGTCCAGAACCTCTAATAAAGTTACACAAGCTCATGAAGAGATATTATAAGACGATCGCCTGGAGTCACGCCAGCTTGGCTGCCATCAGATACTCTCAGGAAAAGTACGGACTTATATCTAAACTTACTGAGATCGTATATGCAAACGAGTCTCAGAGCTATTTAGGAGTGGAGGTAGGAATCGAGACTGGCTCTCCGAGGCTTGCAAAGGAGATAATGCCCGCCAAATCGTCACCGTACAAACCAGAGAGCTATCCCGAAACTGTGGAGGAGGCGTTTAAGATAATGCACGAGCATAACATAATACCTGCCGGGACTATGATCGTGGGACTCCCCGAAGAAAAGGAAGATGATGTACTAAGGACTATAGATCTCGTGGATAGCCTAAGGCCCTATAGGAGTATACTAGTTCCGATGTTCTTTGTGCCTATGGGCTACTTCAAGAACAAGGATTGGTTCACCAAGATCAAGTTGAGCGACTCTCACATAGAACTGTATAAGAAAGTGTTCTGGCATGACGTATACTGGGCTGAGGATATACTGAACAGGTTCTATATGAAGGGCCCTGTATATTATCCCGTGAGGATGTTACTGAAATTGTTCCTCAGAGTAGCCAAGAAGAGAATGAAGGAAGTCGAGGCTTGGCTACAGGCCCAGATGAAAAATTAAACCTTTTTCGGCAAAATGACGTCCTTAGGTGCTGAAGGGAATAGTTCTAGGTACTTCCTGAGAACTTTTGGTATCACTACGGTGCCGTCCTCCGTCTGGTTATTCTCCAGTATAGCCGTTATGGCTCTGGTTGTGGCTATGGCGGTACTGTTCAGGGTGTGAACGTAACCCTTTCTGTTGTTCTTCCTATCCACGTATCTTATTCTCATTCTGAAGGCTTGCCAGTCGGTACAGTTACTACAACTCACCATTTCCCTGAACTTGGCCTGGGCAGGCATCCATACCTCAAGGTCATACTTCTTGGCTGCGCAGGCCCCTAGATCTCCAGAGGCTATATTGACGACTCTGTATGGTAACTCAAGCCCCCTAAATATCTCCTCTGCGTTACTGATTAACTCCTCGTGAAGTTTCCAACTGTCTTCAGGGAGGGAGAAAATGAATTGTTCCACCTTATTGAACTGGTGAACTCTAAATATTCCCTTGAGGTCCTTATTGGCAGCCCCAGCCTCTTTCCTGAAGGCAGGGCTAAGCCCAACATATCTCAAAGGTAATCTGGTCGCGTCGATCTCCTCCTTGTAATAAAGGGCAGCTATGGCATGCTCAGCTGTAGCTATGAGGTAAAGGTCTTCCTCCTCGATCTTGTAGATCGCATCCTTAAATGTTTCAAGATCTATCACAGACTTAATGACCTCTCCCCTCAACATGTAGGGAGGGATGATGAGAGTGTAACCCTTTGATGTCACTACGTCCACTGCGTACATTATGAGGGCAAGCTCCAACCAGGCTACGTCCTGGAATAAATAGTAAAACCTGGAACCAGCAACTTCCGCTGCCTTGGTTGTATTACCTTGCCTTAACACCTGTTCCAGGGCATCTGCATGCCCTATCGGTTTGAAAGATAATACTTCATATTGGGCCTCCAGTCCCCTAACTTGGTCAAGGAAGCTCTGCACATCCTTTTCATAGACTCTGAACTTGCCCCAAACCCTTATGGGAACGTTATAAGAATCATCAGGACCTTCAGGTACAGACTCGTGAACTAAATTAGGGAGACTTTTCAGGAGGTTATCACGTTCTTCCTCTATCTCCTTTAACTCCCTCTCTCTCGCATCGATTATCCTCAGGAGGTTTCTAGCCTCCTCTATCTTTTTCTTTCTATCTTCAGGCTGGAGCCTCGGAATCTGGGAGCTCACTAAGTTGTGCTCATGTCTCAGTTTCTCGACCTCTGCAGCACACTCCTCCATTTTCTGTCCAGCTCTACAGCCTTGTCAACTACAGACGCGTCTATGCCCCTCTTTCTCAGACTATCCATCAGTCTCTGAGGGTTCGACCTTATTAATTCAAGTAGACTCCAAGACATAACTAGACAAAAAGTTCCAGGATTTTATGCCTTCTGATCCTCGGTGGGGAGACCGTAGGTCTGGATCCACATCTCCACTATATCGTAACCGTAGAGTTTTTTGAACTTCTCTCTCCCTTCTGGACTCATCTTGAGGGGAGACCATTGCGTCTCCATGTCAATGTCAACCTCAACTTTCTTGGCAGGCACGGTCTCTTTGATCACTTCCTCTACGGTATAGACCAGATCATCCACAACTGGGCAACCGGGTGCAGTGAGTCAAGTCCTCACGTAAACCTCTCCGTCGTCTGATATCTTAAGATCGTAAATTAAGCCCAAATTAACGATATCTACCGGTATTTCGGGATCGTAGACGTCCTTAAGGGCCTCCATTAATTTTCTCGACCACTCTTCCTTATTCACAACCTGAGAACTCATTATTATCAGGAGATGACTCTGTCAACGATAGAATTTATCCTTTTGTATGTACTTGAGGAATTACGGTCCCTTCAAGTCACTGAGTTCTCTATAAAAACAGGTCCTATTCCCGGTATGGCATATGGGTCCTCGGGGCCTCACTAGCACAACTACGCTATCCTCGTCGCAGTCCACCTTCACTTGTACTACCTCTTGAAAATTTCCACTGGTCTCACCCTTGAGCCATATTCTCTTCCTAGATAGGGACCAGAAGTGGAGAAGGCCTGTGGTTAACGTCTTGATGAACGCCTCCTTGTTCATGTTCCCCACCATGAGTACTTCCTTGGTCTCAAAATGTTGAACCACTGCAATCACAGTGCCCTCTTCATGGCGAAAGTTAAGTTTAGAAGCTAAGACTTCAGCCTCTTCGACCCTCATCTCTTCACCCACTCGATTAGATTCCTCAAGAAGATTCCCCCAGTCTCCCCGCTCTTCTCAGGGTGAAATTGCGTGCCCACCAATTCATCGGTGCACACCAGTGCTGGGAACTCCATTCCATAGACTGAAGTCATCGCTGGCCTCATGGGAGTATAGGCAACATAGCTGTGCACGAAGTAAGCATACCTCCCTTTGAGTCCCTCGCTTAGATCACAGGACCCCTTCTCCATGAGAACGTCCCATCCTATGTGAGGTAGCTTTGGGGCATCCCGTAGGAGATCAACGTAACCCTTCAGCCACCCGAGTCCCTTAGTCCTCCCACCTTCGTACCCCTCTTCGAAGAACAGTTGCATGCCTAGGCAGACTCCTAAGAACTTCGACCCACTCCTCCTCAACTCCTCTAGTCTTCCCCTCCACTTTGCGAAAAACGATCCGACAGAAGAGAAGGCCCCCACGCCAGGTAGGACTATAAGATCCGCCTCAGCCGGCTCGGCTCTTATCTCCACTTCGGCACCTAGCCTCTTGAAGGCGGAGGAGATGCTGAAGAGGTTACCTACACCATAATTGAGTATTATTACCTTCATTTCATTCTCCTCCTCAACTCCTCGTACACCTCCTCGGGTTTTACCCCCTCCAGGGCCATGAGAACCAAGAGGTGGTATATGAGATCCGCAGTCTCGCTAATTACCCTCTCCTTGCCCTCCGTTAGGGAAGCAACTACTACCTCAACCGCCTCTTCTCCCACCTTTCTAGCTACGTACCCCTTTCCTCTCTTGGCTAGAGAGGCAGTGTAGCTCCCTTCCGGCATCTCCTTGAGCCTTGAGTCTATTATCCTATACAGTTGATCCATGACTTCACTCATATGTCACACCCATACTCCTGGAGTGAACGGTAAATCCCTCATATTCTGCCAGTTTCATGGCAGCCCTTATCAACTCTCTATCTGGATTCTTAGATCTCACGTATGCTATACCTTTCAGGAAGTCGTATACCGTAAGACCTCCCCTAAACCTGGCCCATCCACTGGTGGGCAACACATGATCCGGACCGGCTGAGTAGTCCAGTAGGGCCGGTGGTGTGTCTCCTACGGTAATAGCACCTGCGTTCCTCACCTGCCTGAGCAATCAGCAGCGTTCCTCACGTATAGTGAGAGGTGCTCTGGAGCCAGCTCGTTTGCTACGTTCACTGCCTCTTCCAGGTCACTGGATTTAATCAGATAAAATGTTCCCTCCTGAGGTAGGAGTTCCTCCACCTTGTTTAGGAGAGCCTCAGAGGGAGAGATGAGAACTAGAACACTTCCAGGACCATGTTCACCTTGTGCCATTAAGTCTAAGGCAACTCTCGTCGGATTCGCAATCTCATCTGCAATGACAACTAGCTCTGTGGGCCCCTCTATACCGTCGATCCCCACTTCCGCGCTAACCAAATATTTAGCTGCCTGGACGAAGACGTTTCCAGGTCCCACTATCTTGTCCACCTTCTTAATTGTCTGAGTTCCGTATGCTAGGGCTCCTATTGCCTGGGCTCCGCCGACCTTGTAGACACCGTCGACGTTGAGCTTTAGGGCTATGTAAGCTATGGCGGGATCCACCGATGTCTTGACTGGAGTACACACGTAGATCTCCTTAACTCCTGCCACTCTAGCGGGGATCCCGGTCATCATGAGTGTTGAGGGATACGTCTTTCTCCCTCCTGGAACGTAAATCCCCCACCCTATCTATAGGTACCCAATTAACTCCGTACTCGATTCCACCTCTCCCACCTCCCATGCTGGGGGGCTTCATGAGCGAGTGAAAAGACTCCAATTGATTCCACACCATATCTATGGCTCTCTTGAGTTCAGGATCTAGTCTCTCTGCGCCCTCTTCCAGTTCCCATCTCTCTGCCTCAAGGTTGTTGAGCTCCACTCCATCGAACTGAAGGGCTAGTTGAGTGAGCGCATTATCTCCTTCATTCCTGACCCTGCGTAATATTTCCTCCACTTTGCTCAAAACGTCAGTTAACGTTTCGAGTCTCCTTGTAGGTATTTCTCTCCTTATCAAGTTCTCACCTCAACGCCGTTTTCCCTCAAGTATTCCTTCAGGGCTCTGATCCTGATCACCCCATCATGAAACACGCCAGCTGCAAGAGCTGCATCAGCCTTACCTTTCAGAAAGGCCTCTAAGAAATGTTCTGGTTTCCCTGCCCCGCCACTCGCTATTACCGGTATTGTGACGTTCTCCGACACAAACTTCGTCACCTCAATGTCATAACCGTCCCTAGTTCCATCCCTGTCAATGCTAGTCAGTAAGATCTCGCCCGCACCTAATTCTTGCACCTTCTTAGCCCACCTCAGTGCGTCAAGCCCTGTGTTCTCTGTACCAGACCTGATGAACACTGCCCACGAATCATTGAGTCTCTTGACATCTATGGCTACCACCACTGCCTGGGCACCGAACTCCCTTGAGGCAAGTTCAATCAACTCTGGGTTCTCCACGGCTGCTGTGTTGATACTCACCTTATCTGCACCATTTGAGAGTAGTCTCGAGACGTCGTCCACTGTCCTCACTCCCCCTCCTACAGTCAACGGAATCGACAGGATCTCCGCCGTCTCCCTGACCTTCTGTAACAGAGTCTTCCTCCCCTCCACCGTTGCCGAGATATCCAAGAAGACTATTTCGTCCGCCCCCTCCTCCTCGTATTTGCTAGCCAGTATGGCTGGATCTCCCTTTTCCTTCAAATTCACGAATCTCACACCCTTGACTACTTTCCCGTCCTTTACGTCAAGGCAGGCGATTATCCTTTTGGCCGTCATAGTGATCCCTTCGTGCTCCTGACGTCCTTTCCAATCACGGAAACAGCCTCCTCAAGCGACAGCCCGACTCCCTTAAACGACGCCTCTATGACGTGATGCTCATTCTCCCCAGAGAGCTGTCTCACGTGAAGTGTTGTATCCCAGAATTGATGGCGAAAGTCTTGAAGAAGTGGGGTACGTTCTCTGTCGACAAACCGCCTATAGATTCCCTCTTAACCCTGAGGCCTATCTCTGCCATCCCTCTCCCAGAGATGTCTACAGCCACCAGAACCAAAGCTTCGTCCATAGGTACGATGGCGTGTGCAAACCTCTTTATACCAGCTCTGTCTCCCAAAGCTTCCCTCAACGCCTGACCTAAGGTTATCCCCACGTTCTTCGACAACGAGATGATCATCGTAATTCTGCTTATCCTCAGCCTCTACTACAGCCGAGATACCCATATAGAATAACATGGTATTGAGCATATGATTGAAGAAAGGTACTGGAGTTCTGACTTTCACTTCTCCCTTCTCGTCCAAGTTCAGTTCCACTAAGACTTTCGTCTCCTTAGTCTCCCTGACCTTCCTAACGCTTCTAGACATTTAGAACCCCCCTTATGGCCCCAGTGTATAGAGCCATACCTACAATGGCGAAGTCGAAGCCCATTTCCTTTAACCTCCTCAAGTCTTCAGTTGAAGCTATCCCTCCGGCATAGCCCTTCTCCCCACATATCAGCTTCAGCCACCCTCCTATACGTTCGTCTATTCCGCCTTTTGTACCCTCATTACACACATAGGTGAATATGAACCCCCTAACCTTGAATCCATTGAGTTTATCAATCGCAACCGATGCCTTGACACCCTCGTTCCATCCCTTCACGAAGATATGATCCCCGCAATAGTCCACTGATATCATGACTCTGTCCTCAACTCCCCTAACAGCTTCCCTGAATTTCTCCGGTTCCGTGAAGGGTAGAGTGGACATGACCGCTATTGTTGAACTCTCTTTCAAGATACTGTTTAGCCTTTCCCTATCCCTTATTCCTCCACCCACGGTCACTCTTAAGAAACCCACCTTTATTATGTCAAGAACATGCCTCCAATTGTTCCCAATACCCTCTGCAGCGTCTAGATCCACCACATGGATCGAATCGTAACCCATCTTCCTGAGCTCTGACGCTACTGCAACTGGGTCCCCGAGTTGTAGCCCGGTGTCCCTCTTACCTTTGATCCTCTTCACAGCCTTTCCTCCACTGATGTCAACGCTTGGAACTACCTTCACTTTATCACCTTCTCTATGGTGACTACTAACTATGTCTTCTGGCCCCTGCAGTCTTAGCCTTAGCTATCACCTCCGGTAGGTCATCCTCGTCGGCCACTGTCACCACTTCCCATGCCTCCGTTCCGCTGAGTCTGGAGACGGCTGGAGCCAACATGGCCGGGAGAGATGATATCACGTTCTTGAGGGAGTTGTCGTCAACGTTCATGAATATCATTTTCTTCCCCCTTGCATTTAGAGCTCCCTTCATCATGGTGAGCACAAGGTTTATCCTATCTGCTTCCTCGCTTCTCATCCAATCCTTATTACCTATGACCAAAGCATAGCTCTCAGCCACAGTGTCTATGGGTTTGAGCCCGTGGAGCTTGAGAGTCGTTCCCGTACTCGTGACGTCAATTATGGCGTCTGCAGCACCTAGCGAGGGCATGATCTCCGCTGCACCGCTTATCTTTACTAGTTTAGCTCTTATTCCCTTCCTTTCCAGGTATCTAGTGGCAAGGTTAAAGTACTTGGTGGCAATCCTAATCTCCCCCTTTATCTCTTCAGGATCGTCTATATTCCAAGCTTGAGGGACGGCCAGCACTATTCTCGATCTACCGAAATCCAATTTTATTAATTCCTCTACGTCTGCCCCGGATTCCATGACGTAGTCCAGCCCGGTGATGCCCAACTCAGCAGCTCCCGCCTCTACTATGTTGGGTATGTCCTCAGTCCTTATGGTCACCAATTGCACTCCGTCCCAGCTCGTTGGAACCATCAGAGCCCTATCGTCATTAGCGGTGGGCTTGATTCCCACGGAGTTTAAGAACTGAATAGTAGGAGTCTGTAACCTACCTTTGTTCGGTATTGCTATCTTCAATTATCTCACCCAATTCCTTCACGAATATGTCACATTGTTCCTTAGTCCCCACGGTGACCCTATAGAAGTCTTTTATGGGGTTCCTTATGGCTATCCCTCTCTTAAGCAAGGGGCTTAGCAGATCTCCCCCATATTTAAAGAAGAGGAAATTGGTCACAGACTTATACACCTTGAGTCCAACGGACTTTAAAGCCCTGTACAGATATTCCCTGTTCCCAGATATTTCAGACGCTATCTCCCTGGCATAGGAAGGTCTCTCCAACGCCGTTATCCCGGCTATAAGGGACGGTAAGGGGACGTCGAAGGGAGTGGATCCCTTCTCTAAGACTTTCACTATTTCTCTGTCAGCTATTAGATAACCCACTCTAAAGGAGGCCAGAGAGAATGCCTTGCTCAAAGTCCTCACAATGACGAGATTGGGGTATTTGCTGACTAACTTCGACGCCGTGTAGCCGGAGAATTCATAATATGCCTCGTCCAATAACACTATACCCTTGACTCTCTCCGCCAAGGCCTTTATCTTATCCTCGTTGGCCTGAAGCATAGGGGATCCAGTCGGGTTGTTTGGGTCGTCGATCACGACCAGCCTAGACCTATCAGCCTTGCTGAGTAGGGAATCCATGTCCTCCTGCCACCAGTCACCAGCCTCCCTTAAATTCACCCTCTCCTCCCTAAGTCCCCTGAAGGAAGAGTAAACAGAGTACATGCTGTATCCAGGGTAATTGGACAGGACAACATCACCGGGTTGGGTGAAGTTGTAGAACACTGACCTTATTGCACCGTCCCCTCCAGTAGTAGGGAATATCTCATCCGGTTCAACGCCATTATATTCAGCCGCGAGCTCCCTGAATCTCTTGGACAGATCTGGGTGCTGATACCTGTTTCCGGCCTTAAGATATCTGGTGACTGCCTCCAACACGAAATCAGGTGGAGGGTAAGGAGACTCGTTGAGATGAAGCCTCAATCCCTCCTTTATGTCCGTGAAATCGTACTCCTTGGCCCCCTTTAGCCAAGGATATATTACTTCCTTCAAGTCGGTTGGTGCAATAAGAATCCCTCCACCTACATCGTTTATATTTTCCTAAAAGTTTTTCCTTATCATGTTCTTGGAGGAACTGCTGACGGGCAGGCATCTACTCGTCTCCTATTATTACTCTGTAAACGTAGCGATAATCTCATCGATAGCTAGGGAATTGAGCAGGAGAGGGTTTTCGGTATGTATTGTAAACTTAGAGAAGATGAGATTTTGGGAAAGGGTCGAGGTGAAGTGCGAGCCAGGAGCTAGAGTACTGGTCTTTGATGCGGAGAGTGAAAGTGAAGTACCACAGGATTACTTACTGGTGACCTCAACTATGAACCTGAATTTAGAGGGCGTTAAACGATATAAAATAAAAAAAGTGCAAGGGAATATCTACAGAGCGGAGGGAGAGGCGACATACTACTTTAAAGTTAACCAGGGTAGGGTAGAGGACTACGAGCTCTCCCAAGGGGACCTCCTGGTGGATATCCTGAGGGAGCTCGGAGGAGAGGCTACCCTCAAGGATTTAGTGAACATATACTCACACAGGAGCGGAAAGGGGAGGGAAAAAGTTAGGGAAGAGTTGGGTCTCTTGGCCAGGCTCGGAAAAATAGAGATAAGAGGGGGTAAGGTTAGGCTACTGAACGATTATGGCTGGTCTGAGGGGTAGGGCCTCCTTGTTAAACTTGGTCTTTACCTCATGGGTGAAGGGTTCGACCTCAACGTCAAGGTTCAATTTGTACCTTATATACGAGACTCCTTTCCTGAGGACTTCCAACTCGTTCACTCCAACGAGAGCTAACCTCTTGTTATTCTCTCCCATCTCCGTCACGTATTGGAACAGCCTTTGGTACGTCTTGGCCTCCTCCTTTGAGGAGGGCCTCTTAGAGCTCATGAAATCCTTGAGATTTCCTCCCTTGGTCACTATTTCCACTGCCTCCCTAAGAAGAGGTGTGAGGGTTCCATCATGAACATATATCATAACCAGGGACGGTTTGCCTTTGTAGACGTTTAGGATGGCCCTTATGTCTTCGACCAGTTGCTTGTGATACTCGCGCTCCAGTTCCAACACGTCATTTATCTTTGATTCGTCATGTGATGGCCAACCCTCTGTGGAGACGAATGTGGTGTGGCCTAGTCTATGCCACATCTCCTCAGCCAAGTGAGGAGCGAAGGGGGCTATGAGCCTGGTCCATATTTCCAATACCTCCCTTATGACATCAGGATTATACTCCCTCGATTCAGACCTGACCATTTCCAGGTACTCATTAACGTAGGACGACATATTGAAGAGGATCTCGTTAATGAATTCCCTGAACTTCATATCGGTCATGAGTCGTACCGAATCCTTCACAATCCTGTGGAGCTTTGATTGTATCCACCTCTCTGGAATCCCAACTATTCTGGACCCGGACTTCATGTCGAGCATGTCGAAGAACTTCTTGAGCGTCTCCGCTATCGCCCTAGCTCCACTGTCTGTGAAGTTTACATCTGTAGCCATGTCAACAAGAGAGGTGAGCGAAATTCTCACTACATCTGCCCCATAATTCTTAACGGCCTTCCTCAGAGGAATTATGTTCCTCAACGACTTACTCATCTTCTTTCCTTCATAGAGGATAAAGCCGTTAATGGCTACTCCCTTAGGCCACAGTTCTTCTGGGAATATTCCGGCGTGGTTGAAGATGAAGAAGCTCAGATGGTTCGGTATTAAATCAGGACCGCTGTGTCTCATGTCCAATGGGTACCAAAAGGTGAAGTTTCGCCTCAAGTCCTGAAGAGTCTCGAGAGCGACACCCGATTTCTCGGCTACCTTAGCCGGATCTCCCTTTCCTAATAACACATAGTCCCAAAACTCTTCGCTAAGCTGAGTTGCGTGGAGGTTCAGAGCCTTTATCCTATGGGCGACCGTGTAATAGGCCATGTAAATTGTGGAGTCTGATAGGCTCTCTATTATCCACCTCTTATCCCAAGGTAGTGGGGTACCTAAGCCTCTAGTTCTCGCACACGCCCTCTTCTGGAGCCAGTCCAGCGAGTACTCGAAGGCCTTCCTCACCTCATCAGGCATTACCCTCATGTTGGCCAGAAGCTTCTTGGCCAACCTCTTCCATTCTGGGTTACCGTAATCCAAGAACCACTGGTCCTTCAACAGCTTTACTACCACCTCGTTTCCACACCTGCAGTACACGGGCTTGTTCAGGATCTCAAGGACCTTCGAGGCCATCCCCCTCTCAGAGAGAACCTCAGTTACCAGTTTCCTTGCCTCCGGTACTGACGAGCCCGGAACCTTTGAGAGGGACTCCTTGAGCTGATCCCTGACCCTGGACAATATGTCGGCCCTCATGACTCCCTTATTATACTCAGACTTGTACAACTGTTCCGTGAGCTTCTTGAGATCGGCGTCGTTCTTAACTTGAGTGCTTTCAACCAGCTCCTTGGCTGGGGCGTCTGAGTAACCTTCCAGGGAGATCACTGGCACTGTCTCCAGGTTTACCCGGCTCCTCTTGAGGTAAAAGTAATCAAAGGGAGCGTGGGCCGGGACACTCATCACGACACCTGTAGCCGTGTTTGGATCCACGAAATCTGCAGGTAGGACTGGAATCTCTCTTCCAGTGACCGGGTTCGTTGCGTTCATTTTCTGGAGGTCAGAGGGGCTGACCCTTTGGATCACGTTCACTCCATCCATCTGGAACTTCAGTTTATCCGCGGCCTTCTCTGAAATGATAATCTTAGAACCCCACGCTTCCGCAATCACGTAACTCGCCTTAGGGTTGACCCATACGGCCACGGCGCCAAAAACGGTCTCAGGCCTGAGTGTGGCAGCGGCTAACCTACCTAAGGGCGTATCAAAGAATATCACTACATACTCTCCAATCTCCGGCTCGACGTCTCCCTTAGTGTCATGCATGCCCACGGGGAGGTTATGGACTGGACACCATCCCACAGGGTGTGTATCCTTTACCACGAACCCTCTCTCCTGGAGCTTGGAGAACTGCCAAACTATGAAAGACGAGAATTGTGGATCGATGGTTGTAAACTCCCTCCTCCAGTCAATGGATAGACCTAACTCCCTCATGGCCATCTTTATCTCTTCCTTGAAATAATTAGCCATGAAAAGTGGGTCCGAGAGTCTAGGTATCACGTCCGAAGGTATCTCGTAAATGTTTTGGAAAATGTCCAAGAGGTCCTTATCCCCCTTTGCCACATCGTCCGCCATCGTTATAATGGGGGTTCCTGTGAAATGGAAACCCATGGGGAACAGGACGTTGTATCCTCTCATCCTCATGAACCTAGCGTAAACATCTCCTGTCACGTATGTCCTACCGTGGCCCAAATGGAAGGGACTATTGGGATAAGGGAAAGCTACCGTGGTGAAGAACTTCTTACCTTCCTTGGGTTCCGCTTCGAATAACTTGTTCCTGTTCCACTCGTCCTGCCATTTCTTAGAAATCTCATTGAGGAACGCTACGAAGTCCTGAGAAGGAATTGTAATCACCAAAACCAATTTAAGAGTGCCTTTTTTAAGTTTTTTAAATGTTCACAAGAGAGGGAGATAAGGGAGAAACCACAGTTCCTCGAGGCAGAGTTGGGAAGGACTCACCTTTGGTGAACCTTCTTGGGGACATCGATGAGGTCAACTCCTTCATCGGGCTGGCTCTGACTAAACTCCCTTGGGAAGATATGAGAAGGGATTTGGAGGTCGTTCAAGTGGACCTCTTCGCTGTTGGAGAAGATTGGAGCACTGAGAAGGAAAGGATTGGGGAGGACAGGGTAAAGTGGCTAGAAGCGAGAACAGTGGAATACAGGA